>Ga0116158_10004196_pt1 | contig 12359 bp, 11 predicted proteins | sample AD_UKC052_MetaG_FD_89883 | JGI IMG/M metagenome (GOLD analysis project Ga0116158, IMG submission 89883) | Active sludge microbial communities of municipal wastewater-treating anaerobic digesters from USA - AD_UKC052_MetaG | ecosystem: Engineered > Bioreactor > Anaerobic > Digestate | place: USA... | reverse complement strand
GGGAGGGTGCGAATGAGAATCATGACGGTCTTGGCGGTGCTGGGTGTAATGGGGTGTTCTTCGCTGGTGAGAGAGAACGGATGCCGGGATGTCATGCCGTCGTTCGCCGCCGCGCGGCCGGTCTGGCCGGAGGGACGCGAAAAAGAGATGAACCTGTTTGTCGGGTTCCGCGCGACGGTGGACGGCGAGGCCGCCGAACAGGCGGTCGTGCGGCTGACCGGCGCGACGGTCTACCGCCTTTTCGTGAACGGCGCGTTTCTGGGCTACGGTCCCGCGCGCGGCCCGCACGGGTATGACCGCGTGGATGAGTGGCCGCTCAAGGGGCTGTGCCGGCCGGGGCCGAACGTGATTGCCGTCGAGGTCGCGGGCTACAATGCCAACAGCTATTACCACCTTAACCAGCCCTCCTACTTGCAGGCCGAGGTGGTGGCCGGGCGCAAGGTGCTGGCCGCGACCGGCTGCAGCGCGGCGGGGTTCGAGGCGCACCTGCTGACCAGCCGCGTGCAGAAGGTTCAGCGCTACAGTTTCCAGCGGACCTTTTCCGAAGTGTACCGTCTGACCCCCGAGGCCGATGCCTGGCGCACGGGCGGGCCTGTGACGCCGGTGCCGCTGACGGTGCGCCCGCAGCAGCCGCTGCTGGCGCGCATCGCGCCCTACCCGGTGTTCCATGTGCTGGCGCCGCTCCGTGAGGTCGCTTCCGGAACACTGACGCTCAACCCGGACAAGAAGGTTTGGTCGGACCGTGCGATCAAAGGCGTGGGGCCGCATTTCGCCGGCTTCCCGGAGCATGAACTGGCGACGATTCCGCTCTACGACGTGCAGCGGCTCGAAACCGCGCAGCAGGCGCGCGAGCAGAAGCCGTGGACGGACGGCGACGCCCGCGCCGTGGGGCATCACCGCTTCCGCACCTTTGAATTCATCCGCAACAATGCCGGTTTCATCCGGGCCACGGTGCGCTGCGACGCGCCGACGCGCCTCTATTTTGTGTTTGACGAGATCCTGAGCGGCGACGATGTGAGCGTCACGCGGTACTCATGCGCCAATGTCGTGACCTACGACCTGACGCAGGCCGGCACCTATCACCTCGAATCATTCGAGCCGTATGAGCTGAAGTACCTCAAGGTGATGGTCGCCGGCGGTGCCTGCGAGCTGCTGGATCTCGGCTTTCGCGAGTACGTGAATCCGGACACCGAGCGCGCGACGTTCCAGTCGTCCGACCCGGCGCTCAACCGGATCTTCGAGGCCGCGCGCGAGACCTTCAAGCAGAATGCGGTGGATGTCTTCACCGATTGCCCGGGACGCGAGCGCGCGGGCTGGCTGTGCGACAGCTTTTTCATCGGCCGCGTCGCGGCCGACCTGTGCGGCAACACCGACATGGAGCGCATGTTCTTTCAGAACTACCTGTTGCCGGCGCGCTTTGAGGCCCTGCCGCAGGGCATGCTGCCGATGTGCTATCCGGCGGATCATCCCAACAGCAACTATATTCCCAACTGGGCGATGTGGTTCGTGGTGCAGCTCGAGGAGTATCTGCAACGCAGCGGCGACCGCGCGACCGTCGACGCGCTCAAGCCGCGCGTCCTTGAGCTGCTGGCGTTTTTCAAGCAGTACGAAAACAGCGACGGACTCCTTGAGAAGCTGCCGGCGTGGGTCTTCGTCGAATGGTCGCACGCCAACAAACTGGTGCAGGATGTCAACTACCCCTCGAACATGACGTATGCCGAGGTGCTGGCGTGTGCCGCGCGCATGTACGGCATGCCGGAGCTAGGGGCCAAGGCGGACGCCGTGCGCGAGACGGTCCGGCGTCAGTCGTATGACGGCACCTACTTCGTGGACAACGCCAAGCGGCGTCCGGACGGCACGCTCGCGCTCTCGGGCGAGCGCACGGAGACCTGCCAGTATTATGCGTTCTTCTTCCACACCGCCACGCCGGAGACACATCCCGCGCTGTGGGCGCGCCTGCGCGACGATTTCGGCCCGCAGCGCAAGCAGACCCGGAAGCATCCGGAGATTCATTTCGCGAACGCCTTCATCGGAAACTACCTGCGGCTGGAACTGCTCGCCCGCCAAGGGCTGTCCGCGCAAATTCTGGAAGAGACCAAGGGCTATTTCCAGGGCATGGAGGCGTTGACCGGGACACTCTGGGAAAACGACACGCCGACCGCGAGCTGCTGCCACGGGTTCGCGAGCCATGTCACGCGCATGTATTACCGCGACGTGCTGGGGATCGGCGACATCGACGCGGTCAACCGGCGCGTGACCTTCCGCTTCGCGGAGGTGCCGCTGACGCACTGCGCGGGAACGATACCGGTCGGCAAGGGCGCCGTCACGCTGAGCTGGACCAAGCAGGACGGCGAATTCCGTTACGCCTACACGGTGCCCAAAGGGTTTGATGTCACGGTCGACACCTCGCGCCTGACCTCGCTGGTGCCGAAAAAGTGCGTTAGCTCATTAGTGCGTTAGTGCACCAGTGTGGGTTTGAGTGTCGCGCGCAATGGCAGCGTAACGAACAAGGGGGAGACGGCATGTTGAAGATCTCGTGGGTGGATGCGGCGATCATCATCGGTTTCTTGCTCTCGGTCATCGCGGTCGGTTCGGCCGCCGCGCGCCGTTCCAGCAAAAGCGCGTCGGACTTTTTTCTTTCCGGCCGGTCGATGCCCTGGTGGTTGCTCGGCGTGTCGATGGTGGCCTGCACCTTCTCGTGCGACACGCCGAACCTCGTGACGGACATCGTGCGCACGCAGGGCGTGGCGGGCAACTGGGCCTGGTGGGCGTTCCTGCTGACGGGCATGATGACCGTCTTCGTGTACGCCAAGCTGTGGCGGCGCTCGGCGCTCGACACCGATCTGGGGTTTTATGAAATTCGTTACAGCGGCCGGCCGGCCGCCGTGCTGCGCGGCTTCCGCGCGCTATACCTCGGCGTTTTTTTCAACATCATGATCATGGCGACGGTGTCGCTGGCCGCGATCAAGATCGGACAGGTGATGTTCGGGCTGTCACCGGTCATGACGCTGCTTTGCGCATCAGCCGGCGTCGCGGTCTACGCCACGCTCGGCGGGCTCACCGGTTCGATCTGGGCCGATTTTTATCAATATTCCATCGCGATGGTCGGCGCGGTTTTCGCGGCGGTGTATGCGGTCAACTCGGCGGATGTCGGCGGGATTTCATCGCTCAAGGAGCTGTTCGCCAATGCCGACGTGCAGGCCAAGATGTCGATGTTCCCGTCGGGCGCGGGCGGCGTTTCGGCGCTGATGACGGTCCTGATCCTGCCGGTCGCGGTGCAGTGGTGGAACGTCTGGTATCCCGGGGCCGAACCGGGCGGCGGCGGCTATATCGCGCAGCGCATGCTGTCGGCGAAGGATGAGAAGAATGCGGTGGGGGCCACGTTGCTCTTCAATTTCCTGCACTACGCGATGCGCCCCTGGCCGTGGATTATTGTGGCGCTGGTTTCTCTGGTGCAGTTCCCAATGACGCCCCCGGCCGAGCAGGAGGCCGCGCGCGCCTGGCTGGCCGAGAACGCGGCGGTGGTTGAGCAGTATGCGGCGGCCAAGGAGCGGATGCCGGCCGAAGCGCGCGCGCAGGTCCGCCAGCGCAAGGCCGACGCCGCCGGCGTGGGCAGTCTGGCGCGGGCCTTCCCCAAGGTGGACGACCAGTTCCTGCGCAACGACATCGCCTATCCCGGCATGATCTCCACGATGCCGAAGGGTTGGCTGGGGCTGATCGTGGCGTCATTGATCGCTGCCTACATGTCCACCATCGCGACGCATTTGAACTGGGGTTCCTCCTACGTGGTGCAGGACTTTTATGCGCGCTTTGTGAAGCGCGACCTGACGCCGAAACAGGCGGTTGCCGTGGGTCGGGGCACCATGCTGGCGCTGCTGGTTCTGTCCGGCCTGGTTGCGCTCTGGATGCGCAATGCCAAGGATTCGTTTGACATCCTGCTGCAGATCGGCGCGGGCACCGGCCTGCTCTATATTCTGCGCTGGTTCTGGTGGCGCATCAACGCTTGGAGCGAGATCTCGGCGATGGTCATCTCTTTTGCGGTCGCCTGTTTCTTCCAATGGGGGGCGGGGCCGGTGGGCCTCGAGGCCGCGATGCGCGACGCCGGGTTATTCAACGTGATGGACTACAGCGCCTGGAAACTGGTGGTCGGCATTCTGCTTACGACCGCGGGCTGGCTCGCGGTGACGTACTTGACGCCGCCTGAAAAGCAGGAGGTGCTGGCGCGTTTCTGCAGCAAGATCCGCGCGGGCGGACCAGGCTGGCGCAAGGTCGAAGCGGCCTCGGACCTGCCCAAGACGGCAGCGGGGTGGGATGTGCCGACTGGCCTGCTCTGCATGATGGTCGGGTGTCTGGCGGTCTGGACCGCGCTGTTCGGCATCGGGAACCTGCTGTACGGTGCGCTGCTGCTCGGCGGTGTGCTGTGTGCGGTCTCGGTTGCGTCAACGATCTGTCTGATGCGTCTGGCCGGCAAGATCCGCCTGAGCTGACATTACTGACCCAGCGTGCGGCGGAACTGCCGCATGGTCTGGCCGGTATATTGTTTGAAGACGCGCTTGGCGTGCATTTCGGTCTGAAAGCCGCACTGCACGCTGATCTGGCCGATGGGCAGGGTGGTTTCGAGCAGAAACGTCTTGAGACGCGCGAGGCGCGTCTGGCGGATCTCATCGAGAATCGAGTGTCCTGTGAATTTGCGGAACAGCATCTCGGCCATGCGTCGCGACACCCCCATGTGACCGGCGATGTCAGGCACGCCGATGTTCGCGCCGGAGTTCAAACGGATGAATTCAAGGCCCTTCAGAAAGCGCCTGTCAGACAGGTGGCTCGGGCGGCTGGATTCGCGCGCGACGATTTGCTTGACCCCGTAAAAGAGGGTCTGCGGAGTGCGCAGGGTACGGCGCATGAGCTGTTCCAGCAGGTGCGCGGCTTCGTAGCCGCCCGCCTCGAAATCGGGCTGGATGCTGGAGAGGGTGGGCGTGGTGTTCTCGCACAAGATCTCTTCGTTGTCGACACCGAGCAGGGCAAGGTCACCGGGCACGTCCAGCCCCGCGAGCTGGCAGGTCTCAAGCACCTGCCGGGCGCGGCGGTCGTGTGCGGCCAGAATGGCGACCGGTTTGGGCAGCGCGAGCAGCCAGCGGGCCAGCCGCTGCTGGTCGACAGTCCAGTCGCAGCGCTCCAGTTTGGAGACCGTGCCGTACAGCTCACAGGCATGGCCGGCCTGTTGCAAGCGCTCGCTGAAGGCTTGATAGCGCAGCGTGGACCAATCCCACTCTTCGGCGTCGGCCACATAGGCGAAGTGGGCGAAGCCGCGTTTGAGAAAAAATTCCGCGCCCGCATGACCGATGGCGGAGGAATCGCTGGTGACGAAGGAAGCCTGCGGCAAACGCTCCGCATACAGCAGGCGCGAGTCCATCACGACGGTCGGCAGGGCGGCGTCCGCGACCGTCCGGATGGAGTCGGGCATGCGCGCCACGATCACGCCGGTCGCGCCCCAGGCGCGCGGATCGCCGAGCTTTTGCTCGCCGATGCGGTTTTCCAGCAGGTGGATGGTCCAGGGGGTATGGAGGCGGACATAGCGCAGGATGCCTTGCAGCTTGTCGCGCCCCGCTTTTTCATTGGTCGCCAGGAACAGAACCACCTTAGGTGTCTTTTGGAGCAGGCCTTTCATCGGTCCTTCCAGAGGTTATGCGGTGACTGTAACACAGGCATGCGGTTCCATCAAGCGGTCTATCGCCGGTTGGGATGAGTTCCGGATTTACACGGCCGGCGGATTTGGCTAAACTGAACTCCTATACGATTCAGTGTGTCTAACGGGCGGCATCGGGACCGATGCGGCCAGGTGGAAAGGGAACGACCATGAAGCAGATGATTTTGACGCGTTCGATGTTGACCGGCCTGATGGCCGCCGGGCTGGGCGCGGGGCTGATGGGGTTGACGGCGGGCTGCGCGAGCCCGTGCTGTGGATGCAAGGGGAACAAGGAGACAACGCACATGAAGAACGAGGATTTTTACAAGGACGGCAAATTCGACACGGCGAAAGCCAAGCAGGCGTACTATGATTTGATGACTACATTCGACGTGCCGGTCTATGCCGAGCTGAAGCGCCCGGACGGACCGTTCTGGGCGGTGGATTTCGGCAAAGGCGACTTCACGGCGTTTGGCATGGGCGGCGTGTTCTGGTGCAATGAGAAGGCTGAGGGATACTTTGGCCACGAGATCTATCTGCTCCCCGGCCAGAACATCCCTGAGCACCGGCATTTGCCGACGAAAGACGAGGACGGCAAACCGATCCGCTGCAAGATCGAGAGCTGGCAGGTGCGCCACGGCTATGTGTACGGGTTCAGCGAGGTCGGCGAGCCGAACCTCGATCAGTTCCCGGAGGCCAAGGCCATGCTGTCCAAACTTCAGATTCCGCATCTCAAGTGCGTGCACGTCGAGAAGTGGGAGGCCGACGGCAAAGTGTACAAGCTGGCGGGACCCGAGACCTGGCATTTCATGCAGGCCGGCAAAGAGGGCGCCATTGTGACGGAGTACGCCACCTTCCATGACAACCCGGGGTTGCGTTTCTCAGTGCCGGGCACTGCGCTGTAAGGCTCAAACGAGACGAGACACGTAAAACAAGGGAGAAACAAGATGACGTACCATCACACAGGCATTCCGGTGTTTGAAAAGCTGGAAGACATGATCTTCATCGAGCCGCTGAAGGTGTGGATCACCGAAGCCGACAAGCATCCGTACAAGGTCGAATTCCTCTACTTCGAGCCGGACAGCCCGATGGCGGCCGCGATTCAGGATGAAACGCATGTGGCCTATATTGTCGAGGACATCGAGAAGGCGCTACTGGGCAAGAGCGTGTTGTGGCCTGTCACCGCGTTCCCGACGATGAAGATCGCGTTCGTGTATGACGGCGGCATTCCGGTCGAGTATGTGCAAATGATGTAAGGGAGTTTTGTTATGGCGATGAAGAAGTTTATCAATGATCCGGCGAACCTGACCAAGGAATTGCTGGAGGGCTTGGCTTTGTGCTACAAGGGCAAGGTCAAACTCGTGAACGAAAAGATTGTGGTGCGCGCCACGCCGAAGGACGAGGGCAAGGTCGCGATTGTCACGCTGGGCGGCGCCGGACATGAGCCCGCGCTCAGCGGGTTTGTGGGCGAAGGCATGCTGGACGCGAGCGTGGTGGGCGATATTTTTGCCGCGCCGGGTGCGCCGAAGCTGCTGGAAGCGCTGCGCCTGTTCAAGCGCGAGGCCGGCATTGTGCTGGTTACGTTGAACCATGCCGGCGACCGCATGAGCGCCTCCAAGGCGTTGCGCGACGCGCAGAAAGAGGGCATCAAGGTCTGCGAGATCGTCACGCACGAGGACATCAGCGCTGGCATTGATATCGACCCGGAGGAGAAGCGCGGGCTGGCCGGCTGCATCCCGCTCTACAAGGTGATCGGCGCGGCGGCTGAAGCCGGCAAGAGCCTCGAAGAGGTCGTGGAGATCGGCGAGCGCTTCAACCGCCAGATGGCCACGTTGGCGGTGGCCATGACCGGCTGCACGCATCCGCAAAACGGCGGGACGATCGCGGTCCTGCCGGATGACGAGATGGAGATCGGCATGGGCCAGCACGGAGAGGCCGGCGGTGGCCGCAGCAAAATCCTCACGGCCGACGAGACCGCTTCCCGCATGATTGCGCCGCTGATGCAGGCGACCGGCGTCAAGGCCGGCGACACGGCCCTGCTGATCATCAACGGTGTCGGCGCGACCACGCTGATGGAGATGCTGATCGTTTACCGCAAAGCCGCGCAGCTTCTCGCCGAAAAGGGCATCAACGTCACGCCCGGCGCCTGCGGGGAGTATCTGACCGTGCAGGAGATGGCCGGTTTCCAGATGATCCTGTGCAAGCTCGACGCGGACCATCAGGAGTATCTCAAGGCGCGTGCACGCACGCCGTACTGGACCGCCTGAAACCAGCAATCAGCGGTCAGCGTTCAGAAGTCAGAAATCAGGAACCGGGAACCGGAAACCTGAAACCAGGAACAAACATGATGTTGACGCTTCAGCGTTTCAAAGAGATGATCGCGGCGGCGGGCGAGGCGATCCGCGCGGGGGAGAAGCGCTTCTCCGAACTGGATGCGGCCGCCGGCGGCGACGGGGACCACGGAACGGCCATCGTCACGGCGTTTCAGGCGATGGCCAAAGCCGGCGGCGCTGATTTCAAAGGGTATCTCAAGGCGCTGAGCGAGGCCTTGCAGAACGAGGCTTGCGGCTCCACGAGCACGCTATACGGCTCTTGGTTGCAAGGCATGAGCGACACCGCGCCCGAGGGGGCCGCCGAGTTAGACGCGGCCGAGTTGGCCAAAGTCTTCAACGGCGGGCTCGAAGAGCTGGGGTTTGTCACGCGCGCCCGAGTCGGCGACAAGACGCTGATGGACGCGCTGATCCCTGCGACCGAGGCGCTTTTGGCTGCTCAGTCTGAAGGCGTCGGCACGATGTTGGAGCGGGCGGCAGCGGCAGCGGAGCAGGGGGCGGAAGCCACCTGCGCGATGCGCGCCAAATTCGGTCGCGCGAAAAATCTCGGCGACCGTTCGATCGGGCCGCGCGACGCCGGCGCGGCGTCGATGGCCTGCATTTTTGCGGCTTTCGCGGCGGCGGTCAAGGCATCATGTTAAAAGGAGAGAATCATGGCAGATTTAGATGATATCCGCGACGGCAGGGAGTACGGGGTCGGCGTGGCGCAACGGACTGACGGCTTTTTTCTCAAGGGGTCGAACAATCTCGACTGGGGCATGAAGGACCGCTTGAGCCGGATCTTCAACCCGGCCACCGGACGCACCGTGATGCTGGCTTTTGACCACGGTTTTATCATGGGGCCGACCTCGGGCGTCGAACGCATCGACCTCAGCATCGTGCCGCTGATCGAGCACGCGGACTGCCTGATGTGCGCGCGCGGCGTGCTGCGGGCGCTGGTGCCGCCGACCAGCCGCAAACCGGTTTGCCTGCGCTCCGATGCAGGGACCTCGATTCTGACCGAACTCAATCACAACGTGGTGATCGATATTCAGGATGCGGTGAAACTCAACGCCTCGGCCATCGCGGTGATGGTGTCGGTCGGCGACGCCGCCACCGAGGCCGAGACCGTGGCGAACCTTTACCAGGCGGTCGATGCCGGACAGGCGTCCGGCATTCCGGTGATGGGCGTCACGGCGGTGGGCAAGGACATGGCGCGCGACGCGCGCTACTTCGGGCTGGCCTCGCGGCTCTGCGCGGAGAACGGCGCGAACATCGTGAAGACCTATTACACCGAGGGCTTCGAAAAGGTCGTGGCCTGCTGTCCGGTGCCGATCGTGATCGCAGGCGGCAAGAAATTGCCTGAACTGGAGGCGTTGGACTTGGCCTACCGGGCGATCCAGAGCGGCGCCTCCGGCGTGGACATGGGGCGCAACGTTTTCCAGTCGGAGAAGCCGGCGGCGATGATTCAGGCGGTGGGTGCGGTCGTGCACCAGGGGCTAAAGCCGGCAGAAGCGTTTCAGATGTTCAATGATTTGAAGTAAAAATTAGTTCGAATTAGCCCTTGCGCACGCGGCAGGCTTTCTGCTATCTTTAAACACGTTTTCAAGAGCGCCTCTAGCTCAATTGGATAGAGCATCTGACTACGGATCAGAAGGTTGCAGGTTCAACTCCTGCGAGGCGCGCCAGAAACAAAAGACCAGATTGCGGGGTGGAGCAGCCTGGTAGCTCGTCAGGCTCATAACCTGAAGGTCGTAGGTTCAAATCCTACCCCCGCTACCATATTTCAGCCTCGGTTTTGTTGGAAAAGCCCAATAAAACCGAGGTTTTTTGCTTTTATCCCCTGAGCCCTGCGTTTCGATGAAACAGGGCGAACATCCTGAAATTCGGTGGCCGAAAACCAACAAAACCACCAACGGGTACCAACGGATCGCCCTGCAAACGTCACAACGAAAGAATTGTTCTACCTTTCCAAATCAGTGCGGCGTCGCAATCACCCGTAAACCGCTTAACCCCCGCCCGGAACTATCGGAGCAAGCGCCAGAACCGATCCGTCTACCTCGCCTCAATCAGCGGCGCGATCACCTCATATTTTTTCGGGCCTATCCCGCTAACACGCTTGACGTCTTCTTTTGAGGCGAAGGGCCGCGCCGCGATGATCTTGTCGGCAAAGGCGTCTCCGATGCCCGGCAGATTCATCAGATCCTCTTTCGAGGCGGAATTGAGGTCAATCAGCGCAACTGTGCCCATTCCAGCATCCGGAACCCTTTCTGCGTCCGGTGATTTCGCTGCAGGCACCGTCGGGACAACAGGTTCGACCCGCACGGGGAGTCCTGTCGGCTCCCGTTGAACGGCGACCAACGATTTCCTGTACACGCCCAGCCTGTCCCGCATAGCCATCGACTCCAACTCCTTCAGCGCTTTCCATATTTTTTCCTTATCCCCGGCGTCGGGGAAGTCCACGTCTACCCCATAGGCACGCGCAAGCCCGGCCCTCACCAAGATCTCGGCCAGGCTCTCGCCCTCTGAAGTATATACCATCGCGAAATAGCGTGGGGTCTTGCCCGTTCCGCGCGCGTCCCGCCACTTGGTGTACACCGTAAAGGGCTTGCCCAGCGCCCGCTCCGTGAACATTTTGGCCTCCTCGCCGTATTCCGGCACCTTGTCCGCGCCGATCCCGAAAGCCACAGCCTGCTCCAGGTAGCGGTCATTCCGCGTGTCGGTCTCGGGGCAGTCTGCAAAGTACAGCCGGAACTGATAGTCGGCCCCTCCGTTCGTCATGTGGAAGCTGTCACCGTCATGGTATTTCCTGTTGTCAAACCTGCAGCCGTCCAGCCGCTTCCAGCCCATAGGTTCATCCGGTAACCGGGCGGAGTTATTCTCCTTTGGCTGCAGCCACGACGGCACAACCACACCTTTGGGATGTTCTTTATCCGCGCCGCAAGCGGCCAAAGAGGCGAAGAGGGTGACGACGAAAACTGAACGGCCCACCGTCCCGGCAAGGCGGAACGGTTCCGGCAGCGTCAAGCGCAGCGACATAGCAATCACGCTTTCTGTTTTATGCGTGTGCCTCGCCGCTGGTCGGCTTATTCTCCAAAGCACCGTGCCCGAAAAAATGGGACGTGCCTACTCACGTCCCACTACAGGCACGCCAATGCCTTGAAGAAAACGCTTTCAACACGCCCCAATCGGGAGCGTGCTCAGAGCGCTGCTTCTTCGTGAAATTTGGCGTTTCGTAGTGAACAGCAGCCGAAGCTACGCAAAGTTTTTAGGTCATGCCGGCCAGATCCGATGAGTGCGCCGACAACGTGAATAGGATAAACCAACTCTAGCGCTTTCACAAACCCAAACTTCGCCCGCTTCCTTGCACGGGTCGCACGGGATTTGCCTTCCCCGCCGGGAGACGGCGCGAAGTGTGCCGCGCCGGGACAAATCAACAGGCTCGGTCGCTTCTTGGCGCCCGTCGGACTCCCCGACTGCCCCGGCTTCCACGCATAAGCGTTGCCCGGCTTGAACCTGCCCGGAATCTCATTCACGCCATCGGTTTCCATAAACACCCCCTCCACATTACGCACGTAAACCAACAGACGGACCCTATGCCCGCCCCGCTTTCTCCGTGTGCGGGGGGCCATAGGGGCTCTCCCGGAACAGGAGGAAAAACATGACTCTCACAGATGCGCTGATCGAAAAAGGCGTCGCCAGAAACGCCGAGGAAGCCGCGACGGAAATCGAAAAGGCCCTGCCCGAGTTCCACGACCTGGTCGAATACGACGTGGATTACACCTCGGACGACATCATCTCCTTCACCGACAGGCGGTGGGGCATCAAAGACCGCCGCGGCGACTTCGCCGAAGAACTGTTCGGAAACTGCGCAAACTACTGAAAGGAGAAACCGCCATGCCCAAGAAAAACAGCCCGGAGACACTCGCCCTCGCCATGGACTACGCCGCCGCCATGGAAGCCTGCGCCGCATACGTGCAGGTCAGCAAGCCAACCATCCGCGAACCGGATGCCGTTTACAGGGTCGTCAGGCCGATCATCGACGCCGCCACTGGAGGCGACAGACAAGAAAGTTTCATGATTCTACTGCTCAATACTAAGAACCGCCTCATCGTGCCGCCGGTCGAGGCGACGCGGGGCCTGCTCGACACCAGCCCCGTGCATCCGCGCGAGGTCTTCCGCGAAGCAGTGAGACAAAGCGCCGCAAGCGCCATCCTGGCCCATAACCACCCCTCCGGCGATCCTACCCCCAGCAAGGAGGACATCGACATCACGCGCCGCCTGGTCGAAGCCGGAAAGATCCTCGGCATCCGCGTGATCGACCACGTCATCTGCGGTCGGCCGAGCGACACCTCCCCCGGCTACGT
>Ga0116158_10004190_pt1 | contig 12372 bp, 5 predicted proteins | sample AD_UKC052_MetaG_FD_89883 | JGI IMG/M metagenome (GOLD analysis project Ga0116158, IMG submission 89883) | Active sludge microbial communities of municipal wastewater-treating anaerobic digesters from USA - AD_UKC052_MetaG | ecosystem: Engineered > Bioreactor > Anaerobic > Digestate | place: USA... | reverse complement strand
GGGCTGCGCGCCCCGGGTGAGCTGGTCGGTCGTTATGTCGTGCTCGCGTTGCTCGGCACGGGGGGCATGGGCGCCGTGTACGCCGCGTACGATCCGGAGCTGGACCGCAAGGTCGCGCTCAAGCTGCTGCGCCCGAACGCCGCCGCGGTGGATTCGGCCCGGCTGCTGCGCGAGGCGCGGGCCCTGGCCAAGCTGGCGCATCCCAACGTCGTATCGGTGTTCGATGTCGGGACCGTCGGCGCCGAGGTGTTCATCGCCATGGAATTCATCGAGGGTTTGACCGTCACGCGGTGGCTGCGACAGCGCCCGCGCTCGGTCCGCGAGGTGCTCGATCTGTTCCTCGCGGCCGGTCGCGGGCTGGCCGCCGCACATCAGGCCAACCTGATCCACCGCGATTTTAAGCCCGACAATATGATGGTGGGCGGCGACGGTCGGGTGCGGGTGATGGACTTCGGCCTCGCCCGCGCGATCGAGGCGGCGGAGGGGCTGGCCCCGGGTCCACCGATCAGCGAGTCGCAGCGCCGGGTCGACCTGCAATTGACCCGCGAAGGCGCGCTGCTCGGCACGCCGGCATACATGGCCCCGGAGCAGTGGCAACGCGGCCAGGTCGAGGCGCGCACCGATCAGTTCGCATTTTGTGTCGCGTTGTGGGAGGCCCTGTATGGTCAACGTCCGTATCGCGGCGCCTCGCTGCACGCGCTGATGGTCGCGGTCACCAGCGGGGATATCGAGGTCGGATCGCGCCGCAGCCGGGTGCCCGGCTTCATCCGTCGGGTGCTCACGCGCGGCCTCTCGCGCGCGCCGGCCCAGCGCTTCGAGACCATGGATGCGCTGCTCGCCGCGATCGCGCGCGGGCAGGTGCGCCAGCGGACCGGCTGGGCGCTGCTCGGGCTCGGCGTGGTGGGCCTCGTTGTCGCGTTGTTGCTGGCAGCCCGAACCCGGCGCGTCGCCGCGTGTGAGGCCCACGGCGCCGAGATATCCGCGGTGTGGAACGATACGGCGAAGGCGACGCTGCGCAGCACGCTGCGGTCCACCGGCGTCAGTTATGCCGGCAGCACCTATGAAAAGGCGGTGCCGCAGATCGATCGCTGGACGGCGACCTGGTCGGTGATGCGCACCCAGATCTGCCGCGAGGCCGAGATCGATGATACCCGCTCGCCGCTCCTGTATGAGCTGTCGACCGCCTGCCTCGACGAGCGACGCGACGCGCTCGCCGGCCTGCTCGAGGTGCTGGGTGACCTCAGCGCGACCGACGTGCAGCTCGTCATCCCCGCGATCGCTGGGCTCGAACCGGTGGGTCCCTGCGCCGAGCGAGGATTCCTCGAGCGCCGCCCGGAGCCGCCCGCCAGCGACGCGCGCCCGCAGGTCGAGGCGCTGCGCCGCGAACTGATGCGCGTCCAGGGCCTGCTCGCGGCCGGTCGCTACAATCAGGGGCTCGGGCGCGCCGAGGCGCTGCTGACCTCGGCCGAGGCGCTGGGTTATCGCCCGCTCGCCATCGAGGCGCGGGCCATGGTCGGCACGCTCGCGGCGCACGCGGAGCTGCTGGACCACGGCGAGGAGGCGCTGAGGCGGGTCTACGTCGAGGCGGGCAGCGTCGGCATGGACGACCTGGCCGCGCGGGCCGCGGTGCAGCTGGTCAGCACCGTCGGCATCGGTCGCGCGCGCCCGGCCGAGGGCCTGTTGTGGGCGTTGCCGGCCGAGATGCTGATCCAGCGCCTCGGCCAGGCGCGCGGCCTGCTCGGCGCCAGCCTGTTCAACAACCTCGCCATGGTGCACAGCGTGCAGAGCGCCTTCAAAAAGGCGCTGCAGTTCAACGAGCAGGCGCTGGCGATCCGCGAGGAGGTGCTCGGCCCGGACCACCCCGAGGTCGCCGCCACGCTCAACAACCTGGCGGTCGTGCAGCGGGCGATGGGGGCCTATGACGCGGCGTCGGCCTCGTATGGCCGGGCCCTGGCGATCGGCGAGGCCGCGCTCGGACCGGACCATCCCGGCGTGGCGATGACCCTCAACAACCTCGGCCTGCTGTACCTGACGCAGGGCAAGTACGCACAATCGCAATCCGCGCTCGAGCGGGCGCTGACGATCCGCCAGGCCGCGCTGGGGTCGCAACATATCGAGGTGGCGACCACGCTCAACAACCTCGGTTATCTGCACTACATCCGCGGCTCCTACGAGGAGGCCCGGGACCTGCTCGAGCAGGCGCTGGTCATCCGCGAGGCCGCGCTCGGCCCGGATCACCGCGAGGTGGCGACCACGCTCTCGAACCTCGGGCTCATCCGTCTGGCGGTCGGCGATCACGAGGGGGCGCGGGCGCTGTTCAAGCGCACCTTCACGATCCGTCAGCGGACCCTGACGCCCGGGCACCCGGGCATGGGCAGCATCTACAACAACCTCGGCGTGCTCGGCCACGCGCTCGGCGACTACGAGGAGGCGCAGACGATGCTGCTCAAGGCGCTCGCCATCCGCAAGGAGAAATTCGGGCCCGAGCACCTCGATGTCGCGCTGTCTTTGCATAGTCTGGCGGCGGTTCGTGATGCGCAGGGAGCGAACGAGGAGGCCCTCGGCCTCGCCCGTGAGGCGCTGGCGATCGCCGAGAGCGTGCTCGGTCCAGCGCATCCGGATGTGGCGAATTTCCTCAACGCGCTCGCGCAGGTGGAGTTCTCCCACGACCCCGATGTCGCCCTGGCGCTGGCCGGGCGGGCCCTCGAGCTCTCGTCGCGGACCAAGGGCGCACAGCACCCGGTGACGGCGGCGTCGCTGTATTTGATCGGTGCCGTGCACCTCGAGCGTGGCGAGCTCGGCGCGGCCAAAACCCGCTTCGCCGCGGCGTTGACGGCCTGGGAGGTCGGCCTCGGCCCCGATGTGCCCGAGGTCGCCGATGCCCTCGTCGGCCTCGGCGAGGTCGCGCTGCGCCAGGGAAACCCCGGGGAGGCCGTGTCGCGCTTCGAGCGGGCCGTTCGCATCCGCCGGCTGCGCCCGGGCACCGGCGGGCCCAAGCTGGGCATGGCGCTGTTCGGCCTGGCGCGTGCGCTGCAAGACGGCCGCGGTCGCGACCCCGGCCGGGCGCGTACACTGGCCCAGGAGGCCGCGGAGCTGCTCCGCACCGCCGGCCCGAACCACCAGGACGAGCGGGCGACCGTCGAATCGTGGCTCGATCGCTGACCCGGTGCCCGGCTCCATTAATCTGCGTACCTGTCCGTGAGACCAGCCGATGACCGCCCCCGACACCCGCCTCGTGCACAGCCCCGGCGGGATCGATACGCCCGCGGCGCTGGCCCACGCGCTCGCGGGGCAAACCCGGCGATTTCGTGCGCGGGTGCTCGCGGCGCTGATCCGGGAGGCGGATGATGTCGGCGGCCAGATCTTGCGCGAGCGCCACGCCCGCTTCAGCCAGGCGCTGGCGCCGATGACCGCCGAGGCCTTCGCCGACGCGTACGCCCAGACCCTCACCTACGGGCTGCTGAGCGCGCGCTGGCTGACACGTGGCGGCGACCAGCGCTTCACTCCGGCGAATCTGCCCGCGCTGCTGCCCGCGACCAGCCCGTTTTTGCGCGACCTCCTGCTCGACCTGCTCGATGTCGAGTTCGACGACGAGCTGCGCGCGCTGCTGGACGACATCACCGGCCTGCTCGCCCGATGCCCCGTCGAGCAGATGTTCAAGGCGGCGAAGGATCCATCGATCCACTTTTATCAGGACTTTCTCGATCGATATGACCCGCGGCTGCGCAAGGCGCGGGGGGTGTATTATACGCCCGACGAGGTCGTGGCGTATATGGTGCGCACCGTCGATCGGCTGCTGCGCACGCGCCTCGGCCTGCGCCTCGGGCTCGCCGATCCGATCACCTGGGCCGAGTTCGGCGCAGTGATTCCGGCGGGTACCGGACCCGATGATCACGTCGTGCAGATCCTCGATCCGGCGACCGGCACCGGGACCTTCCTGCTGCACACGTTGCGGCTGATCTTCGCGACCATGCGCGCCGAGTACGTGCGGCTCGGGTACGACGATGAAGCCGCGGCGAGCGCCTGGCGCGAGTATGTGCGCGAGGACCTGCTGCCCCGTGTCCACGGCTTCGAGCTGATGATGGCGCCTTATACCGTCGCGCACCTGCGCCTCGGGCTGGCGCTGGCTGGCGGCCTCGCCGAGGAGCAGGGCCTCGCGGCCGCGCGCTGGGGCTTTTGCTTCGGCCCGAAGGATCGCCTGCGGGTGTTCCTCACCGATACGCTGGCGCAGGGCTCCGGTGCCCTGCTGCCGGGCGAGCACATGGCCGAGGAGGCCAGGCAGGCCGGGCGGCTGAAGCGAGACACGGCGGTGCTGGTGGTGCTCGGCAATCCGCCTTATGAGCGCATCTCCGCCGACACCGACGCCAGCGCCGGGTGGGTCCTTCGCGGAGAGGTCCCGGGTCGGGTCGGCGGCGGCAGCCTGTTCGACGATATCCGCGACGTGGCCCGCGAACACACGATCTTCAGCCACCTGCGCAGCCTGTCGGATCGGTATGTGTATTTTTGGCGCTGGGTGCTGTGGAAGTGCTTCGAACAGCCGCAGAGCCCCGGGGTCGTCGCGCTGATCACGAACAGCACCTGGCTCGCCGGACCCGGCTTCGTGGGGCTGCGAAAGCTCGTGCGTGCCCAGGCGGAGGAGATCTGGACCGTGGATCTCGGCGGTGACAATCGTGGCACTCACCCCGAGGCCAATGTGTTCAACATCGAGACGCCGGTCGCCATCACCACGATCCTGCGGACCGCGGCCCGCCCCGGTGAGGGTCCTGCGGCTGCGAGCTATCGCAAGATCGCCGGAGATTCGGCGCGGGCCAAGCTCGAGGATTTGCGGGCCGATCAGACGGAGGTATGGACACCGGCCAGTTCGCAGTGGCTGGAGTCGCTGATACCCCCCACCGGCAGCGCGGCGTGGCTGGCCTTTGCGCCGCTGGTCGACCTGTTTCCGTGGCAGCAGCCGGGCTGTCTGGCCGCTCGTACCTGGCCGATCGCGCCCGACATCGACACGCTCCAGCGGCGCTGGCGGGTTCTGTTAAAGACGCCGGTCGCCGGTCGGGCGGCGCTGTTCGTCACCGCCAGGACCGGGCGAAACATCTTTACCAAGGTGCCGGGTTATCCGCCGCTGGCGAGCCTGTCCGACGAGGCGAGTCCGGAGCGGGTGGTTCGTTACTGGCTGCGAAGCTTCGACCGCCAGTGGGTGTTCGACGATCCGCGCCTGCTCAAGACCGAATCGCCGTCGCTGTGGCGCAGCATGTCGCCCAGGCAGGTGTTCCTGTGCTCGCTGATGAGCATCGCCGTCGCCGCGGGACCGGCGATGACGGTCGCCGCCGGGGTCCCTGATTTTCATCACTTCCGCGGCTCGTATGGCGGCAAGGACGTGCTGCCGCTATACCGCGACGCCGCGGCGACCATGCCGAATATCACCGGTGGCCTGCTCGCGGCGCTCGCGGGGAGCCTCGGCCTCGATATGATCGAGGCCGAGGACCTGGCCGCATATGTGTATGCGCTGCTGTCCGCGCCGCGCTATCAACAGCGCTTCGCGGACGCGCTCAGGACCCGCGGACCGCGGGTGCCGATGACCCGCGACCCGCAGCTGTGGGCCCGCGCGGTGGCGCTCGGGGAGCGTCTGCTGTGGCTGCACACCTACGCGCAGCGCTACCAGGATGCGGGCGCGGGGAGGGCAGGGGCCGTGCCCGATGTTCCCGGGGTCGCATGGTCGCGGCCCGTCGCGCACATGCCCCAAAAGCCAGGTGACCTGCGCTACGAGGCCGGGAGCGGCACCCTGTATATCGGCGACGGCGTGGTCACGGGCGTGCGCCCGGAGGTGTGGGCATACGAGGTCAGCGGTATGCCGGTGGTGCGAAAGTGGCTGGGATATCGGACCCGCGATGGCGCCGGCAAGGCGGCCAGCTCGGGCAATGTCCTCGACGCGATCCGTCAGGACATCTGGCCCGCGGCCTGGAGCGACGAGCTGCTCGAGCTGCTGCGGGTGTTGACCCTGACGCTGGAGCTGCACCCGCAGCAGGCCGCGCTGCTCGACGAGATCTGCGATGGACCCCTGATCGCCGCCGCCGAATTACCGGTCCCGACCGCGGCCGAGCGCAAGGAGCCCCGGTCCGCGCGTCGCGGCGATGATACGATCGTCAAGGCGTGACGAGCAGCGTCGATCGAGTGGCGTTTGCTCAGGTGAGCGCCGCGTCGGCCGCGGCGAGGATCGCCGCACGCAGCTGCTCCTCGGCAGCGGGCGAGAGCGCCGCGACCGCGGCCGGGAAGGCCGCCGCGAGGTCGATCATCACGTCGAGCGAGATCTCGTCGAGCAGCAGGCCGCGGTCGCCGAGGCCCCACTTCGAGGCCGCGCTGGCGATGCGGGGCGGGTTGACGAGGCGCTGCGCGTGCGCGAGCAAGGCCGCGAGGTCGAGCCGCTGCTCGGCGTCCCAGGCCTCGCTCTCGCCGAAGCGTAACTCGTCGAACTCGGCGATCTTCTGCTTGTAGACGATGCGCGCCGACGGCCGCGCGCGTGCGTCGGGCTTGAGGACCACGCCCTCGGCGAAGTTGCCGGCCAGCTCCGGCAACCCGAGCCCGATCGGGACCCGCGTCGCCTGGCGCACCGGCACCATCAAAACCGCGGCCCGTGGACCGCTGTGCAGCACCGGCGGACTGTCGAGCCCGATCTCCCGGGCCAGCGCCACGACCTCGCGGTGGGCCAGGAACTCGCCCTCGTCATCCTCTCCGCTGGCCACGAGCACATCGAACACGGCATATCGCAGATCCGGCGCATACCAGATCCCGGTCTGGACCGGCGCGAGGCCGGGCACCGGCGCGACATCCGGATGCGGATAGGCCCCGCCGTACAGCTCGCCGTAGAGCACCACGGTGTGCGCGCCGAGCCTGGCCTTTGCTGCCTGCACCGCGACCGTCAACGGCGCTCGCAGGAGCTGCCAGCCGAAGAATGGATCGTCGTGGCGCAGCCACGCCTTGCGCTTGCCGAACTGCACGACATCGCCGGCGATGGCGACGACCATCTGCGCGCCGTGGACCTTTTCAAGGGCGACCCACGGCCCACCCGGCGGAGCCGCGCCCGGATGTTCGCCCGGCCCGGCGATCTTTGGGAAACCTCGATGATGCATGATGATCGTCGCGGCAGACTATCAGGTGAGTGTGGGACCCGGGTGAGATTCACGCCCTCGCGGGCGCGATGGCGCCCGCGATGCCAGTGAGGCCGCTCAGAACTTGAGGGTCACGATGGCGCCCATCTGGGCCTTCTGGACCGACTTGAATTGCGCGGCCTTGAGCTCGCCCGCGCAGCAGGCCGCGAGCGCCGGGTTGCCGCCATCCGCCTCCGGGCTGGTGCTGAGCACGGCGCCGGTGGGCCCGGCGATCGACAGCTTGATCTTGATGGCCTCGCCGCCCTTCGCCAGCGCGGCGCAGCGGCTCGTGGCGCTCGCCTTGGCGGCCCGGGTGCCGTCAGTGATATCGGCCGACTCGAGCTTGGCCGGCAGATTGCTGCCCTCCGTCGACGTCGGCGGCGGGCTCGTCGTCGTCGGCGCCTCGCGCTTCGCGGCGCACTTGCTCGAGTCCATCAGGCAATCCATCAACTCGCGGTCGTCGACCGACTTGGCCGGCTTTGGCGCAACGACCGGCTCCGGCTGCACTTGCGGCTTCGTGGGCTCGGGCTTGACCGGGCGTGCCGCGGCTCGAGGCTGCTTGCGCGGACCATCGACGAGCGGTTTGTGGGCTGTATCCTCCACGGCCTCGGGCGCCTGCTCGGCCGGGGCAGCGGGCTTTGTGGCCACTTCAGCGGGCTCGTCGTCGATCGCGGCGGCGGGCGGCGGCGTGAGCGTCGATTCGGCGACCAGCATCGGAGTTGCGTCGGGGGTGCGGTTGGCGCTGTGCACGACGGCCCCGCCGAGCCCGACCACGCCGAACACCAGCACGCCGAGGAGGATATGCAGCGGGGTTTGTGAGGGCCGCTGACGTGGTGCGGGCGGGCGTGGTGCGGGCGTGTCGGTGCCACGGAGCGCGACCGGGGCGAGGCCGCCGAAGGTCGGGATCGGGGTGACCGGGCGGACCGGCGCATCGCCGAGCATCTTCGACAATGAACGGATGTCGATAAGTCCGGAGTCCTCACCGCCGGCGTGGCGATCGCGGCAATGCTCGCATTGTGCGGGCGAGCGGCCAGGACGGAGCAAGGCTGCGCAGCGTGGGCATGTGGTGTTCATGGGCGTGTCTCCTCGACGCGGTCGGGGCGACCTGCGTGTCGATCGACCTCCGGCGAGAACCGCGGAGATGGAGCGACACACCGGTTCGGCCGCGTTCGGCGGGTGTGGGGTCTGTCAACGACGGTCCGGCCGGCGCGGTCTCGCGGCCGCGAAGATCGTTTGTATCTGCCCCGAAGCGGGCCGCTGGCGCCCGTTCCGGGCGCGCCTGCAGCATTTTTTCGTTTTACCGGTTTTTTACCTGGCGTCCTGAAAGTTCGCGGCCATGGCCGCAGTCCATCGTCCCCATGAGCCACCTGTCCACTGCTCTGCTGGTCGCGGCGCTCGCTGCTCCTGGCCCCCTGTCCCCGTCCGAGGCGCGCGCCGCGAGCCCGGGCGAGCTCGACGCGCTGGTCGCCGCGTTCACGGCCCGGACCGGCGCGCGGCTGGTGTTCACCCGTGATGAGGTCCCCGCGGACGCCGGCTTCGATGTCATGCTCGAGCTCACCGGCGCGCGCCGGATCGCGGCTGCCCGGCTCGCGCTCGATGAAGCGGCGAAGTATCCGCGCGGGTATCTCGGCGCGATGGGCCTGGAGATGATCGGCCTCTATGAGGGCCTGGCGTCGCGCAAGGGCGACGGCTATCGGCCGTGGGTCGAGCGCCTCGGCGGTTATCGCTACTTCGGCCAGTGGAACGGCGAGGACACGATCGTCGCCGCGTATTACAGCGATGAGCAGCTGCCGCTGACGTTGCACCACGAGGTCTTCCACCACGTCGACGCCACGGTCCAGGGCACGCGAGACTCGAGCCACAGCGCCGCTGACGATATGCGCTTCGCCGCCGCGATCGCGGGCGACGAGGCTTACCCGGCCGCGGCGATCTCCAGCCAGGATCTCGCCGCGCTGGCGCGCCGTTCTGGCGGCGTCGTGCTCGACGACGTGGTCTCCGCCTATGCGGCCAAGAGCCCCGGCGAGGATCAGGCCGAGACCTCGCGGCACCTGATGGCCCATCTGCCCGACGCGCTGATCCAGATCGCCACCCGCCCCGAACTGGCCGGCTCGCAGCGCCTGCTGCACGTCGTCGATCAATATATACACTCGACCGCCGATGGCCCGAATGTCGCCTGGCTGGTCGACGTCGCGCTCGGGCGCGACGCGGACGGGCGTGACGCGCTGCGGCGCTTCGTCGCCCGCGTCGCCACGCAAGAGGCGGCGCTGCGGGCCCGGCTCGCGCCGCAGGCCGGCGACACCACGTTCACGGTGTGGGGCAACGAGGACGAGCATGGCGTCAATCACACCCTGCGCGCCGACATCGCGCGCTTCGGCGCGCTCGCGCGTACGCTGCGTGCGCTGGCCGCAAGCACCACGGGCGCCCAGGCCGTATTGGCGCGCCGGCTCGCCGGGGACCTGCGCCTGCTCGCCCGTTATCATCGTTACATCGGATCACGCTGGTCGATCAGCACCGGCACCGAGCTGGCATTCACGGTGGCGCGCGACGGGCTGGTCGCGGGTATCGCCGACGGTGACGCGGCCGCGGCGGAGCGCCTCGGCGGGGCGAGCTGGGAGAGCCTGGCCGGGCCCTCCCAGCTCGCCGAGGCGAAGCCCGCCGCCGAGCCGGTGGCCCGCGACAATCCATATCTCCACAAGGTCGACGACGAGATCGACGATGCTGCCCTGCGTCGGGTGATCCGTCGGGTCCAGCCCGCCGCGGTGCGGGTCGGTGGCGGCAGCGGCGTCAACCTGACGGCAGCCGGCAAGGTCCTCACCGCCGCCCATGTGGTCGACGAGCTGGGCAAGCGCTTCACGGTCGAGTTCCCGGACGGCACGGCGGTGCAGGCGGTCGTGGTGGCGATCGATCCCACGCTCGACCTCGCGGTGCTCGATGTCGAGTCCGGCGGCGCGCTGCCGTGGGCGCCGCTCGCCAGTGTGGCGCCGTCGAGCGGTGCCACGGTGGTGGCCATCGGCCAGCCCGGCACACGCACGCCCGACGGCAAGGCGACCGGTTACCAGCCCTGGCACGTGTCGGTCGGGCAGATCCGCGGCTTCAAGGGCGAAGCGCTCGGCGATCAATCACTGGGCGGCACGATGCACGACGCCTGGACCTACTGGGGGCATTCGGGCAGCCCCCTGTTCGATGACCATGGCCGCATCGTCGCGCTGCACAACAGCTGGGACAGCTCGAACGCGATGCGGCATGCGGTTCGCCATGAGGCTATCTTGCAGTTTCTGGCGGGGCATGATGTGGATTAATGGTTCGGGTCCGCGAGCTGAACGATGGGTATGTGGATATCGTCGCACGGGCCGGGGCGGGTCCGGCTGGAGCGCCCGCGCAACTGGGCGCAGCCGGATGTCCGCCGGTGGCCTTGCCCTCAAACACGGCGCTCAAAAGCGAGCTCAGGCGTTGCGACGAGGATAGGTTCGCTTCGGACTCGGTCAAGGCCACCGGCGGCCCTCCGGCACCCAGGCCTGCGCTGAAGGACGATGCGGTCGGCTGCGCCAAGAGCCGGACCCGCCCCGGCCCTGCACCCACGATATGGCCCCACGAGCATTCGCACCGGCCCGCACCGGCTTTGCCCACGATATGGCCCCACGAGCATCCGCGCATATCTACCGATCCGGGCCCGAGCCGCTGCGCGAAGGAAATATGTTCGCGTTACCCAGATGCGCCCCGAGGGCCGGCGGGGTCCGGTGTTCGGCACGCCGACCGCAGGGTCCTTCAGCGCAGAGCCTGGTGCCGGAGGGCCGGAGGTCGGTCCGACCGAGTCCGAAGCGAACCTACCGTGGTCGCATCGCCTGACATTGTTTTGAGCGCCGTGTCTGAGGGCGGACCGACCTCCGGACATCCGGCTGCGCCCAGTTGCGCGGGCCTCCCACCGGACCCCGCCGGCCCGCGCGACGTCATCCGGGTAGCACCAACCCGTCGTCCGGGTAGCACCAACCCGTCGTCCGCGAAGCACCAACCCGTCATCCGCGCAGCCCGACCGCTAAGACAGCATCTCCTCGATCCACTTCTTCACATGACCCTGAACCCCAGGATTACCGCAAGCATCGGAGTGCTCGACGCCCTGCACCTCCACGAACGGATGCAGCGGATTGGCGCTCGTGCGGGGGACGGTGCCGTCGCCTTCCATGCGGTGCACCCGCGTCGCGCCCTTGTACTTCCACTCCGGTAGTACGTCGTGATGCACCAGGCCGAAGGTCATGGGCATGGGCTGCGACTGGGGCGGCGGCTGGTGCGGGGGATCGAAGACGACGGCCATGTCGGTGTCCTTTCCCGAGCTGTGGATCGTCCTCGTCTTCGGGTGTTGATAACGATCGAGGGCCGCGTGGAAGCTCCTGGCCTTGATGACGTTGGCCTTGAGGTCCGCGGCCGCCGCCGCGCTGACCCCTCGCGGCGGGCCGGCGAAGTTCATCAGCGCCGGCGGACCGGCCGCGCCGGTGTAATGCTCATAGACATCACCGGCCCAGGACGCGGTCACGCCGCCCTGCTTGTATTTCATCCACGGGGCGCCAGCCGTGTCCCGGTAGCGGTTCGTGGGCAACAGCTGGAGCGGGCCGGGCATGCCGCTCGAGACCGTGGCGAACTTCTCCGGGGTGTTGCCGAGGATGGTCGAGAGGCCGAAGCCGCCGTCGATGCTGCTCAGCGCGCCGGTGAAGAAGCGCCGGTAGAGCACGGGCGCGCCGTCGACCGGCTGGAAGATGTGGACCACGCCGAGGACCTTGCTGGCGAGTCCGTCCTTCATCGCCGACCGGGTGACCATGCCGCCCATGCTGTGGCTGAGCAGGATGATGTGGCTGGCGCCCTCGGCCGCGAGGATGCGATCGATCTGCTTGATCAGGTAGGCGCCGGAGGCCTTGTTGCTCTGGCGCCAGTCGTAGCCGACCGCGTAGACCGGCGTGGCCACGCCGAGCTTGAACGAGCGAGATCGCAGGTAGCGCAGGAAGGGCACATAAAAGTCCTTGGCTACCCCGGCGTAGCCGTGCTTCAGCTCGTCCGGCGAGAGGTCGTTGCCGGTCGTCATGACCACGGCCGGGGTGCTGTGGCGCAGCTCGGCGCGCGAGCGGTCGGCGCTGATCCGCAGCCAGTGGATCATCGCCCAGCTGCTGTCGGGATCCCACGATTCGTCGATCGCGGTGAAGGTCAAGCGACTGCCCATGACGCCGGGTACGAAGACGATCGGGAT
>Ga0116158_10004187_pt1 | contig 12374 bp, 11 predicted proteins | sample AD_UKC052_MetaG_FD_89883 | JGI IMG/M metagenome (GOLD analysis project Ga0116158, IMG submission 89883) | Active sludge microbial communities of municipal wastewater-treating anaerobic digesters from USA - AD_UKC052_MetaG | ecosystem: Engineered > Bioreactor > Anaerobic > Digestate | place: USA... | reverse complement strand
ATCCGGCTACTCAATCTTTCAAGTTTATGCTTGTACAACCGTTAAATGCAGATAAACAAAATGATGGGGAACCGTTTATTGCAGTTGATACGGTTGGCAGCGGACTCGGAGAAACAGTTTTATACATTACAGCAAGCGAGGCTGTAATTCCGTTACCGGTAGATATGGCACCGGTTGATGCTTCCATTGTTGCCATAGTTGATTCTATTAATATTGAAAATTAATTTGAGGTGTTTTAAGTGAGAATAACAAAACAATACACCAATAGAGAAAGTCAGTCCCTTGACAAATACTTACAGGAAATTGGTAAAGTGGACTTACTTGTCCCGGAGCAAGAAATCGAACTTGCTATTAGAATAAAAAAGGGGGAACAACTCGCATTGGAACAGTTGACAAAAGCCAATCTTCGGTTTGTTGTTAGTGTTGCCAAGCAGTATCAGAACCAGGGATTATCCCTCGGTGATTTAATAAATGAAGGAAATCTTGGGCTTATTAAAGCAGCCAAAAGATTTGATGAAACCAGGGGATTCAAATTTATCTCTTACGCAGTATGGTGGATAAGACAATCTATTCTGCAAGCACTTGCCGAACAGTCAAGAATTGTGCGTTTACCGCTGAACCGTGTTGGAGCTTTGAATAAAATAGGTAAAGCTTACAGTAACCTGGAACAGGAATTCGAACGTGAACCGAGTGCATCCGAACTTGCAACCGAGCTTGAAATGGATGTAAACGAAGTTGCCGATACTCTGAAAATTTCCGGGCGTCATGTTTCTATGGATGCTCCTTTTGCACAGGGTGAAGATAACCGTCTTCTGGATGTACTTCAAAACGATCAGCAGCCTACACCCGATTCTGTTTTAATGACAGAGTCATTAAAACAGGAAATAGAGAGAGCTTTATCTACACTTACTGAACGCGAAGCAGAAGTAATCAAACTATACTTCGGGTTGAATAAAGAGCATTCTTTAACACTTGAAGAAATAGGTGAAAGATTTAACCTTACAAGGGAGCGTGTACGCCAAATAAAAGAAAAAGCTATTAGGCGGCTAAGACATGCTTCTAGAAGCAAAAACCTAAGAGCCTATCTGGGTTAATGCGGTTTTTCTTTTTAATATTGTTTGCAGCGGGACTAACCGGGATTATTTTTACCCCCGGTTGTTCCTCTGCAAATAGTACACTCCGATATAATAAAGAAAAAGGTAAGCAGACCAAACAAGAACACCCGACCAGATATTCCGGTACTACTCAAAAAACAGATTCCACAGCGGATTCTCTTTGTTATGATGAAGAAATTGACGAGGATGAATTCGAAGATTTTCCTGGAGAGGAGATTAAAGTTGATATCTCGGAAGTGTTAAAAAAATACAGCGGTAACAATACGCAGATAACTGACGACATGGGGAATAATGCCGAAAAGGTTATAATGGAGATAATAAAGTATTTAAATACTCCCTACAAATACGGCGGGAATTCAGCTAAGGGTATTGACTGCTCGGCATTCACTCAAACAGTTTTTAATAATTCACTTAGTATTTCTCTTCTCCGATCTGCGAGAGAACAATATACGCGGGGAGATGTTATAGGTGGTAGAGATAATCTGAAATTCGGCGACCTTGTTTTTTTTGATACAAGAAGAAGAGTGAAGCCGGGACATGTCGGGATTTATCTTGGTGATAATCTTTTTGCACATGCAAGCAGAAAACTCGGAGTTACAATCTCTTCTCTCAATGAAGATTATTATTCCAAAAGATTTATGGGGGGGCGAAGAATGGATGCTGCACTTTTCGGAGATTAAATCCTGGATATTTTGTAATTCTTGAATGCAAAATAAAATTCTTTAGATGCAGTTTTAATTACTGTTGCAAGCGGTACTGCCAATAACATACCGATTATTCCAAACACCTGGCTTCCTGCAATAATCAACAAAATAATAAGAAGAGGATGAATATCAACACTTTTTGAAAAAACATACGGCTGAACAAAACCGTTATCAAAAGTGTAAATAATCGTAATTACAAGCAGTATTAAAGGTACAGCAGAAAAGTTACCGAACTGAATAATTGAAATAATAATTGCCGGGACCCCCACGATTACGGGACCTAAATAAGGAACGAGATGTCCCAAACCCGCAATTATTCCGAGAGCTATTGAATTTTGTATTCCTATGAACGAAAAACCGAGTCCGCAAGCAACCCCTACAAAAGAAGCATCAATCAACCATCCTCTAACATATCTGCCGAGTTGATGTGTAACTTTTTTTATTATCCAGTATGACATTTCGGAATATTTATTAGGCAGAGTTGAGATTATTCCTTTTACAATCTTTAGTCTGTCTTTTACAATAAAAAAAGTTGTAAATGGTACTATTACAAGTAATGCTGCTATCGTAAAAATATTGGAAAAGAGAGATGTTATTTCGTTGAATGAATTTTCGAGGTGATAAGTAATTATAGTTTCAGCTTTGTTAATCAATACTCCTCTATGCATAAACGGGAAAATTTTCAACAGCTCATTTTCTAAATTTGTTAATTGCTCCTGTATTGAAAGTGTTTTAAATTCCTTAATTAATGCTTCAAGCTGCAATACAATTTTAGGGATGTAAATAGAAAGAAGAAAATATATCGCTACAAACAAAACTGCGAACACAAGCAGTGATGCATAAACCCTTTTGATTTTCTGTTTTTCGAGTAGATTTATCACCGGGTCCAACAGCATCGCAAGCAGAACCGATATAGTAAATATTATTATTAAGTGGGAAAAAAAGTATATTGAAAGGAAGGCAATTACCGGGATAATGATAATTGCCGAATACTTCAACCATTTTTCAGGAACAATATTGAGCGTTGAGTTCTCCATAATTAGTTTACGGCTTCGACGCGCCTAATGCCGGGTACTTCTCTAATCAATGCTCTTTCAACTCCGGCTCTTAATGTCATTTGGGACATCGGGCATGAACTACAAGCTCCCAATAATTTGACCTTAACAATTCCATCTTCTGAAACATTAACAAACTCTACATCTCCGCCGTCTGCTTTTAAATACGGACGGATAGTATCGAGTGCTTTAATTATTCTTTCTTTCATAAATACAAGCCTTACAGAATCAAGTGATATAAAAATAATTACTATTTACCATATGTCAAACCATTTCCGGAAGAATTCAGGTAACTAACATCAATTTTTTCGGGGAAACCGGTTATTTATTCCTTATTCGTCGTCTCCAACCAAAATTTCCATTCCCGGCTGTGCTGAAGCTGTCAGGTTATTAATGCTGATTTGTGCGGAAAAATTCCGTGTAATTTGAGTAATTATTTTAGCGTGCTCTGAATCCGGCATATCATAAACAATAGGAATACCTGTATCGCCGCCTATTCTAACTCTTTGATCAATCGGGATACCGCCAAGAAACTTAGTCGAGTTTTCTTCAGCTAATCTTTCACCGCCGCCGCTTCCGAAAATATCGTACTTGTTTCCGGTATCCGGGGCAATAAAGAAGCTCATATTTTCAACTATCCCGATGATAGGTACATTGACACGCGTAAACATTTTCAATGCTTTCCGTGCATCTGCGATTGAAACTTCTTGCGGAGTTGTTACTATCAAAGCACCTGTAAGCGGGATAGTCTGGCAAAGCGTGAGTTGAATATCACCGGTTCCGGGAGGCATGTCGAATAAAAGGTAGTCCAGTTCTTCCCATTCCACATCGGACATAAACTGTTTAACCGCACCGCTTGCCATTGGTCCGCGCCAAATAACAGGAGCATTATCTTCAACAAGAAAACCGATTGACATAAGTTTTACACCGTAATTTTCGACAGGGATCATTTTGGTAGAATCACCGGCTTGATAAACTTTCGGTCTTTCTTTAATTCCAAGCATTAAAGGAATACTCGGTCCGTAAATATCGGCATCAATCAAACCGACCTTAGCTCCTTCTTTTGCAAGAGCGACAGCTATATTGGCAGCAACAGTGCTTTTACCTACGCCCCCTTTTCCGCTTGCAATAGCAATTGTATTCTTTACGCCTGGCAGGATTAGTGAAAGCTGCTTATTAATATTTGACACAACGTCTGCCGTCATGTTTATTTTTATTTCAGATAATGAGGGGAAATCATTTTTTACTGTATTATAACAATCCTCTTCGATTTCTCCCTTCAACGGGCAGGCTGGTGTTGTGAGTACAATGTCAAATGAAACTGTGTTATCATAAATTTTTATATTCCTTATCATGTTCAAAGAGACTAAATCTCTGTTCAAATCCGGGTCATTTACTTTTCTAAGTGAATTTAATATGTCTTCAGTTTTTATAATCTGCATTACATTCCTTTTATAGTTGTTTAGGTTACTTCTTTAAATATTTAACAGCGTTTTTAATTGAATAATTCATTAACCATTCCTGGGAGTAAACTGCTTTTTCGTTTTCGATTGGTTTTAATGTTGTATAGCTCATATCGCTATTAAGTTCACGGGCTTTTACATTATCTTTCAGGTAAATATTCAAGACCGTATTAACAAGGTGATCTTTTATTCTTGGGTCGTCAACTGGCCATGAAATTTCAACTCGTCTATCAAGGTTACGCTGCATTATATCAGCACTACTTAAATATACTTCTTCATTTCCGTCGTTGAGGAAGTAAAAGATTCTACTATGTTCCAGGTATCTTCCGACAATGCTGCGGACTTTTATATTTTCACTAAGTCCTTTTACTCCGGGAACAAGGCAGCAGATACCCCGGACAATCAGGTCAATCTTTACACCGAGGGTTGATGCTTCGTATAGTCCCGATATTAATGCCGGGTCTACAAGCGAATTTATCTTCCAGATAATCCTTGCGGGTTTTCCTTCTTTAACGTTTTTAATTTCTCTTTTTATCATGTTCATTAATTTACTGCGTAAATTAACCGGGGCGACCAACAATTTTTTGAATTCCGATTGTTTTGAATAGCCGGTAAGAAAATTAAAAATATCGGAAACATCGGAGCAAATATCCTCATCAGTTGTAAACATGCCAAGGTCTGTATACAACTTAGCTGTTGAAGCATTGTAGTTGCCCGTTGCAAGATGAACATATTTTTTCACTCCGTCATATTCTTTCCTAACAACAAGTGTCATTTTTGCATGGGTCTTCAAACCTACAAGTCCGTAAACAACATGTGCCCCGACCTTTTCAAGCTCTCTTGCCCAGAAGATATTATTTTCTTCGTCAAAGCGTGCTTTCAATTCGACTAATACAGCAACCTGTTTACCTCTTTCAGCCGCTTCAATCAACGATTCAACAACGGGTGAATTACTTCCCACCCTGTATAATGTCTGTTTTATTGCCAGCACATCGGGGTCATTTGATGCCTGTTTGATGAAGTCTATTACGGGATTAAAGGAATCGAACGGATGGTGCAAAAGAATATCTTTTCTTTTAATTGTCGAAAAGATTTCTTCATCTTCAGAAAACTCTTTCGGTATAATCGGGTAGAACGGTTTTTCTTTTAGTTGATGCAGCGGTAGATCATACATTGGCATTATATCCTTTATACCGATAGGACCGTCAATTATCTGCACATCGTTGTTAGTAATCTGTAAATTCTCAATTAAAGTATCCTTCATAAAAGGAGGCATATTTTTATTGATTTCCAGTCTGACAACCGAACCGAATCTTCTTTGACGGATATTTTCTTCGATTACAGTAAGCAGGTCATCAGCTTCATCTTCCTGGATTTCAATATCGGTATCCCTTGTCAATCTAAACCTGTGCGCTTCTACTATTTCCATCTTTGGGAATAAAAATTCAAGGTTTTCGCGTATGAGGTCACCGAGCCAAATAAACTTCGCGACGAACTTCTGCCCGTTTGTTTTCTTTTTTTCACTTTGAATTATTTTATCAATTTGAAGCAAACGCGGTAGAATGCTTGGAACTTTAACGCGGGCAAAGTGCTTGTCCCCTTTAGGATTTTTAACAAGTACAGCAAGACTCAAACTCAAGTTTGATATATATGGAAAAGGTCTGCCCGGGTCAAAAGCAAGCGGAGTTAATACGGGGTAAATTTCTTTTTTGAAAAAAGCCGTCAGTTTTTCCTTTTCCGTTTCCGATAATTCTTGATAGTCCAGTATATGAACGTTATTCTTTTTTAGATTAGGAACTACTTCGTTTAACCAGAGATTGCTTAATGCATCAAGCATTGGCTTAACTGCCTTTTCTATACGTTGCAGTTCAACATGCGGGGTTAAGCCGTCAATTGTAGGACCTGTTATTCCTGCAGCAATTTGATCTTTAATTCCCGATACGCGAATCATGTAAAATTCATCAAGGTTGGAAGCAAAAATCGAAATAAATTTTACTTTCTCGAGCAGCGGGAGTTCAGGATTTAATGCTTCTTCAAGCACACGCCTGTTGAACTCAATCCAGCTCAGATCTCTATTGAAGAAATTAACCGGTAAATTATACTTTTTTAGAAACTCTTTGTCTGCCATAAAAAACCCAATTTTGAGGCAAAATATAAGATATTTTTATCTATTTTCTTGGTGATTAAACTGCCACCAGTTCTAAGTTAAACTTGAAGAAAAGTTGATTTTCTTAAAATACAAAAATATGCCTATCTCAGAGTCAAATCATGAGCTAATATTTAAATATTGTGACAATACTATTTCCGGTTTTGACTTAATATTGTTTATATTTACGGTAAATCATTTCCAAATTCAAAATTAGAGAGGCTGGAAGTATGAATCTTACTAAGTTTAAAGTTCCTTATAAAAAGAAAATCGACCTTAACGATTTTCCAACAGATTTTTCCGGAGGCTTCAAATCAAAAGAGGCAGCCGAGAAACGTATGCATAAAAACATCGAAAAAATGTCTGATCTTCAGGACAAACTTTATGCACACGACAAGTATGCATTGCTTATTATCTTTCAAGCAATGGATGCTGCAGGGAAAGACGGCGCAATTAAACATGTAATGAGTGGATTAAACCCGCAAGGCTGCCAGGTATTCAGTTTCAAACAACCTTCGGCAGAAGAATTAGACCACGATTACTTATGGCGCATCAATAAATCACTCCCCGAAAGAGGTCGAATCGGTATATTCAACCGCTCTCACTACGAAGAGGTTCTTGTTGTAAAAGTACACGACTATATTAAACACGCAAAACTTCCCGAACCGCTTGTAAATAAAAATATCTGGGATAATAGGTACCGGCAAATACGAGACTTTGAACGCTACCTGTATGAAAATGGTGTTATTACAGTAAAATTTTTCCTTCATGTTTCAAAAGCAGAACAGAAAAGACGATTCTTGAAACGGCTTGAAGACCCGGCAAAGAACTGGAAATTTTCTGCTTCGGATTTGAAAGAAAGGGCTCACTGGGCAGAATATAAAGCAGCATACGAAGAATGCCTGCTGAATACAAGCACAAAGTCTGCTCCATGGTATGTTATTCCGGCGGACAAAAAATGGTTTGCAAGACTCGCTATTTCTGAAATCATTACGCAAACCCTTGCAAGGTTGAAACCTTTCTATCCAAAACTAAATGAAGAACAATTAAAGAATTTAGCAGTTTATAAAGAGAAATTGTTAAACGAAAAATAGTTGTTGTTTTTGATGGGGTTGTTTCAAATTTAATTTTCAAACAACCCCAATGATCTATCCGGTATTAACCGTTTTTACTGAATGATCTTAAAAAAACTTTTGTCAGTTTTACAAGTCCCGTGAGTCTTTTCATAATGTCGTTAGAGTAAAGGAATTCCATTGCTCCTTTCAATCCGTCATAAATCGACTTGCTGTGCGGATACCACCACATATTCTTTTGAACACCTGGCATTATATCGTCAACAACAACACGGGGCTGTGTCATTTCTTCAAGCCCTAAGTAACTATGTGTTCTTCCTAAACCTGATTGTTTGAATCCACCCCAGGGAGTCTCTGCAAGTCCGTGACTCATCAAATGGTCATTAATTGTAATAGCACCGGCTTCTATTCTTGATGCTATCGAGTGAGCTTTTTCTTTATCTTCAGTCCATATTGAAGCGGTTAAACCGAGATTCGAGTTGTTAGCATTTGTTATAGCTTCTTCAATAGTGTTGAATTTCGAAATCGCAATTACAGGTCCAAAAGTTTCTTCTTTCATTACAAGCATTTCATCAGTTACGTTTTCAATAATGGTAAGAGGATGAAACAGTCCCGGATTATTTTCATTTGGATTGGAAAAAGTAGAAACCAATGCTCCTTTCTCTTCGGCGTCGAGTACATGTTCCTTTACTGTTTTTAATTGGTTTTCAGTTGTTAAAGAACCGATGTCAACATTAAAACCTGTATCGGCTCCATGACGCAGTTTGACAATTTGCTTTTTAAGAAGTATGATAAATTCATTATAGATTTTCGTGTCAACATAAATCCTTTCAACGCCGGCACATGATTGACCCGAATTTGAAAGTCCCGCCCACAACGCTCCGCTTACTGCACGGAAAAGATTTGCATCGCTGCATACGATCATTGCATCGTTCCCGCCAAGTTCAAGTGAAAGAGGAAGCAATTTTTCAGATGCACTTTTCATCAATTTTTTCCCCACCGGAACGGAACCGGTGAAGAATATTTTGTTTATTCCATTTCCAATAAATGCATCACCGGCGATGTTTCCCGGAATATTTAATAGATGGAATAATCCATCCGGTAAACCGGCGGCATCAATACACTGTTGTATAATTTTCCCGACTTGAAGAGTTTGAGTTGCTACTTTTAAAATAACTGCATTACCTGCAACCAATGCCATTATTATTTCGTGGAATGGAATAGCAAATGGATAATTCCATGGGCTAATAATTCCAACAATACCCCAGGGAACTCTATCGATATAAGAGCGTTTGTTAATTAAAAGAATACTCCCGGCTTTTAGTTTCTTACGTCTTAAAACTTTTGGGGCGGTTTTACAATAGTAAGTAAGCGCCATTGTGGCGGGAAATACTTCCGTGCTCAAGGCATCCATCTTTGTTTTACCGGAATCTTTCGAAATTGTATCTGCTATTAAGTCCGCATTATCAACAATAAAATCTCTTATTTTGAAAAGATATTCATTTCTTTCTTTGAACGATTTTCTCGACCATTCCGGCTGTATCTTCTTACATTTTTCAATTGCATTGAGCAAGTCATCAATGCTATTTTCTTCTGTAAAACCGATTACTTCGAGTGTCGCAGGGTTAATTGATTTCGTTTGTTTTAGTTCGGACATACTATTTCTTTCTTTTAATTAAATCCTAAATTTTATAGTCTTTTGCGATACGATGATGCACTAAAATTTTTTAATGGTCATGTCATTTGACTAATTTTGAAACAGCTTTAAACTCATCTGTACCGCAAACCTCAAGAAGTTCAAACAAAACCGATTCTGTAGTAGTAACCTCTGCCCCAAGTTTTGCCATTCTATTCAATGCAGTATTGTAATCAATTTCTTTCCGTGATGATACTGCATCAGCAATAACATTGACCTGGAAATCATTCGCAAGTAAATCCATAACGGTTTGTTGAACGCATACATGTGATTCAATACCGGTAACCACTACTTGTTTTATCTTTTTTGAATTCAGTTCATCAAAAAGGTCGCCGGCACCATAGCAGCTAAAACTCATTTTTTGAACAACCTGTTTTTTCCCGAGGGCTTCTTTTAATCTCGATTCGGTTTCTCCAAGTCCCTTTGGGTACTGTTCGGTATAGAAAATTGGTAAGTTCATAATTTGAAAACCGTTAATCAATTTAAGATTGTTTTCGATTACTCTTTCGGTATGCTGCATTACTCTGAATATTCTTTCTTGTATATCTATAATCAGTAATGCAACATTTTCTTTCTTTAAGATTTTCGGGTGTCTTTTAAGTTCCATACTTTCACTTCGATTAATTAGTATATTTTTTCCATACCGTATTTACCGCATGCATACATCATTAGAATAGCAGAAATAGAAACAAGAGCTTTCTTTTGATCCTGGACGTAGATCACAAGGTCATATATCTCAGCAACAAAACGCATATTATTAAGAATTTTTTTTAATTCCCCGTAAGATGGAGTTCCATGCCAGTTAGCAATTTCTTTTACAAGCAGGTTTTCATACCTTCTTAAAAACTCATTAAAAGAGATAGTTCTGACTGATTGCGGCGAATGCGGGCGGCATACATTAATTAAATCATTAAAATATGAGTCCCATTTTTGAGCCAATGCTTTATTACTTTCTCTCATTACGTAGCGTGCTTTTTCAAGGGAGAAGTGTGCTTTGGTTGTTACTTTAAATTTAGGAATAAGGGCATAACCGTCGTAACTGGTTTCCCCTGTTTCCTCATCAAAATATTTCCATCTTTTTAATAATTGCGAATAGGAGTAGATAACGATAACTTTGTCAAGTCCGCTGTCAACAACAATAAATTTATCTTGTTGAACGTTAATCACCGTGAACCAGTGTTCCCAGTTATCAACGCTTAGAATGCACGGGTATCCATCTTTAAGATGCGAAATAAGTACTTTGAGCGATTCGCTTTTTGTTTCCCGCCTAAAGTATTTCATTTTACAGCCGTATGCTTTTGCAGCTTTCGCCAGCCCTATTTCATCGGTTCCGTTCCACCAGCTGCTGCCGGCTTTCTTTGCTAAAATATTTTCGTTTGGGAATTGCCCAAGCATTACAAGTGCATACTTTAATGCGAAAGGACCGCACTGGTATTTATAAGGTTGAGGGTAAAAACTCATTTAAATTATAGGTCGATTTTTAATTAAAAAATGTTTGATGTAAATTTAAGTAATCGAATCAATTTTATCGAGATCATTTTTTACGAATATAGAGGTAAATATGAAAAAATTAAAGGTAGGCATCCTTTTCAATGAGCCTATGCCGGAAATGTATAAAGCTAAAACCGTGGAAAACGAAACAGAACTCGGTTTTGTCCCCTACTTTGAGATGGATAGTATTTCCCCTGTTGAAGAATACGAACAACTAACAGAATTAATACGAAAGAACGGTTTTAATGCTTATCATTTCAATGTTAAAGATGATTTTTTCAAGTTGATAGAGCATCTGAAAACCGAAAAACCGGATGTGATTTTTAATTTTGTTGAGCTTTTTCATAATGACCCGAAACTTGAGATGAATATTGCGGGTATTTTCGAATTATTAAAAATTCCTTACACAGGCGCACCCCCGATTGCGCTCGCAAATTGCCAAAACAAGGTTTTGACTAAAAGAATTCTTGCGTACAATAAAATAGCTTCACCCCATTTTATTGTAGTAAGCGAAATAAAACAACGTTATTCCCACAAGTTGAAATTCCCACTAATAGTTAAACCTGCATATGAAGATGCAAGTGTAGGAATCGATTACAAAGCTGTAGTTAGAGGTAATAAAGACTTGAAAAAGAGGATTGATAATATATTGGAGAGTTTTAAACAACCGGCTTTAGTAGAGGAATTTATTGAAGGAAGGGAATTGAATGTGGCAATAATGGGGGATAAAAATCCCGAAGTTCTGCCGATAAGCGAAATCGATTTTTCCGAAATGCCGGATCATCTTGAGAATATAGTAAGCTATCAAGCCAAATGGGATCCGTTACACGAAGCCTACCATAAAACAATTCCTATTTGTCCTGCGGAATTACCGGTAGAAATAAGAAAGAAGGTTGAAACAATAGCTCTTACTGCATTCAAAACCATGGGAGTAAGGGATTATTCAAGAGTAGATATTCGGTTATCTAAAGAAAATGAAGTGTTTGTACTTGAAGTAAACCCGAATCCCGATTTAACAGAAAGTGCGGGTTTTATGCGTTCTGCAGAAGCTGCCGGTTATTCTTATGAAGAATCACTCGTAAAGATACTGAACTTCGCAGTTGAAAGAGGTAAAAAATAGAATTCGGAGAATTGGAAAACTTGGGAAGGAAAAAGCCCTAAAGAATCAATTCTTTAGGGCTGATTTTTTTTAAGCTTTTGTTTCAACCAGACTTGGATATTTAACTTTTGCTAAAGCATACAATCCGAATAAAGCACCTGAATAAACCAGGTCACCTATTAAAGTATTATGGAAAAACGGTATTGCAGCAGTATAACATGTTACAAGTCCCGAAAAATTCATAGGATATAAGAATCCCGAAACCCAAACAGCAAAGTTGGTTACAACAAAAAACAGTACCGAAGAGGAAACAGCGGCAATTGCAACCCTGCCTGTATTAACACGGTTTCTGAGCATAAAGCCGATTCCGACTACAAGGGCAAAACTTAAATAAATCGCCCACATCCCATCATAAAAGCCGATTACAAGATCGGAGATAAGAAGAGCTATAAACGGAACAATAAAGGCAAGCTTCTTATTGTCGAAATATGCACCACCAAACAGTGCAATAGCTGCAATCGGTGCGAAATTT
>Ga0116158_10004182_pt1 | contig 12378 bp, 13 predicted proteins | sample AD_UKC052_MetaG_FD_89883 | JGI IMG/M metagenome (GOLD analysis project Ga0116158, IMG submission 89883) | Active sludge microbial communities of municipal wastewater-treating anaerobic digesters from USA - AD_UKC052_MetaG | ecosystem: Engineered > Bioreactor > Anaerobic > Digestate | place: USA... | reverse complement strand
GCGCCTGCATCTGCCCTCGCTGCCGGAGGCCTTGCGCCTGCTGCATGCGCCGCCGCCGTCGGTGTCGGCCCTGGACATGGAGGACCGGGGCCACCCGGCCTGGCAGCGCATCAAGCTGGATGAACTTCTCGCCCAGCAGATTTCCCTGCGCCGCGCCTACGCCGCCCGCCGCGCCAAGAATGCGCCGGCACTGCCCCTCCACGACACCCTGACCCGCAGCCTGCTGGAGCAACTGCCCTTTGCGCTGACCGGGGCCCAGCGCCGCGCCTTTGCCGAGATCGCCCGCGACCTGGCCTCCCCCCACCCCATGCAGCGCCTGCTGCAAGGGGATGTGGGCAGCGGCAAGACCTGCGTCGCCGCGCTGGCCATGTTGCTGGCCGCCGAGAATGGCCGCCAGGCAGTGCTGATGGCGCCGACCGAGATCCTCGCCGAACAGCACTACCGCAAGCTTGCCGACTGGCTGGCGCCCCTTGGTATCGCCGTGGCGTGGCTGTCAGGCAGCCGGCGGAAGAAGGAGCGGGAGGCCACCCTGGCCCGCCTTGCCGCCGGCGAAGTGCTGTTGGCGGTGGGCACCCACGCCCTGATCGAAGACCCGGTGGCCCTGCCGCTGCTGGCCCTGGCCGTGGTGGATGAGCAGCACCGCTTCGGCGTGCGCCAGCGCCTGGCCCTGCGCGAGAAGGGCCAGGCCGGCGAATCGCCCCACATGCTGATGATGTCGGCCACACCCATCCCCCGCACCCTGGCCATGAGCTATTACGCCGACCTGGATGTGTCGGTGCTCGACGAGCTGCCGCCGGGGCGCACTCCCATCGTCACCAAGCTGGTCAAGGACGAGCGCCGCGACGAGGTGATCCAGCGCGTCCGCGACGCCTGCCTGAAGGGCCGTCAGGCCTACTGGGTGTGCCCGCTGATCGAGGAGTCCGAGGCGCTTCAGCTGAAGACCGCCGAGGAGAGCTTCGAGATGCTGTCTGCGGCGCTGCCGGAGCTGAAGATCGGCCTGGTGCATGGGCGTCTGAAGAATGACGAAAAGTCCGCCACCATGGCGGCCTTCATTGCCAACGAGGTGCAGGTGCTGGTGGCCACCACGGTGATCGAGGTGGGCGTGGACGTCCCCAATGCCAGCCTGATGGTGATCGAGCATGCCGAGCGTTTCGGCCTGGCCCAGCTGCATCAGCTGCGCGGGCGGGTTGGCCGTGGCGTGCATGAGTCCGTGTGCATCCTGCTCTTTGCCCAGCCCCTGTCCCAGACCGGGCGGGAGCGCCTCAAGGCGATCTACGAGCACACCGATGGCTTTGTCATTGCCCGGGAGGATCTGCGCATCCGCGGCCCAGGGGAGTTCATCGGCGCCCGTCAGAGCGGCGTCCCCTTGTTGCGCTACGCCGACCTGGAAGCCGATGCGCCTCTGGTCGAGGTCGCCCGCGAGTTGGCCGAGTCCCTCCTGCGCGATGCGCCCCAGGTCGCGGATGTGGTCGTCACGCGGTGGTTTGGCGGGCGCGCCTCCCTGCTCAAGGCTTGACCGCCGCTGGCACCACCTCGCCCTGGAGATCGGCCGACAGATTCGTCCTACATGCCAATCCGTTTTTTCGGACATTTCGGCCGGTGGTCGGGCCGTATTCTGGAATCAGCAGTACAAACCGGAAACGCGGTTTTCCGGGCCAGAAAACACCTCAAGGAGTCCGAAAAATGAAAACCAACGTCGCCACTCTCGCTATTGCCGGTCTGCTCGCCTTCACCGCAGCGGGCTGTGCGGTTACCCGGGAGCAATCCACTGTCGGTCAGTACGTCGACGACACTACCATTACGACCCGCGTAAAGACAAAGTTCGCGGAGGATTCCACCGTGAGTGCAATGGCGATCAACGTCGAAACGCTCAAGGGGATTGTCCAGCTCTCGGGTTTTGCCAAGAGCAGCGCCGAGCGGAGCAAGGCGGAGGAGCTGGCCCGTGGAACCCCGGGGGTGAATTCGGTCCGAAACGATATTCTGGTCCGTCCGTAAAACGGGTTTCCCTGACGCGGAAAAAGGGGTGGTTCGCCACCCCTTTTTCACGCCTTCCGAAAACGATTCCGGCCGACCACTTGAAAACCCCTGCGGCCTGGATGACATGTCGGGCCGCGATAGCCGGCCGCACCGATCCGCCCTGGGTGAGCGCCTAGCGAGGCCTCAGGTCGAGGCGCCGGAAACCCCGTGGACGAACTCCAGCAGTTCATCCATCTGGAATGATTTGTCGAAAAACGCTTCGGCCCCGAGGCTGAGGCAACGGGAGCGAACAACGGGGTGGGAGTGATTCGAGAAAACCACCACGCGAGTTGAACCGGATTCGCTCGGCATGTTCTGGATGGCGCTCAATACCTTCAGCCCGGTTCCCTCGCGGAGTTCGAGGTCCACGATGGCCAGCTGGGGGCGCGTTGCCTGGATCAAGGCGATGGCATCGGCTTCGCTGGCTGCCGATCCCACGATGCGGATGCCGTCGATACCGTCCAACATCCCGGTGAGCAATTCCAGGAGGGCGGGATTGTCTTCGGCGATGACCGTTGAGATCGGTGGCTTGGATGACGACATGGTAAGGCGCAAATGAACGTGGTTGGATGGGTGAGGCAGTCTCAGTCGGTCGGAGGCGCCCACGACGGCGGCCATCCGTTACATCTGCTTTCAGCTTAAAGCCTGAGCTGTTTGGTGTCTGTCGGCCATTTCCTACAGTTTTATTGGGGGTCGGCCCACATTCCGGCGCTCGGTAGGCTCCTATCATGGCCTCGTGGCCGTCACGTCAGGACGGCAGGTCTCCAGGGGAGCAATGACATGTACGGATATTTTCTCAGTTTCTTCAAGCCCGAACGCGGGCGCTCGAGCATCGGGTTCGTGAGGGATGCGCAGGTGGACATGCTGGGCTACGAATCCGCCCTCCCTTTCCTGACCGCAAACCTTCCTTCGGCCGCGCGTCATTGAATAATGACCACCACGGTGCGACCTCCGCTTGATGCTCGCCCGCCATGGGTGGTCGTGATCAATGCGGCATCGGGTCGTCAGGAGGGCGAAGCGATTGCCGGCCTGATTCGCGATGCGCTGAGCGAGGCGGGGCTTCAGGGCAGCATCCGGCTGGTTTCCCACGCCGAGGAGATTCCGGGCGTTGCCGAGCAGGCTGCGCGACAGGCCAGGGAGCGCCACGGTATTCTGGTGGGCGTCGGGGGTGACGGAACGCTCAGTGCCGTGGCCGCGGCGGCCATGAGGGCTGGAGCGGCGTTTTCGGCGGTGCCGGGCGGCACCTTCAATTACTTTGGTCGCAGCCACGGCTTTCCCGAAGAGCCCCGGGCGGCAATTCATTCGTTACTGCAAGGCGAGCTTCGCCCGATTCAGGTCGGCCAGGTCAATGGGCACATCTTTCTGGTGAATGCCAGTTTCGGACTCTACCCCCAGTTGCTGGAAGACCGGGAAGCATTCAAGCAGCAATGGGGGCGCAGCCGTCCGGCGGCGTGGGGGGCGGCGCTGCTCACGCTCCTCGGGCGTCACCGGCTTCATCGCTTGCACCTGAAGGCAGGCGGCCAGGAGCAGTCCATGCTCGCGTCCACCGTATTCGTCGGAAACAATCGCCTTCAGCTCGAACACATGGGCTTGCCCGAAGCCTCTGTTGTTGATGAAGGGCAGCTACTGGGCATGATCCTGCGCCCGATGGGGCGTCTGGCCCTGGTCAGGCTCGCTGTGCAGGGGGCATTGGGCAGGCTGGGCGGCGCAGACGAGGTCGAGCGTGTGGTGTTCCGGCATCTGACGGTGGCGCCCGGCGGCTGGTGGCGACGCAGAACAGTGAGAGTCGCGATGGATGGCGAACAGTTTCGCATGCGCAGCCCGCTGGTCTTTGATGTCTCGCCCACGCCCCTGTGGCTGCTTGCGCCGGGCCGCCCGATGGAGGTGGCGCTCCCGTGAGCGTCGTCCTGCAGGTTTCCGACACCCATTTCGGCACGGAGCGACCGGAAGTGGTGGAGGCGTTGGTGGATCTTGCCGCCCAGCTCAAACCCGATCTGATCGTGCTGTCGGGTGATCTGACCCAGCGGGCACGTGACTCCGAGTTCGCCGCATTTCGGGCGTTTGTGGCGCGCTTGCTGCCTGCGCCGTGCCTGGCGGTGCCCGGCAACCATGACATTCCGCTGTTCGATCTCGTCACCCGTCTGACCCGGCCTTTCGGCGCCTATGCGGCCAGTTGCGGTCAGGTACTGGAGCCCTCCTGCAGTCTTCCCGATCTGTTCATCACAGGCGTCAACAGTGTTCGGCCCTGGCGGCACAAGCAAGGCTGTCTGGGCGCGGTGCAGGTTGAAGCGGTGGCGCAGCGTCTCCGCCGCGCGGGGCCGTCAGTGATGCGGGTTGTGGTGGTCCATCATCCGGTTGATGTGGCCGATGGGCTGGACCCGCGCGATATCGTCCTGGGCGCGGCGGACGCCGTGTCGGCATGGGCCGGCGCGGGTGCCGATCTGGTGATGTCGGGGCACGTTCACCTGCCCTTGTGTCGCGCGCTGGCCGTTCGTTATGGCCCCAGAGCGGGGAGGTGCTGGGTTGCGGTGGCGGGCACGGCGGTTTCCGGTCGTACGCGGCGGGGATGGCCCAACTCGGTGAACGTGCTGCGCATCGACCGTTTTCAGGGCGCCGAGCGGCGGGTGCTCGAACAGAGGGAGTTCGATTTGACGCGCTGTGCCTTCCGGCTCGGCGCCATCTTTGAACTGCCCTGACGCCCGACGCCGATCACGATTCGATGATGGAGATATGCCGCCGGCAGTGTTGCAGGTAGCCCCTCTCGTGGCTGGCGAGGGCGTCAACGATGGCCTGCTACAGCCAGGATGGTGTATCGACCCGGGTGCTGCGGGATTGTCGTAAGCGGCCCCGCCATTGTTTGCGTTCATCCGCTGACATCTGCCGCGCATGGGATTCGCCGAGCACCCACCCCAGGTAGGCGGCAATCGCATTCATGGCCAGGGGCGGGAGGTGGTCCGACTCGATCTTGAGATCCTCCGGTGCGAGTTCCCGCAGCACCATCGGGCGGTCGAGCATGCGCAGGGCGCGCATCCGGTTCCCCAGCCCTGGTGACAAGGCCTGTGCGGCGGTTACCACGCGCTCGGCATTGTCGCGCGGCATGCTTGCACCTTCGCTGCGTGGCGCGGCGGCGGGCGGTGCATCCTTGATATCCAGCATCGCCAGCCTTGAGCGGCCCATGGGGTCGCTGATGGCGAGGAGTACTGCATAGCGCGGTCGGCCCAGGCTGCTGCATCCCTTGACCCAATATGCTGCGTCGGCCACGGTCACAGTCTCGTCGGGTGTCGCTATGCCGAGCTGTTCCGCCAGCGATCCCAACGAGGAGGCGGGCAAGGCATCGGCGATGGCACGCTGTTCCAGCCGGGAGAGGGGCCAGAAGCGTGGGCCATGCGGAATCTTCGGCTTGGTGTGGGAGAGGTGATCACGGACAAGCTGCTTCCAGGTTCGATCGATCGCGCGCTTGAGCAGGGTTTCAATTGCGCCAGGCGCCTGAACGGGCGTAGGGCGGGGCTTGAAGGCCTTCACGTAGCCGTTGAGCAGCAGGTCTACCACGCGCACGCTCACGGCGCCGGGCAAGTTGGCGCTGCGGCAAGCGCTCGCGAGGGACAATCCGAGGCGGATGAGATCGTGGGCCGGGTTGCCGATCACGGCCTGATCCAGATCACGGATGACGATGCCGACACGGCCGTCACCATCCACCACCGGGCCCAGATTGCCCACATGGCAGTCACCACAGATCCAGATGCTTGGCCCGCCCGGAAGGGCACGCTGCGTGTCCGCCTGAAGCCATTCGTAAAAGCGCTCGGTGTTTCCGCGCACGTAGGCATGAGCCGATCGCGCCATTTTGCGGCGCCGTCTCCGTGTCAGGATGGCCGCTCTATCACTCGGCCTTGATGGGGGAGCGCGCCGGGCCATCGATTGCCTCTGGGGAGCGGGTGGGCTGCATGGGGAGATCACGCGGTGAAAGCGGGTGTGCCGGGTGAAAGGATGTCGGATGATGGGCCCATCCTCCTCCGCCCATCCGGCCCTGGCCATTGGTTCGAGGCTGATTGCCGCGTAGGCGGATTCCTACCGCTGCAGCGATGCGCCACGCCCGCCTGGCTGGGCGCAGACTGCCGGTGCCGGTGTGTAGGACGATTCCTGCATCAATGTCAGACGGCGAAGACGGGTGGCATGGGGGCCGTCCGATAGAATGTGGGTGACTAATCCTGGAGAACACATATGTTGCGTCTGGCCATCGTGGATGATCACAAGATCGTGCGGGCGGGGTTCCGGGAAATGCTCGCGGATGAACTGGGCATACGGGTCGAATTCGAGGCCGCCAGTGGTGAGGACGCGCTGCAGCGTTTGCGCGACACGCCCTGCGATGTGCTCCTGCTCGATCTGTCATTGCCAGGGCAAAGCGGTGTGGATGTGCTGCGCGCGGTGCGCCAGCGCTACGAATCCCTCAAGGTTCTGGTGCTCAGTGGTTTTCCGGAAGAGCGCTATGCGCTGCCGATGATCCGCAACGGGGCCAACGGCTACCTGTGCAAGGATTGCGAGCGCGATGAACTGATCAAGGCCATCCGCACGGTTGCCCAGGGTCGGCGCTATGTTTCGGCTCGGACTGCCGAGCTCATGGCCGACGATCTGGCTGGCGTGGGCGTATCTTTGCCGCACGAGAGTTTGTCCGAACGCGAGTTGCAGGTATTCCTCAGGCTTGCCAAGGGTGAATCGGTTTCGGGCATCGCCGAAGTGCTCAATCTCAGCGTCAAGACGATCAGCACCTATCGTTCACGCCTGCTTGAGAAGATCGATGTAACGAGTAACGCAGAGCTTGCCGCCTACGCCTTACGCCACGGGCTCATGGTGGATTGATTCGGGTGGCGGGGGTGCTTCCAGGATGGGCATGCGGGCGTCGATGCGTGTGCCCGACCCCGGGGCGGAGACCATCGTAAACCGCCCCCCGAACATCTGAACCCGATGCTTCATGCCGGCCAGGCCGTGCCGATTCAGTTTAGGGCTGGTCGTGTCAAAGCCGCAGCCGTCGTCGGCTATCCATAGATGGATTTCCCCGTCCTGTGCCTCCAGGCCCAGTTCGAGCTGGCGGGCCTTGGCGTATTTCCGGATATTGGTCACAGCCTCCTGGGCAATCCGGAACAGGGCGAGGCCCTGCTGCTCCGGGCAATCGATGTCCTGGTCAGGCAGGTTGAGCGTGATGGCGTATTCGCTGCCCAGATCGTCGGTCATCGCGCGCAAGGCTTCCACGAGGCCAAGCCCCTGAAGCAGAGGCGGACGGAGGTCATCAATGATGCGCCGCTTCAAGGTGATGCCCGAGCCGATAGTGTCGATGAGGCGACGAAAGCGGGTCTGGATATCCGGGCTGATGTCTTTGCCCAGGCTGCGCAGCAGCCAGCTCGTATCCATCTTGGCCGCGGTCAGAAGCGCGCCCAGCTCATCGTGCATCTCCCGGGCCAGACGCGCCTTCTCGGCTTCACGGGCGTCGGTGAGGTAGCTGGCGAGATCTGACAGTTCCTGCGTGCGCTGAACAACCGTCGATTCAAGCACGTCATTCTCGTGTGCAAGCAATTCGGCGATGCGTGCGCGCAAAGCGGCCTGGTGCTGCTGAACGGCGAACAGCGCGATGATCAGGCCGAGCGCGCCCAGGGCCAGGATCGTGATTGTCTGCTGGGTATCGTTGAGACGCTTTGCCGTCTCCGTGACCAGATGCTGGTTGCGCTCCTCCAGGCGCTCGCGCAGGCGGGCAATCGAAACGCGGATCTGGTCCATGTAGATCTTGCCCATGCCGCTTTGACCGGGGGGAATCACGGAAGTGACCCTGCCTTCCCGCACGGCTTTTGCCAGGACCTGGCGCTTGGCGTCGATGAGCCCGATGAGCATTTCGAACTCGCTGCGGTCGGTGCTGCCTTCCGGAAAATCGCCGTTGATCGCCTCAAGCAGCCCTTGGATCGTGCGCTCGCTGGACTCGTAGGGCTCGAGATAAGCCTGATTGAGATCGGTGAGCAGATAGCCGCGAACGCTCGTTTCCGCATCCAGCACCAGCACCAACAGGGAGTTGAGGCGGTCGATCTGGGTCTTGAACGCCTGGGTGCTGCGCATGGCTTCGCTGGCGAACTCGGAGTGGAGTCGGCCGAATACAAGGAGCGTGGACACGACCACGCAGCCCGTCACGATCAGCAGGATGGACCAGAATCGATGGGGGACGAGCCGGCTGAGTTGCTGGCGGATCGAGAACTTGTCGGCGTCCATGGGCGTGGTTTCAGGCGAGGTTCAGTCACCAGAGGAAAGCTTGCCAGGCCGGCAAGCGGGCGGGCCGGAATCGGTGGCGAACATCGTACCTCGGGTGAAGCACCGGGCGGGCACAAGTGCAAGGTTGCATGCCCGCTCGGGAGGGAGTGCCGGTCAGGTCTTCCCGCGCAGGGCGTTCACCACGAAGCTGACCACTGCCAGGATGAGGAAGACGAAGAACAGGATCTTGGCGATTTCGACTGCGCCCGCGGCAATGCCGCCAAAACCGAATACGGCTGCAATCAGGGCGATGATGAAAAACACAACGGCGTAGTGGAGCATGATGTTCTCCTTAAGGATTCGGTGGTCAGCGCGGACTTTCGTTGGATTGGTTGGCAACGGCACGGCGCACCTTGTCGAGCTTGCGCCCGATGCGGAGTTTGCGGATGTCGGTTTCGTCGTCGATCCATTGATTCCAGCCCGCGGCTGTTTCGGTACGGCGCCCGACCCGGGTTGTACGGGTTGGAAACTCGATCTGGACTCGCTTCATGGTCTGCACCTCCAATGAACTGGGTTTTCAATCCGGCGCTCGGGTTGCCGAGTTCCGTTGCCGCTTCTGCATGATTCAACTGTAAGCGCCTCGGGTGCGCCTGCGAGTCGGTGAGAGCCGAATGTAATGTGGGATTAGTCTGACGCCCTGTGCCTGTCACGTCGTGCCGGGGCGGCAGCCCCAGGTCAGCGCGGCGATCCGTCTGCGTGGTCGCGCAGCGCCCGGGCGAGGCCTTGCAAGGCGGTGCGCAGGCCTTCTTCGAGTACCGGGTGGTAGAACGGGCAGGCCAGTGCGTCGCTCACCAGATCGCCGCGCTGGATCGACCATGCGAGCAGATGCGCCAGGTGTTCCACATCCGGCCCGAAAAGCTCGGCTCCCCGTATCCGGCCGTCAGCCTGATCACCATAGACGCGAATGCGCCCCTGGTTGCGACCCATCACCCGGGCCCGCCCCTGGTCGGCAAAGGACGCCTCGCCACAGGCAAACGGGGTGCCGCTGCGGTTCAACTCCGCGTGGCTCGCCCCCGCCATCGCCATCTGCGGGTCGGTGAAGACGATGTTCAAAGGGGTGCGGCGGGTCTCCGCTCGAACGTCGGGATAGCGTCCGGCGTTGCAGCCGGCGATGCGGCCATCGTCCGCGGCCTCGTGGAGCAGGGGGTGATCATTGTCCGCATCGCCCGCGATGAACACGGGCGAATCACCGATCCGGCAGGTGGTGCGATCGAATCGGGGAATGCCCTTGTCGTCGAGGGGAATGCCCGCCTTGTCCAGGTCAAGCCCGGAGAGGGCGGGCCGCCGACCCGCCGCGGCCAGCAGGTAATCGAAGCGCTCCTGCTGCCGGGACTGGCGTTCATCCTGCCATTCGACGACGACAGTCTCGCCTTCGCGGCGCACGTCGAGATCGGTGGCATTACCGCTATACGGCAGTGCGGTCTGCAGCCATGCCTTGACGGCGGATTGCATCACCGGATCGGTCAGGGGGCCGATCCGGCCACTGCGTCCGAACAGGCGGACCCGTACCCCAAGGCGATGCAGCGCCTGGGCCAGCTCGAGACCGACCACGCCGGTCCCCACCACCGCTACGGAGCCGGGCAGCGTCGTCCAGTCGAAAACATCGTCGTTGACGATCAGACGTTCACCCAGCCGTGCCCGCCAGCCCGCTGGAATGTTCGGCGTCGCGCCCGTGGCGATGACGATGCGTGCCGCGTTGACACGCAAGTCGTCGTTCACGCAGAGCACGCCGGGAGCCAGGAATCGAGCGCGGCCCTGGAGCCGGTGCGCTTCGGGCCAGCCTTCCACCGTATCGAGGACAAAGCCTACGAAACGGTCGCGTTCTCGGCGGACCCGCGCCATGACCGCGGTGCCGTCAATCCTGCGACCGGCCACTTCAATGCCAAATCCGGCACTGCCGTCGATCACGTGTGCGGTGCCCGCCGCGGCGATCAGGAGCTTGCTCGGCATGCAGCCCACCCGTGCGCAGGTGGTGCCATAGGGGCCTTGTTCGATCACCACCAGTTTGTCGGTATGGGCACGAGCTGCCTTGTAGGCGCTCATGCCGGCTGAGCCCGCGCCGACAATGGCGACGTCCACATCGATGGATTTCATGCTGTGTACTCCTTGGCGAGTTCGGGCGAGGCACGTTGCCTTTGCACATACATGACGCAGGCTCCGTAAAGGAAGATCTGGGCCGAGGCATAACACCACACCAGGATTGCGGCGAGAGAACCGGCCGCGCCATAGGCGGAGGTGACGCCCGCATGGGTGAGATAGGCCGCGATCAGGTAGCGGCCGAGGGCGAACAGCACGGTGATGACGAGCGCGGCGGGAATCGCATCGCGCCAGCCGATGTTGTCGGGGGCAAGCCCGGACAGCAGGGTCGCAAACAGGATGGTGCTGAATGCATTCACGACGAAGAGATTGATGAACCCGGCCATCAGGTCGAATCCGGGAAGATCCTCGCCCACCCAGGCCACCGCGGTACGCAGAGCGGCTTCGGCCAGCATGGTGACACCTAGCAGGAAACCGATGCCGAGCGCGAGGGCCAGTCCGTTCAGGCGGCCGGTGATTATCTCCTTGGCCCCCGAGCCGGATGCCGGGGGGGTGTCCCAGATCGAAGCCAGCGCGGCCTTGAGTTCGAGGAAGGTGACGCTTGCCCCCAGGAGCGTGCTGCCCATTGCCACCCAGGCCGCCATGCCGTTCGACTGGAGGCGTTCAACGGCGTGTCGCATCATTGCGACGATCACCCGCGCCTCTTCCACGCCTAACACCCGTTCCAGGTATTCGGCGATCGTGTTCTGTGCCGATGCCGTCCCCAGCAGTACTGCGATGCCGGCGGTGACCACTACGAGCAGGGGCGCGAGCGAAAAGACGGTGTAGAAAGCGAGCGCTGCGCCATGGCGAGGGGCATCCCGTTCAATGAACACACGGGCGGCGGGCCACAAGCAGCCGGGTAAGGCGGAAAGCCCTCCCGCCGAATGAGCCCTGGGAGGCGCGAGTTGGACCTTCTGATCGTCCAGATCCATGGTGGGATCACCGGGCAAAGGTGCCAGCACGGAATGGGCCGGCTGCTACACGAAAGCGTGATGCGAAGGCTGAGGTCGCACCATCAGGATGTGCCGAAAGCGACGTAGGACTTGTCCTGCGCCGCACGGTGTGTGGGGGAAGTCCTACGCTGTCACCCGTGACTGTCCGACAGTCACCGGGGGGCGATTCGGTTGAAATGCACTCCATGAAGAAATCCAGACTTAATGGGCTGGGTTGCGCTCATCATGGAACGTTCTGGCCTGGCTGAATTCACGGTTCGAAATCGATGTTGGCCACAAGGTCGGGCATGCTTTCGATCAGTTCAGCAGAGTCGAGATTGGTAAAGGCGAGCAGGAGGTTTTCGTCGGCGCTGACAGAATATCCCATCGACCACTTGTGGAAACGTCGGGGGCCGGCAAAAGGGCTGGAAAGCAGTTCGACATAGTTGTCGTGGCGCGGATCGAGCCGGAGTTTATCCACCAGGCGGCGAATCGCGTCCTCGGGGCCCTCCAGATACTGGAAGAAGCGCCAGCCATCAAACACGAGAATGCCGGTGATTCCGGAATGGCCGTTATTACGCCGCGACACCTGAACGATCTCGATGACTCGGGTCAGACTGATTTCGGGGCGGATGCAGCTGGTGTAGGCGTACTGGAAAAGCGTGTCCATGTTCAAGGCGCGTGCAGTGGGTCTGCCACGAATTTAACCCGGGAAGGGCGACGTCACCACGTCAAATGACATTGCGCGAACACGGAAATACGGATGCATTTCGGAAGTGTCCAGCAAATGAACAATCCAAGCTGTCAGGGAGATGGATGCCATGGGAGATACGTCCTGTTCCGATTGTCCGCTGCGAGCCCAGGGTGGGTTTACGCAGGTCAGTGCCGAAGAGCTGGCTTTCATTGAAAAATTCCGCCGCCGCGAAAACAAATTGGAGGCGGGAGCCACGATCCTGCGTGAAGGGGAGTCGTCGGAGTTGCTCTTCACCCTGCGCGCCGGGTGGGCATTCCGCTACCGAACTCTTCCCGATGGGCGCCGGCAGATTCTCAGCTTTCTCTTGCCGGG
>Ga0116158_10004180_pt1 | contig 12380 bp, 9 predicted proteins | sample AD_UKC052_MetaG_FD_89883 | JGI IMG/M metagenome (GOLD analysis project Ga0116158, IMG submission 89883) | Active sludge microbial communities of municipal wastewater-treating anaerobic digesters from USA - AD_UKC052_MetaG | ecosystem: Engineered > Bioreactor > Anaerobic > Digestate | place: USA... | reverse complement strand
TGGGAGTCAATTCTAAGAAGCATCAAATCACCCGACATTTCTGTTTCACCACGCATACCCAACCTGATATTCAAGGTAGCAGCCACTCTAATTGTGTTGATTGGTTTGGGTTCGATGATTTGGCTTTACGGATTGGGTAATGTTGAGGTGTCGGTTCCCTACGGCCAGCTGGCCACCCATGTACTACCCGACAGTAGCCAGGTAACGCTTAATGCAGATACCAGGTTAACCTATAATCGAAATAGATGGTTGCTTCAACGTAGGGTTAGACTTGATGGAGAAGGCCTGTTTAAAGTAATGAAGGGAAGCAGGTTTACCGTTCAAACCGAAACCGCTTCTACCTCTGTGCTTGGTACGGTTTTTAACGTATTTGCCCGTAAGGGCGTTACCCGGGTTAGCTGCCTGGAAGGTAAAGTTAAAGTGGTGGCAAAGGAAAGCAAAAAGGAAGCGTATCTTACTAATGGAATGGAGGCTAAAACTATGGGCTTTGAGCTGAGTAAACCTGACTCCAAAAAGGAGGAATTCAAAACCTCATCATGGACTAAAGGTGAATTTTACTACACCAATACCCCAATAGGGCAGGTGTTTGACGAGCTTGAACGGCAATTTGACGTGGACTTGTTTTTCGATGGTGATACCACCAGAACCTACACCGGATACTTTAAAAAGGACAACCTGAACAGCGCTCTTAGGCTGGTTTGTATCCCAATGGATATGAAGTGGAGCGTTAACGATACTTTAGTTATAATTAATGAAATTAAGTAGCTACTAATCATAACAAAAAACCCAATGTTTAACTTAAATTTTAATGTCATGAAACGATTAAATGTGATTTTTGCAGCAAGCCTCATGATGATGGCCGCAATCAGCTTTACTTCCTGTCAGAAGGATGATGGGGATACAACCGACCCACTTGTAACTACCATGCAGGAAGGCGACGAGGTGGACAGCTACTTCGACGAAACCATGTCCGAGGTGGATGAATTAACCTACGAGAATGACTCCAAATCGCAAATGGATATGGCTGTGATTAACAGCATGGGACAAGGAACCCGCACCAGGAAAACTTCGTGGGAGGGTGATATTAGGATTGACACGGTTACCTATAATAACTTTGTCAATGGCAACGCCAGGTTTGAGCGCGTGAAGAATGGGCAGATTATAATTCGCACCACAGGCCATTATCTTGGCGAAACCTTTATCCGTGAGGTGTCGTTCAACAACTTCACCATTAATGGCAACCTCATCGAAGGGAACAAGCGAATTCAAAAAACTTCCCAGTACACCTACGAGATACAGCTTGAAAACGGGAAGGTAACTTTTTCCGACGGGACTACCCATACAAGAACCATGACCCGCACCAGAACTATGGTAGAAGGCTATGATACTCCCTACTACATTTGGGATGATGTTTACACCATTGAGGGTAGCTCAACCGGAGTTAACAGGCAGGGTAATGCATACACACACCAAATAACCAATGCCCTGGTGGTTAGGATGGATTGCCGTTGGATTGTTTCGGGTACTTTCAATGTAACCGTTAATAACAATAGCATGTCACTCGACTATGGAAATGGAGTTTGCGATAACCTGGCTACTGCAACCATTAACGGAAGGGCCTACGAGGTTAGGCTGAGAAAGTAATCCAAACAATGTGTAAACCTAAAGGGAGGCAGTAGCCTCCTTTTTTTGTTAAAATATATGAATAAATATGTAAATATATACATACATGTATTAAATTTGCAATGTTAACCATTAAAATTCAAACAAAATGCATGCTGTAGTTGTTAATCAGGAGAAGTGCCCAAGAAATCACCCCTGCCCGGTAGTAAGGATATGCCCAACGGGGGCAATCAGCCAGAAGAGTTGGAACTCGGCACCTGAAATTAGCGCTGATGATTGCCTGGCCTGTGGCAAGTGCGTAACGAGTTGTGGGTATGGTGCCTTCAGGTTTGATAATGCGGGTGCGAAATAGCTACTTTACAGTTCAACTACATAAATTGATTACTCAAATGAAAAAACTATCAGGATACTTCTTGTCAGTTCTACTCGTTGCTGCCATGCTGAGCGCATGCGACGGGAACAACCCTGCAAAGGGTCAGCAGGAGTCAGCTCCAGCAGCGCCTACCAAAACGGGTTCAAAAATTACCGGTACCTACGCGGTTGAGATTACCAGGGAGGAATTCCTGACTAAAATTCTGGATTATACTCAGGAGCCTACAAATGTCAAATATCTTGGCAATAAGCCTGCCATTGTTGATTTTTGGGCTAGCTGGTGCGGGCCATGCCGCATAGCATCCCCCATACTCGAGGAGCTCGCAAAGGAGTATCACGGTAAAATTCTGGTTTACAAGGTTGATACCCAGAAGGAGCAGCAAATTTCAGCCGAGCTGGGCATCCAGAGCATCCCCACATTCATTTTCTTCCCAGTGGACGGCAAGCCCTTTGCTACTTCTGGAATTGCCAGCACCCCCGAGGATACCCGCAAAATGTTCGTCGAAATTATTGAAAAGGAACTCCTAGGAAACCGCTAGCCCCATAAGCATAGCTTAAATTGGGAATTACTTACTCTTGGCTACTTTTTACCTCAGCAGTCAGCTGCTTGAGGTAAATTCGCTTTGTTCGGAAGTTAATAGACGAGACGTAACGAACCAAAAAGTCGCACCCCAGCAAACCTGCAATATCCATTCCTGCAACTTTTGAGTAGAGGCTTCGCAGGGCGTCAAGGTCGGTAACCGCAGCCACAAAATCACTAAAAGTAAAGCCTCCTACTCCGATGTATGGAAAAATTGCAAGTTGGATGCTGATTTTATCCGTATTGAAACCAACAGCCAGCGTTTCATCAACTCCCTCAACCCGCAAGCCGCTATCAGAGGATATGTCTATAAGCGAGCGTGATGCTCCGGTGTCAACGATGAGGTGCACCGATTTACCACTCATGGAGGCTTCCACCACCATATGATAGCTGTCGGGCTCCAGCTCCACTATACGAAAGGGGATTGTTTGGCGCATTCAATAGCTTGTATGAAGAATAACTCCTGGTTAACTTCTCTATTCTGCTGCAAAGCTAGCAATCTTTTTATCATTTGGCTTTTCTCGTAATGGTCTGCTTTTGCTCCCCGAGATTTTGAAATCAAAAATTTAGCTAATTTCTATCAATTTTGAACCAATTACTCCCTATGATGTTCTTGTAATTACGCCTGAAAACCGTATTTTTGCCTATCCAAAAGATATGTTTAAACCACGTAAATTTTAATATAAACATTCATATTGGTTTTACGATTTAACAATCAAATAGACAGGCAGGTTGATAGGTCATTTTGCATTTAAAAAATAAGTTAAGTTGAAATACTCACATGGCGCTTTATGATTTTATAGCTTGAGCCGTATGCAATTGCTGGTAAGCTTGTCTAGGTTGAAAAAATAAACTCTTTAGCGATATACCAGAGCATGCAATATTAAAAGAATGAGCTAACCGCTTAGTATCAAGAGTAAAATTGCGCAAAGAGTTTTAAATCTTCATGCCGACCGGTATCTGCCTTGATGCATTTTGTAAAGCTAAGCGATAAATTAGCGTTGGAAGTATAGGACTTTCTAGTGGAGCAACCATAGTCTCTGACGTTGTGCAGAGTAAATGGGAGTTGTGCCAACAGGGCGGGAGTATTACAGAGTAATCAAAACCAAATAACTACTAATCAAGCATATAACTAAATTTTATTCTTATGAAAAATTCAAGAAAAGACCTTGTGCGAATAGGAGTTTTTTACGATGGAAACTACTTTTTGCATGTAAGCAACTACTACAACTACTTTCATCCAAGAAAAAAGAGGCTGAACATTGCCGGGTTGCACGAGTTTATAAGGAATTTGGTGGCTTCGGAGGAGGAAGCAGATCCTCGGAACTGCCAGGTGATAGAGGCCCATTTTTTTAGGGGCAGGATAAGCGCCCAGGAGGCAAGCCAACGGGGTAACCAGCTTTATAACGACCGGGTTTTCGACGATATTTTGATGTCCGAGGGTGTTGTAACCCACTACCTGCCAATTAGGCCACGGGGTGGACGCCGTGAGGATAAGGGTATAGATGTTTGGTTGGCACTCGAGGCCTTTGAGCAAACCTTCTACAAGCGTTTTAACGTTTTGGTGCTTATCACCTCCGATGGCGATTATGTTCCATTAATTCGTAAGGTAAACTCTTTGGGAACTAAGGTGATGGTGCTCTCTTGGGATTTTGACTACACCGATGACCAGGGTCGCGAGGTTACCACCCGGACCTCGCAGGAGCTTATTCGCGAGGTTACCTACCCGGTGGCCATGCACGAGCTGATAAACTCGGGGTTGAAAAGTAAGGACAGGTTAACCGAAAACCTCTTCACTGTTCAGGACTTTGGTCAAGCTAAACCAGTGGAAAAGCCCGTTAGCCCCGAAGAGATCAAACAAGCCAGAGTCCTTAGCCTGAATAGCGGCTACGGGTTTATCCAGTATCCTCCCAACAACCTTTTCTTCTACTACCTTGATGTGGTGGACGGCGATTTCGACGAGTTAATTGAGGGGGATATGGTGGAGTTCACCATCTCTAAGAACGACAGGGGCCAGGATGTGGCTAAGAATGTTCGCAAAATTCCTGAGTACAACGCCAATAAATGGTAGTTGGTGGCAAATTAAAATGGCTAGCGTAACGGGTTGGGCGAGAATTCGCTCAACCCTTTTAAGCTGAAATTGTTTTCCTGAGAATTTTATGGAGGGAAAAAACTACCGTATGTATGCCAGACCTACACATCCAAATCAACAACGGTAATTCCTGCTCCGCCAAACTCCTCCTGTTCATCGGAGAAAGCCTTAACACCCGGTGTAGATTTAAGGTAATCGCGAATCACACTGCGGAGAATGCCGTTACCTTTCCCATGAAGTATTCTTACCCTTCCGAAGCCAAGCATTAAGGCATCGTCAACTAGATTTTGTACTGTTTCAAGAGCCTCATCAGCTCGTGCTCCACGGATGTCAATATCGGATTTGAAGTTGAGGCGGCGCTTGTAGGTATCGAAACCCGTTCCAACCTGAGGCTGGGTTACAGCCTTGTTGGCATTCCTATACTCCGCTGTGGATATCCTTTGCACCCTTTCTAGGTTTACCATGCTGATAAGGTTACCAACAGCAACCGATACATTTTGACCCGACAGGCCTACCACTTCTCCAAGTAGGTCGCTTCCGATAATTTTTACCCTATCGCCAATTGTCAATGGAGGGGGTGCTACAGGTTCTGTTTTGCTGCTTGCTGCCGGTTCTTTTGCTTTTCTATGCAACGCCCTTTTTTCTTGTTTTTGTTTGATGCGCTCCATCTTTCGCTCTACCTCGTCGTTAAGGTTATGGGCAGCTTCGTCAACCTGCTGCTTAAACTGCTCTAGCTCCTGACGGGCTTTGCGGGTTTCCTCCTTTTGTGCATTCGATTCTTTAATAATCCTTATGGTGTTTTCAATTTTCCTATTGGTCTCAGCTAGTAGCTCCTGTGCATTTTTCTTTGCAGCAGCCAGAATCTCCTTACGCTGGCTGGCTAGCTCTTCGAGCTCCCTGGTCAGCTGTGCTTCTTCTGCTTCCGCTTTTTTGCTGGCCAAACGAATGTTTTCCCGTTTTTTCTGCCAGTACCGCTTATCGCGTGAGATTTCACGTAAATGTTTTTCAAAGGTAACATAGTCATCGCCTACCTTTGCCGTAGCTTCGTTTATAATGCTGTCCGGTAGGCCAATCTTTCGTGCAATTTCAAATGCGTAGCTGCTACCCGGTTTGCCAATTTCCAGCTTAAATAGGGGTTCTATACGGGAGCTGTCAAAAAGCATGGCGCCATTTACAATTCCACGAGTGCTGGCGGCAAAATGCTTCAGGTTGGAGTAGTGGGTGGTAATTACACCGTAGGTTCCGGTATTGGCAAAGCCCTGAAGGATTGCCTCGGCTATTGCTCCTCCTGCCGACGGCTCGGTGCCCGACCCAAACTCATCGATGAGAATGAGTGTTTCAGGTGTGGCATTTTTCAGGAAATACTTCATGTTTAGCAGGTGGGAGCTGTAGGTGCTGAGGTCGTTCTCCAGCGATTGCTCATCGCCAATATCTATGAAGATTTTGCGGTATAAGCCCATTTCTGAATTTTCCAATACGCAGGGCAGAAAACCGCATTGCAGCATGTACTGGAGTAGGCCAACGGTTTTGAGGCATACTGATTTACCGCCCGCATTTGGGCCGGAAATCAGAAGTATTCTCTCTTCGGATTTAAGTTCAATATCCAGCGGGACGATTTCCTTTCCTTCGCGTTTCAAGCTCAGCTGCAGTAGTGGGTGCTTGGCTTGTCGGAGGTAGGTGCCGGTGGTCTCCTTGATTATGGGCTTTGCACCCTGATACTCAATGGCAAATAGGGCTTTAGCTCTAATAAAATCAACCATTCCCATAAAATCGTATGCTCCAAGCAGCTCGGGAAGATAGGGGCGAATACTATCGGAGAACTCAACCAGTATTCGAACAACCTCGCGGCGTTCATCGTACTCCAGCTCCCTTATTTCGTTGTTCAGCTCTACCACCTCAACCGGTTCAATAAAAACCGTTTTGCCTGTTGATGATTCGTCGTGAACTATTCCCTTAAGCTTACGCTTATTAGCCGCTGCAACCGGAATAACCACCCTGCCCTCCCTAACCGAGGGTGAGGCGTCCTGTTCAATAATGCCCTGGTCGCGAGCTGATCTCAGAATGGTTTGCACCAGCTTTGAAACGGATGATTGTTTTGATGTTATAGCCGAGCGAATTTGGGCCAGCTGTGGAGAAGCGTTGTCTTTAATTCTTCCAAACTTGTCGAGTAGGGCGTTTATGCGCTCCACTACGGTGGGGTAATAGGCTACGTTTTTGGCCAGCTCCCAGATGGCGGGATACCTGTCGGTAAATTTTTTAAAGAAGCTAAGAAGCGCCCGAATGGTTTCCAGCGAGGTGCGAAGCTTTAGTAATTCCGACTCATCGAGCCATGCGCCCTGAGCCGCTATTTTCCTTAGCGATGGGGTTAAATCGTAGAAATGATCCACAGGGAAGCCTTCCTCCATCAGGCAGATGGATTTCATTTCATCAACCTGCGCCAGCCAGGTTGATATCAGGCTGTAGTCTGTTGAAAACTGAACAGATTCAACATGTTGCAAACCAATTGGGCAGAGGCAGCGCCCAGCCACCAGCTCCCTTACCCTGTCAAATCCCACTTTTTGCTCAAAGCTGTCGGGGTAAATGCCCTGCATTACATTATTTTCCTTTTATGTAGAGGTAAAAAACAAGGATTAAAAAACCAACTGTAACCTGCTGCAAAGTTACAAAAATGTTGCAGGCTTAAGGTCAATGGAAAAAGAATGGCCGGTGGGTAAACCGGCCATGAAGATGCAAGGACTGCTTAGTAGTTGTTTGCCTTTTCCTCAAAGTATGCCTGAGGATGCTGACACACCGGGCAGTTCTTGGGTGGCTTTTTCCCCTTATGAACGTACCCGCACTTCCGGCACACCCACTCAATTTCTTCGTCGCGTTCAAAAACTTTGTCTTTTTCAACCTTTTCGAGAAGCCTTTTGTAGCGCTTTTCGTGTTCCACTTCTACCTTTGCAACCATTTTGAAGGCTGTGGCAATTCTCGTAAAACCTTCCTTTTCGGCAACATCTGCAAAATGGGGGTAGAGCTCCGACCATTCCTCATGTTCACCCATGGCTGCTGCCTTAAGGTTTTCGGCGGTTGTTCCAATAACACCAGCAGGGTATGAGGCGGTAATCTCAACCATGCCCCCCTCAAGGAATCTGAAGAATTGCTTGGCGTGCTGCTCCTCCTGCAGGGCTGTAGTCATAAAAATTTCGGCTATCTGCTCAAAGCCTTCCTCCTTGGCAACCTTTGAGAAAAAGGTGTAACGGTTTTTTGCCTGCGATTCTCCTGCAAAGGCCTTCAGGAGATTTTTTTCGGTTTCGGTTCCCTTAACGCTCTTTTCCATTTTGCTTGACTTTTAGTTTTGTTATACTCCCAGCTAAGGTAGCAAAAATAGTTAACAGTCTTTTATGTAAAACTTTAACTTGTTGGAAAACTCTACCTTGATGCTACAAGACTTCCAATAATATTATTGATTCCATAAAACCTATGGCTTAAGTATAATTGTGTGAGTTGATTATTAATTTAAAAAATATCAAAAAAATACAATAAAAAATATCCCGTTGGGCTTTTTTTTACATTAAATTGCTCAAAAACAACCTAACCAATTTAAACCTATTGACTATGAAAAACATTGCACTTCAGGAAAAGGTGAACGCTTTTATGGCAAGCCTTACTGCAAAAAACCCCGGCGAAACGGAATTTCATCAGGCCGTTAGGGAAGTCGTTGAGAGCTTAATGCCTTTTATAGACGAGAATCCGATATACTCGGACGAAAAGATCTTGGAACGCATTACCGAACCCGAAAGGGTGATTATTTTTCGTGTACCCTGGATAGACGACAGGGGTAACCTTCAGATAAACCGAGGCTACAGAATAGAGATGAACAGTGCCATTGGCCCATACAAGGGGGGATTACGCTTTCACCCAACAGTCAACCTGAGTATTCTTAAATTTCTGGCATTCGAGCAGGTGTTTAAGAATAGCCTCACCTCACTACCCATGGGAGGAGGGAAGGGGGGATCTGACTTCGATCCCAAAGGAAAAAGCGATAAGGAGGTTATGCGCTTTTGCCAAAGCTTTATGACGGAACTTTACCGGCATATTGGGCCCAATACCGATGTTCCTGCCGGAGATATAGGAGTTGGGGGCCGGGAGATTGGATACCTGTTTGGGCAGTACAAACGTATTGTAAACGAGTTTACGGGTGTGCTTACAGGCAAGGGGTTGAAATGGGGAGGGTCGTTAATTCGCCCCGAAGCGACCGGTTATGGCAACGTGTATTTTGCACAGGAGATGCTGAAAACTCGCGGCCAAAGCATTGAGGGTAAAATTGTTACGGTTTCAGGTTCGGGCAATGTGGCTCAATTTACAGTTGAGAAGGCAGTTGAACTAGGAGGGAAAGTGGTAACCCTTTCCGATTCCGATGGATTCATCTATGATTCAGAAGGCATTAACACTGAAAAGTTGGCGTATGTAAAATGGCTTAAAAACGATAAGAGGGGGCGTATCAAGGAGTATGCTGACAAGTATAAATGCGAGTACTACCCCGCCGAACGTCCATGGAGTATAAAGTGCGACATTGCACTACCCTCCGCAACCCAGAACGAAATTAATGGGGAAGAGGCAAAAACGCTGGTTCGAAATGGCTGTATGTGTGTTTCGGAGGGTGCAAATATGCCTTCGACACCCGAGGCTATAGAGGTTTTCCTGAATGCCAAAATTCTTTTTGGCCCTGGCAAAGCTGCCAATGCTGGTGGAGTAGCTACTTCAGGACTCGAAATGTCACAAAATGCACTTCGCCTTTCATGGACCCGTGAAGAGGTTGACAACCGCCTCCGCCTTATCATGTCCAACATTCACGAGACCTGTATGAAATACGGTAAAGCAGATGATGGTTTTATTAACTATGTGAATGGCGCCAATATTGGCGGATTTGTGAAGGTGGCCGATTCTATGATAGCCCAAGGTGCTGTGTAGAAAGTTTTTCACCCATTTGGTTAAAATCGCATCTTTTGGCGATAGCGTGCCTAAACTTGATATTCAGGAGAGTGGGGTTAATCTTTCTTTACCATTTTGATGCAACTTGCTAGCTTATGTCATATTCCTTTTCAAAATTACCACTTACATTTGGCAGAAAAATGCACTCATCAAATTTTTAAACCCGAAGTGCCAACTTGTAATTATTCTTTATTTATGGAGATAGTTAAGTTGAGCAGATCATTTAGTTGATCTTCCTACGGTTGCTAATGGTTAGGAAAACAGATAAATGATGGGTGGCAGGTTGCAAAAGCAATGTGTTAACGGGAGTAATATGAAACATGAAGCTTAATGCGAACATTATGTCCCGTTAAATTCTTTTAAAATACAGTAAATAGATGATGTTTGTAGAGACCGACATTAAATTTTACAAGATATGAATGTAGGAATTCCTAAAGAATTACTTCAACATGAGCTAAGGGTTGCCGCTACTCCCAAAACCGTGGTTAGATTGAAAAAGCAGGGTTTTGAGGTGTTAGTAGAGTCCGGATGTGGTGTCCGGGCCAAGTTCTTGGACGAGGAGTATGTAGCGGCGGGTGCTGAGGTTGTCTCTTCGGCTCAAGAGTTGTACTCATCGTCGGATATAATACTAAAGGTTCAACCGCCTACCGAAGCCGAGGTTGGTTTGATGAAGCGTGGCACATTGCTATTAAGCTACCTGTTTCCCGCTCAAAATTTGCCCCTACTGGGCAAGCTTGCCGAGGCAGGTATAAATGCTATAGCCATGGATGCCATCCCTAGAATTTCGAGGGCACAGAAAATGGATGTGCTATCGTCTATGGCCAACATTTCGGGATACAGAGCTGTAGTTGAAGCCGCTAACTATTTTGGACGGTTTTTAAACGGCCAGATTACCGCTGCAGGGAAGGTTGAGCCTGCCAAAGTGCTGGTTATCGGAACTGGAGTTGCAGGCCTGGCAGCTATTGGCACGGCAAAATCGCTTGGAGCAATTGTTAGGGCATTCGATACGCGTAAGGAGGCCAGAGAGCAAATTCAGTCCATGGGAGCACAATTCATAACGGTTGAGATTGACGAGGATGGCTCCACTGCTTCGGGCTATAGCAAGGAGATGAGCCAGGCTTATATTGATGCCGAAATGGCGCTGTTTAAGAGGCAAGCTGCTGAAGTTGATATCATCATCACTACTGCGCAAATACCAGGGAAGGCCGCTCCAAAGCTGCTGCTTGAGGAACATGTTATGGCTATGAAGCCGGGCTCGGTTATTATTGATCTGGCGGCTCCTACAGGTGGTAACTGCGTGCTAACCAAAAAGGATGAGGTTTACACAACTCCAAACGGTGTGGTGATTGCCGGAAGGGTTGATACCCTTCCCACCCAGGCCAGCTTCCTATATGGCAACAACCTGTGTAACCTGCTCGACGATATGGGAAAAGCGGAAAATTTCAGGATAGACATGAACGACGACGTCATCAAGCGGGCAATGGTTACTTACAATGGCAAGGTAAACTGGCCTCCTGAGCCGCTGGCGGTTAGCGCACAAGCCAAAAAGACCGAAGCTGGTAAGCCTTCCCCTGAGGAGGAAGCTGCCAAAAAGGCCGGAAAAGTTAAAAAAGCGCTGATTTCCAACGTCATTTGGCTTGCCGTTGTCGGAGCCTTATTATTCCTCCTGGGAAAGGTTGCACCTGCTGATTTCATGGGGCATATCACCGCTTTTGTTCTGGCTGTTTTTGTTGGCTGGAATGTTATATGGAACGTTACCCATGCCCTGCATACCCCGTTGATGTCGGTTACCAACGCCATTAGTGGTATCATTATCATAGGCGGTTTGCTGCAAATACAGAACGATTTTTCTGACCCTAGAACCATTATGGCATTCATAGCCATACTGATTGCCTTCATCAACATTGTTGGCGGTTTTACGGTTACCTATAGGATGTTGAAAATGTTTAAAAAGTAAACGGAGTATGATTTCAACCAATATTCAAATAGCAGCCTACCTTTTCGCCTCAATTCTTTTCATTCTAAGCTTGTCGGGGTTATCGTCACAGGAATCGGCCAAAAAGGGTGTAATTTATGGCATTGTGGGCATGGCAATTGCCCTGTGTGCCACCCTGTTCGGCGGTAATATTCAAGGCTACGTTTACATTATTGTTGCCATGGTAGTTGCTTCGGTTATTGGCGTTATTGTTGCCCGCAAGGTGCAGATGACGGCCATGCCCCAGTTGATTGCCCTTTTGCATAGTTTTGTTGGACTAGCTGCCGTTCTGGTGGGTTTTAGCTCATTCATAGACCCCAAAACCGTTAGCATGGCTGGCGCCGTGAGGGCTATCCACATGGTGGAAATTTTTGTGGGAATATTTATCGGGGCCATCACCTTCACCGGTTCAATTATTGCCTGGGGGAAGTTAACGGAAAATATTACCAGTAAACCTCTTGTATTTAAAGGAAAGGATGTGGTTAATGTAGTTCTTTTGTTGGCTTCAGTAGTCTTGGGCGTTATGTTTGTTGGCCAGGGTGGCACTCATGGTATGCCGTTCCTTATTGCCATGACCGTTATTGCAGCATTTTTTGGAGTAATGCTGGTTATGGCAATTGGAGGTGCTGACATGCCGGTAGTAATTTCTATGCTCAACTCGCTTTCGGGATGGACCGCTGCTGCTTCGGGTTTTATGCTGGGCAACGATTTGCTGATAGTTACAGGGGCGCTGGTGGGCAGCTCGGGGGCTATCCTTTCCATTA
>Ga0116158_10004176_pt1 | contig 12386 bp, 14 predicted proteins | sample AD_UKC052_MetaG_FD_89883 | JGI IMG/M metagenome (GOLD analysis project Ga0116158, IMG submission 89883) | Active sludge microbial communities of municipal wastewater-treating anaerobic digesters from USA - AD_UKC052_MetaG | ecosystem: Engineered > Bioreactor > Anaerobic > Digestate | place: USA... | reverse complement strand
GTCTTGTATACTTTCTAATTTCAAGCATAGTGCTTCTAGCAGTTTTCTTAAGAGAATGGGAATATAAAACACAGGACTCCAAGTAAATGACAATCTACACTGAATTTGAATGTGGCAGGTTGCCTAGGAGGAAAGACATAATCTCAAACCTAAACTCCTCTGGCTACACCGTGACAAATGAGGCCAAGCAAACGCTCTCCATAAGAAAGACCTTTCAGGAAGGAAATCTCATATTTTCCAAGAACAAGGTCATGCTAAAGATCAACTTAAATCTCTTTTTCCTTCTTGCCATATCGCTTTTAGCATCCCTTTTCATCTTCAGCCTGCCCTATCTTCTAGTAAAATCCGGTGTGGCAGGCATATCGACCTTTTACTACCTTACCATAATATCAGTACTGAGCTCACTTATGATCTATGAGGCGTTTCGGGATAGACTTCTACTATCCATCGAAACTGCAATAGGCCAGAAGTTCAGATTTTCTTGGAAGAACTTCCTTAGCATAATCGCCATAGCAATGTTTACAATAGCTTACTTTCTGATCAATATTTGATTATTTTACTAGGCCAAATTAATCAAGATAAAAAAAGAATATCTCTAAAAAATTAAAATATTTTTTCTACTTTTTCATCCATCTCTAATTCTCTTGCAGAGAAATAGCCCCATTCCTCAGTTGGCCCTAAAACTAGCCCGTAGTAGATTATGTCATTCTCAGGCCTTCCATTTATCACTGAGCCGCCTGTTTCATCTCCAACTAATCTAATCTCAGAAACTTCAGTTGCAAACCAGTGCCAGTTTGTTTTGCTTTTCCATGCAGAAATTATCTCATTTCCTTCAATAAACTTCTTTCCGTTCATTTCAATTATTGCAGCCGTTTTGCATCACCTGATTTTATTCTGCAAAGGTCGGACTAATACATTGTCATGAGATATATCTAAAATTAGGGCCAGACGTTGGCCTTATTTTTAAGGCCGAATTCTTAAGAAGAAGCAAGACCCATAAATTCTAGGATTACTTTTATCCCAAGGGAATTGCTTGCAGCGATAAGGATAAACTCTTTATTTTTAACAATGTCATTGTAATCTGTAGTAAAAAAATAAGGCATTGTAGGATTATCTTTGACTGCCCACAGGATAGAATTACTCAATATCTTAGCATCATTTTCCAGGATTTCATAAGGTTTGCCAGTTTTATCAGATAACTCATCATGAATTGATTTTTTCACAGCATTGAATCTACCATCGTTATGGTAGTTTTTTTCAATGGCAAAGGTAAAAAATTCTTTTGATTGGAGTTCAATTGTCCTCTCAATCCTTGATCGCAATCCTGTCCTCTTTACTCTATCGATCTTTTTGTGTTCAAACTCTCTTTTTACCTCAAGGCAGTAAAAATATTTATTAGAAGTGTGGGGATATTTTTGAAAATGCATGCTGCAGCTTCTAGAAAAGGAATCTGGAAGGCTATATGCTATAAGAATTCCGGTGTCACAAAAGAATTCCATATTTTTCCCCTAAGACAAAAGTGCCTTTTCTATCTCCTTGATTTCTTCAGGTTTAAGATTAGAGCATAGTTTTTTGGTATATTCCATCATCTCTTCATGGGATGGCCACAACTGCTCCTTCCTTAGATTTGACTCTAATTCTTCAAATTTTTTCCGTAATGCTAACACTTCTTTATTCTTTGAGTTTGTGAAATTATTTAGTATGGCTTCTCTGTTAGGGCCAGTTAATGTTTCTTTGTAGGGGGTTAAGAAACTGTATAATATGTCATGTAGTGATGTTAACTCTTTTATGTATCTGGCAATCTTTTCTTTGTTTTTATTGTATCTAAGGCTAACAAAAAGCCCCTCTAGAATATCTGTAAAATCACAGAATGCCTGATAGACCTCTTCATCTTTGACGTGATTCATCTGATTATAATAATCAGTGATATGATTTTCTATTTTTGTTAGATAATTATCGTCAATATCTAACCTTTGGATATCTTTAGATAAATGATTAAGATCCAAACTAAACTTATAATAGGCGCTGTAAAACTTTCTGTATTCTTTTGGGCTAATTACTCTATAGACCCAATCATAGAATTTTTCAGTTGCCCCTAGGAAGATACCCTTGAATTCGTTTATAGTCATATCGATAATTTTTTTCTGTTTATCTGTAGACTTGATGTTTTCAGATACATAGTCTTCTAGGCTCAGAACATTTTTATCAGAAAGAATCTCGAAGGCTTTTTGACAGTAGTAGCCGTTTCTGTACCATCCATAAGTAAGACTAGTATACCCCACCTTCTGGGCCACCAGGACAACGAATTTTATTAATCTAGTTTTTTGAAGTATCTCTCGCTCTTTCTTTTCACGGATGTTAAATTTCAGTGAATCAAGGGCAAATTTGATAAAATCTTCTTCAGAAAACATACTAAAATCAACAGGATCTGCAACTTTCAAACTAAGCCCCCTATGCTATAAAACTACCCAAGGTATATATTTCTTAACTAAATACTATATAAAAGTATAGTGCTTGCTTGTGTTTTGTATATTCGTAGATTAAGGATCATTAAGTTCTAGAATATGGCCCTTGATGAAAGATTTTTCTTTTAAGTTTCTGGCATAAAAGTGAAATTAAGAAGTATTGACAATTGGCCCTAATTTTAAGGTCTGAGTAATGGTAAAAATTAGTATTTCCCTATTTTCTATATTTTCTCGGCTGTGGGACATAATTAACTAGCATTTAGATTCAAAAGATTGTGCGAGAGGACTTTCAGAAATTAGAAAGTGAATTGAAATCTCAATCAAGAAAAAAGCACTAGATTTGGAAATAGAAGATATCAATGCATATTTTAATAGGCTTGAAGAAATGGCAGAAAAGACGGAGTTTATTGATTCAATGAATCAGAATCCCGTAATTCAAACAAAGCTTTCATAGCAATAATGAAAAAAAGACGAGATGTGCTTTTAAATAAAGAATTATAATAAAATTACAATAATTTTATCTATTTTAACTTATTGAATAATAAATAAAAAAATTTAACAATAATAAAAATATAAAAAGTTTTGAATGAAAACTTTTTGCAGATCTAGATAAGATCTTATTTTTTCTTAGCTGCTGGCTTTTTTCCTTTTGCTGGTGCCTTTGGCTTTTTTTCTACTTTCTTTCCTTTACCTTTTTCTGCCATAATTTCACGCTCAGTAGTTTTTAACTACCACCATCTATAAAACATTAATACTATATAAAGTTATTGGCTACCGCTAACTTCAAATGATAATAACAATCCATAATGAGAGTTCATAACTACTGATATTCTAATCAATAATGCTCACAATATGAAGTCTTTTAGTTTGTTTAATTTACTTCTATTTTATGAAATATATCTTACCCGTTATTGTTCTTTTCTTATGAATATCAATTAGATTATTCGTAATCTAAATCCCTATTTATTAAATTTATAGTAATCCTTAATTTACTCTTTATTTAGTTATAATTAATATTAAATATCAGTTGATACTAATTATACTCATGATGGGATCTGAAGGTATAAAGTATACCAATCAGCGAGTTGAAATCTTAAATTTCCTTCAAGGTAATCTAACACATCCTACTGTAGATGATGTCTATGAAGGGGTTAAGAAGAAACTAACGAGGATAAGCAAAGCCACAGTATATCAAAATTTAAAATTTTTATCCAGTAAAGGCTTAATCCAGGAAGTAAATATCAAGGGAGTTTCAAGATTTGAGCCAAATATAAATCCACACCACCATATCATATGCAAAAACTGTGGATCTATTATCGATTTCGAATCAAAGGAGCTAACTAATTTTTCTTTAGACCTAATAAAGAAAATGAAAGAATATAAAATTGAATCCACAAATACAAATTTCTTTGGAATATGCGATAAGTGTAAATAGCCCAACATATAGTTGAATTAAACTGAAACTACATACTATTTAAATATCTGATTATAATGAATGTTAAGGTGAGTTTATGCCTATTGTAGATGAATCTGTTCCTTTAACAAAGAAAAACATTGAAGTTATCCTAAACTATCTTCCCTATTTCGAAAACAAAAATCAGAAATTTTTTGATATATTAATGCCTAAACGAGATGGGGGAAATATTATTGAATATATTTATGTTTCTTATTCGGCAAAATTCATGGAGTTTTATAGAGAGTTACACGAACAGGGATTTGTCACAAATTTTAACTGGCTTGATTCTAATCCGGAATCAAATGATTTATCCCATTACTATGAACTTTTAGAAGATGCCGATATAACCTCCTTGAGAAGGCTTATTACAATAATTGTGAGGCATGATAAGTACAACGAGGGATTTTTTGCAGATGTGATTGATAGTGGTCTTCTCTTAGATATGCTTAACAAATTAAAAGTATTAAATGAAGAGATAGAATAAGTGTATCAGGTATGGTTTCATGGGAAATTTTCAATGTCCAAGATGTAGACTAGAGATTAAATCTGATCCTAATTTTTGCTGTAAATGTGGATTTGATTTGAGAAAAATAACTGAATTACTCCGAGATGGGGATATTTTTTATAACGAGGACAAATGCTTAGATGCTATTGAATGTTATGAAAAGGCCATTAAAATAGACTCAAATAACGCACTTGCATGGTGCGGCAAGGGCAATGTGCTTCTAAAGCAAGGTAAAAACTCTGAGGATGTAACATATTGTGTCAAATGTCATTTATCCCCTGTTTTATCCGAAGCATTTTACAACGATGCAGTTAAATGCTATGAAAAAGCCACTAAAATAAATCCTGAATTTAAAGACGCGTGGTACAAAAAAGGGGTCGCCCTTGAAAATTTAGGAAAAGGTTTAGAAGCCAAGAAATGTTTTGAAATTGCAAAAGAGCTGAGTTAAATCAAATCTAGATTATTAAACGGATTAACCATAGCGAATTTTAAGAGATAATACTATGGATACTAAAACTAGTGATACCCCGTTGGCAACTACAATTGGAGAATTATCTATTAAAATTCCATAAGAAAACCACAATAGGACCCCTGTGAAAAAAATAATGTACATCAAAAGAGATATGTCTCTAGTTTCTTTGAACTTCCATGTTTTTATCACCTGCGGAATAAAAGATATGGTTGTAAGTGTGCCAGCTAAAAGCCCCAAAATAGTTATCATTTCCACGATTTTAAGAGAATATGCTCTTCTTAAAAGGCTTTAGTTAACTTTTTCAGATTAATCACCTAAAATAAATAGCTATAAAATGAATTCAATACTATTCTTAGCTTAACATTTGGAAATTAGTTATTAATTTTTATAAATTATTAATTAAAAATTTAATATTAGTTCTATAATTTTAATAATTAAGCAATAAACTTATAAATTATTACTCAAAAAATAACTAACAAATATGCAAAGTCAGAGGATCAACATGAAAAAAGCACTAGGGGTATATGTAGTAATGATAATTTTAATTTCAACGATGCCTATTTTAGGTGAAGCAAATAATCATGAAAAAATGGATAAGGCAGTTAGGGAGAGAGTCAAATCTGGCTTATCAAATATTGACGTGATTATAGAGTTTTACGAATTAGATGATTCATCAAGGACTTTGATTTCCAAGGAAAAGATAATCAATGAGTTAATTGAATTAAATTCAATTCATGCCATATTGAGTGCGGACGAAATAAAAAATACGAGTTCAAGTCAACACGTTAAAAACATATGGCATAATGCGGGTGGACTTACCCTTTTTGACACAGTGACTTTTTCTTCTGAAGATAATATAGTTGTCAATGGCTTCATGGGCGCAGATACTATTAAGGCATCACCTTTATACCAAATGGGATACAGGGGAAATGGAGTAACAGTTGCGGTGTTGGACACAGGTATACGTGAAACACATGTTGAATTTTCCAAAGCTTCGATTTTGTACCAGTATGATTTTGTAAATAACGATCTAGTAGCTGAAGACAACGACGGTCATGGGACGTTTGTTTCAGGGATTATTTCTGGCCAGGCTTATACTACAGCCGATTGGGCGGGATATTATGACTTTGTTGATACAACACTTACAAATACTATGGGCGTTTCACCCGGGTCAAATCTTGTAATTCTTAAAATAATTGAAAATAATTCCGGTACATTATCCGATTATTTAGAAGCGTGCAACTGGTTAATTGCCAACAAAAATACATACAACATTAGAGTTGTGAACATGAGCGCTGGATGGGATGTAAAATCAATGATATTAAGTGGTTGGCCTTTAAATGGAACAGATCCAGCTAGTATGGCTGCAAATTCAGTTGTGGACAAAGGAATTATGTGGGTAAATGCAGCTGGAAACAGTGGTCCATCAACAGATACAATTGGTGCACCTGCCAGAGCTAAAAACGTCATTACAGTAGCAAATGCAATTGATAGAACTGTTGTATCCAATGGGGCTACAATAATAGAAAGAGCTCCAATCACAATAGCAAATGATTCAAGTAGAGGCGGAGGCTATTCTGGATTTAAGCCGGATATTTCAGCACCAGGGACTCAGATATTGTCTTCTTTTATAGATCATGATTATGATTATGACCTTGCAAGTGGAACTTCTTTCGCCGCTCCTTTTGTAGCCAGTTCTTGTGCAATAATAATCCAAAGACATCCCAATTGGACACCGTACCAGATAAAACTTGCTTTAATGAGGACAGCAACACCAATAAGGGGAGCATCAGTGTATGAGCAGGGTGCAGGACTTGTCAATGTCAATATGGCATTTTTATACAGACAGGATTTTGAAAGGGCTGCCGTAATTGGAAAAGTAATGGCAATATTAAAGAAAAACAAAGAAAACAACTGACATTTGCGTATTTATTCTTTTTATTAGTTAATTTTATATCTTATTGTTTGCATTTTTCATTATGAATATGGGAGAAGAGGTAATCCTTGTAGTTGATTTCGGAAGTCAGTATGCACATCTAATCGCAAGAAGAGTCAGAGAACTTAAGGTTTATTCAGAAATAGTATTTCCTGAGATAACAGTTTCAGAAATTGAAAAAATTTCCCCTAAAGGGATAATATTGTCCGGAGGGCCTAGGAGCGTATATGAAAAGGATTCTCCTCTTCTAAGCGATGAAGTATTTGATTATATTGTTAAAAAAGAAATTCCTGTTTTGGGGATATGCTATGGTCTTCAACTAATTGCATTTAAAATGGGGGGCATCGTTAAAGGCGAGAAAAGAAAAGAGTATGGTACCGCAACAGTTGACATATTAGAGTCTGAAGGGATATTCAAAGATTTAGAAAATAAGGAAACAGTATGGATGAGTCATGGGGATCAGGTTTTTGAGATACCTCCGGACTTCATTGTAACATCTAAGACTGAAACTTCTCCAATAGCAGCCTTCAGAAACAGTTCCAAAAAGATTTATGGATTGCAGTGGCATCCTGAAGTTGTGCACACAAAGAACGGCAAAAAAATTCTATCTAATTTTGTTTACAATGTTTGTAGCTGTAGAGGTACATGGGATCTTTCTGATTTCATCGAAGAAACGGTCAAAAAGATTAAAAGTAAAATAGGTAATGGTAGAGCAGTTATAGCCTTGAGCGGAGGTGTCGATTCTTCTGTTGCAGCTGCAATAACTGAAAAAGCAATTGGAAATAGATTGTATGCAGTATTTGTTGACCACGGGCTATTGAGGAAAGGCGAAGCAGAAATAGTATCAAAAGCTTTTTCAGGCCACGATATCAACTTTAAAAAAATTGATGGGAAGAAAAGATTCTTTGAAAAACTAGATTGTGTTTTGGACCCAGAGAAGAAAAGAATGATTATAGGCGAAGAGTTTATTCGGATATTCGAGGAAGAAGCAAAGAAGATAGGGGCTGATTTTCTTGTGCAGGGAACTATATATCCTGATATAATTGAAAGTGGGATATCCCAGCACGCGGACACAATAAAATCTCACCACAATGTCGGGGGACTTCCAGAGTCAATTTCATTTAAGGAGATAATTGAACCATTGAGAGATTTATATAAGGATGAAGTCAGAGAAGTTGGAAAAAAGCTTGGGCTGCCGGATAAAATAATTAATCAATATCCATTTCCAGGCCCAGGCCTTGCCGTTAGAATCACAGGCCCAGTTACAGAAGAAAATATCAAGATTTGTAGGGAAGCTTCGGCAATTGTTGAGGAAGAGCTAGAAAATGCATCAATTGAAAACATCTGGCAGGCATTTGCAGTTACACTGGAAGATAAGGTAGTTGGAGTTGTAGGGGATCAGAGAAAGTTTGGTAGGGTAGTTGGACTTAGGATAGTAGAATCACAGGATGCAATGACGGCTAACTTTAAGAAACTCCCGTGGGTTTTGCTGGAGAACATCTCGACCAGAATAACAAATGAGATCCCAGAAGTAGTTTCAGTTGCTTACTTCATTAGCCACAAACCCCCACAGACAATAGAACCCTGTTAGTTGATTAATATGGTCTTTCTTGAGATAAAGGACAACATAAGTTATATGTCAATGGATACAAATATTGGCGTCATAGAATCCGGAAATTCTTGTATACTAATAGATGGAGGTGCTAGCAAAGAGGACGGAGAACATATACTTTCACTTTTGCATGAAGAGAATATTGTTCCAAAAGCAGCCATAATAACACACGGCCACTGGGATCATTTTTATGGGATTCTTAAAATAAAAGAAGAGTTTCCAGAAATAAAAATATACTCGTCTTCTCTCGAAAAAGCATTCATCGAAAATCCTTACCTTGAATTTTATTCATATTTTTCTTCCACCTCTCCCTTAAAGGTACCTGACATACCTCTTGATTCCAAAGGGATAAAAGTTGATGAAACAATCGATAGGGGAACTGTAGAGATCAACGGCGAAGTGCTTGAGATTATTCCGCTTTCGGGGCACTCCCCCCTCGGTATAGGTATTCTCTACAAAGGAGTCCTATTTTCAGGCGATTGTCTCTATTCAATTCCCTCTCTGAGCGCCTACAAAATGCCTTTTTATACAGATATACAAGCTCAATTTGAGGATCTAAAAATCTTATCTAGTTTTGAAATCGAATATGGTCTCCCTGCTCATGGGCTTCCAATAAGGGGGGCTAATGAATTTAAAAATGCCCTAATTGAAAACAGGAAAAAACTTGAGGCACTAGAAGAAATGATCTTAGAAATAATCAGTGAGGAAAAAAGCGAAGATATTATCAAAAGTGAGATAAGTGCTAGATTATCAATTAATTATGATTTTACAAAGTATATTTATGTAACAATAACTACAAAGGCATTCCTTCATTATCTGTATAATACGGGCAAAGTAACCTTTGTAATTGAGGATGGAATCTTAGAATGGGTATCCTTACAGAAATCTTTTAAGTAAAAATCATAATTATCAATTATGAATAAATTACCTATATTACTAATCTTCCTATTGTTTTTGTCAATTTTGGGCCCAGGCATGGCAGAAGCATCCACTTATGATGTGATAGTAGTTAGGGGAGATATTTTAATTGACTATACAGTTGCACAGGCCTATTCACAGAAGGAAAAGATCCCCATATTGCTGACAGATCCAAAGATCCTTTCATTATCTTCTAAAAGAGAACTCATGGGATTTTATGACGAAGGTGCAAGAAAAGTTCTCCTTATAGGTGGAACAACTGACGCTATTTCAGAGAGTATTGAACTTGACATAGTAAATATAGGATTTGGGGTGACCAGGATATGGGACTGGGACAGGGCAGGTACAGCGGCACGTGTGGCTATTGATTTATGGAAGTCTTCAAAGGAGTCAGTAATTATTAATGGGAACATTGAGGAGTCGTACCTTATTGCTTCAAAATTTGCAATGAAGAGGGGTATACCGATTCTCGTCACAAATGAAAATGAACTAACTAATTCGACTATAGAAGCTCTTGATATGATAAATTCCAAAAAGGTCTATGTGGTAGGGCCGATGATTTCAGAGAATGTTGTAACAAGCCTCATCTCGAAAGGAATAGTTGTAGAAAGACTTGGGAAGGATATCAATATCTCAGATGTAATTGACATCGAAGAAGAAGGATTGAATCTCAAGATAGACATAATCTCAATGTTGGTCGGACTATTATTGGGGGCTCTGGCGCTATTGGCAATTTTTAGATTCAAAAAAGATGATTCTGTTCCTGTGTTTGTATTAACTGAGGATGAGCGGAAGCTTGTTCAAGCACTTAAGAATGGTGAAGACCGACAAGAAAGACTTCCTGAAGCTACTAACTTTTCTAGGCCGAAGATTACAAGGCTTGTGATGGACCTTGAATCTAAGGGTATAATCTTCAGAGAAAAGAAAGGAAAGACATATAAAATAAAGCTAGATAAACCCATCAAGGATACCCGATAGGAGGATTATCATGAAGTGTACATCATGTAAGAGAGAGATTACCTCAAATGAGCAGGCTGTTCAATTTCCCTGCCCTTCTTGTGATGAAATTGTAATAAGATGCGAAAGATGCAGGGTACTTGTAAATAAGTACCAGTGCAAATGTGGAGAGTTTGTAGGTCCATAAAAAGGTGATTTGATGGCTGATTTTAATTTAAGTATCACTGCAATGATTATGCCAGATTCCCCTGATGTTGATATAGGGGTAATGAAAAAAGCAATTGAGGCTGCAATACCTTCCAATATGAAGCTTCATAAAATTGAAGAGATTCCTATTGCATTTGGTCTTGTATCTTTGAAGGTCATGTTATTGGGCAAGGATCAGGCCGGCGGAACGGATGAACTTGAAAACAACTTCTCAAGTATCGAGAATGTTACTCAAGTTGAAGTAACTGACGTTAGAAGACTTGTCGGTTAATTTTTTATCTTAATTTTTAAATTGTTTCTATTTTTTTCTAAACCACAACTTTTATAATGAATACGTATTAGAAATAATTGGTGATTTAATGCCAGAAGATTTTTTTACATATGAGAATACAGTCACCTGGAAGAAGGAAAAGATTGGAGAATTATCGTGGAGGGGAAAACCCACAATAGAGATCGCAACACCACCTGAATTTAAAGGCCACGAGGGAATTATAACTCCAGAAGACCTCTATGTTGCAGCTGAAAATGTTTGCATCTTTACTACTTTTCTTTCAAGGTCAAAGCTTGTCAACTGTAACTTCAAAAGTTATAAAACAGATGCAAAGGGATTTTTAGAAAAATCCCCAAATGGATATATCTTTACTAAGATCCTAATTAATGTCTATGTAACAGTTGCTACAAAGGAAGATATTCCAAGGGCAGAAGAAGCAATAAAGCTTGCAAAAGAAAGATGCTTTATTGGAAACTCGATTAAAACAGAGGTAGAGATTAAATCATTTATCGAAGTAGCATCATAATATCTTTTTTATTCCGCCTATGCCCTTTGATTTTGCTTCTCTGAAAATGAATTTGTCACCCTCGCTAAGATAATAACTATTATATTTAAATTTCATTTTTATTAAAGCCCTGTCCCCTGTGGATAGGTACTCTCGATTGTAAATCTTTTCAAAAGTGACAGTCTCAGATATAGTCTCAAGATGTATTATCGGCTCGTAACCTTCTTTTATTCTTGTCGGGTGATTTAGAATAAATACTTCAGCAAGAAACTCTCTGACTGATCTACTTTCCCCGTTTTCATCCTTTACCACCATCCCTCTTCTTATGAGGTCGGCATCTACACCTTTAATTGCTATCCCAAGGATGTCACCGACTTCACCCTTTGCTTGAACAAGGTGATGCTGCTTTATAGACTGGCACGATACAGTTTCGTATCTGTCATTTATCGGCCCTAAAAGCAGATCTTGGCCTTTTTTTACAATTCCTTGTTTGACTCTTCCGCTAATAACAGTTCCTGTCCACCTAACTTTGTAAACTTTATCAATGTACATCAAAAACGATTTTTTATAGAGCTCCCCATTTGTTTTTTCTGGGAGATTCAAAAATAATTCATTTAGTATATCAAGACCTTCTAAGGTAATTGAAGAAGCTTTTATTATGGGGATCAAAAATCTCCCAGATACCTTCTTTGAAATATTATGTGCAGTTTCTTTGTCCTTAACAGTAAGAGGTATTTTGCCGACTTTTCTCAAAAGTGCCGAGACATCTGATATAACTTGTTTTGTATCTTCATAGGAAACTTTGTCAGTCTTCGTTATTACTATGATAAGGGGAATATCTATTGCAAGTGCAATCCCGAGATGCTCCTTTGTTATTGGTGTTACTCCGTCATCTGAAGCAACTATCAAAAGGACATAATCTACCCTCTGCCCGAGGATTCCTCTAACAGTAGTCCTAAGCCATGGCGCATGGCCTGGGCAATCAACAAATGAAACAATCTTCGTTGACCTATCAATTAGATCGGCCACTTCTTTTTTGTTAAGGGGATTTTTTAGGTATACTCTTTCATTGCCTTTAAACC
>Ga0116158_10004164_pt1 | contig 12408 bp, 10 predicted proteins | sample AD_UKC052_MetaG_FD_89883 | JGI IMG/M metagenome (GOLD analysis project Ga0116158, IMG submission 89883) | Active sludge microbial communities of municipal wastewater-treating anaerobic digesters from USA - AD_UKC052_MetaG | ecosystem: Engineered > Bioreactor > Anaerobic > Digestate | place: USA... | reverse complement strand
GTCGAACGTGGTGCCGGTCGGCCGCGATCAGAAGCAGCATGTGGAGGTCACGCGCGACCTCGCCCTCAAATTCAACAACGAGTTCGGCGAAGTCTTCACGATTCCGGAACCCTTTATTCCGGACGAGGTGGCGGTGGTGCCCGGGCTGGACGGACAGAAGATGTCCAAGAGTTACGGCAATACGATCGAGTTGTTCGGCGACATGAAAGAGACAAAGGCGCGCATCATGAAGATCGTCACCGACAGCAAGGGGCTCGAGGATCCCAAAGATCCCTCGGCGTGCAATGTGTTCGCGCTCTTCAAGTTGTTCGCGGATGATGCGCGGCGGCAGGAGATGGAGGCCAACTACCGCGGCGGCAACTATGGATACGGCCATGCCAAGAAGGCGCTGGCCGCGGCGTTCGAAGAGACCTTCGCGCCGTTCCGCGCGCGACGCGCCGAGTTGCAGGCGCACCCCGACTACGTGGAAGAGGTGCTGCGCAACGGGGCCGAGCGCGCCCGCGCGGAGGCCGCCAAGACCTTGGACCGCGCGCGCGACGCGGTGGGGTTGTCGTTCACAGGAAGACCGTGACCTATGGCGCTTGACGCATTGCTGACCGACGACTACAAGGTGGATCTGGAGGTGTTTGAAGGGCCTCTCGATCTGCTGCTCTATCTGATCCGGCGCGAGGAGGTCGATATCTACGACATCCCGATCGAGCGGATCACGGCGCAGTATATGGCGTATCTCGACGTCATGCGCATGCTGGATCTCAACATCGCCGGCGAGTTCCTGGTCATGGCCGCCACGCTGATGATGATCAAGAGCCGGATGCTGCTGCCGGTCGAGTCGCGCGCCGCCGATGAGCCGTCCGAAGAGGCGTGGATCGATCCTCGGCTCGATCTGGTGCGTCAGCTCGTTGAATACAAGAAATTCAAGGATGCTGCCGACCGGCTGCTGGAACTGGAGACCTTGCAGAGCGAAGCCTTCGCGTTCGGCGGCGATAAGCCCGTATTTGAAAAAGACGAGGCCGATGCTGGGCAGGCGTTGGGCGATATCGGACTTTTTGACTTGCTGACCGCCTTTCAGGAGGTGCTGGCGCGCGCGCCGATGGAGCCGCTCGGGCACCTGGAGCCGATCCGCTGGTCGGTGCCGGACAAGATGGAGGCCATCGGTGCGATGGTGCGCGACGGCCATCGCCTCGAATTCTCGAAGCTTTTTAATCCCGAATCGCACCGTAACGAGGTGATCGTCACTTTTCTGGCGCTGCTGGAACTGCTGCGCCTGCGGCAAATCGTGATCCACCAGAACGCTGCGTTTCACGAGATCCTGATTCTGCCGGTGGAGGATGCCGCAGGCGAGCCGCTGTCGCCGCCGGTGATCGGAGGAGGCGAGCATGTCGAGTCCTGAAGAGGTCAAACTGCCGTTGGCGTCGAGCCTGCAGCAGGTGGTCGGCGCGCTGCTCTTCGGCGCGGACCATCCGCTTTCTGTCGAAGAGATCCGCGGTTGCCTGAAAAACGTGGCGGAACTGGACGGCGCGGCCAGCGAAACGGCCGCGCTGTTCGCCGAGGCGTCGCCGCGCGAGATCGGCGACGCGGTCGAGAGCATCGCCAAGGAGCTGTTGCGTCTGGGGTTGGGTATCGAGGTGACGGAACTGAATGGCGGCTTCCGTTTTCAGACACAGCCGAGCTGCGGCCGCTGGGTGCGTAACCTGCTGAAGATGGACCGCCCGAACAACTTGTCGCGTCCCGCACTGGAGACGCTTGCGATCATCGCCTACCGGCAGCCGATCGCCAAGTCGGAGATCGAGTCGATCCGCGGCGTGACGGTCGACCATATCGTCAAGGCGCTGATGGAACTGCACCTGATACGGATTGTCGGCCGCAGCGAGTTGCCGGGGCGCCCTTTCCTCTACGGTACGACCGCGACTTTTCTGAACCATTTCGGGCTGAGCAGCCTCAAAGAACTGAACGAGTTGGATCCCACGCTGCAGCGTTCCAGGCCCAGCGAACGCAAGGCCGTCCACAAGAAGGAGAAGAAAGCCGGCAAGGAGGAGGCCGCGGATGAGGTCACGCTGTTCGCGCCGCGTGACACGTCTCACCCTGCGGCTGCGGCGACCGATGCCGTGAAGGAGATATTGGGCGGCGACACGCCGTCGAATGCCGAGCCTGTGTTTGACAAAGAAGGAGAAGGATAACCGCCGCGATGCTTTTTTTGAACAAGATCCCCAAGCCTGAGACGTTCCAAGATTTCGGCGAACCGAATGCATTTAAAATATGGATGAAATGGGCGATGGCCGCAGCCGTCGCGGTGTGTGCGGGCGGCCTGTTGATCTGTGCCTGTATGGAGGGCTGCCGCAAGGACAATACGCCGCCCGACGCCCCGCCGGCGGCTGACGTTGAAACGCCGCGCAAAGAGCCGCCGCCCGATCTGCTCAGCCCGGTACGCGACGCGCCGGCCTCGTTCCCGCCGGATTCGAATCTGCCGCGCGGCAAGGAGATCTACGCCTCGGGGCCGATTGACCTGGAGACGTTCGATCCAAAACGCGATCTCGTGCGGTTTGAAGATCCTCGCGTCTGGTTCGAGAGCGACCACGACGGCCCCGGCGATGACGAGGATGATCATCTGATTCACCGCGCCATGGAGGCGCCGCTGCGACGCCTGGTGAATCTGCTGGATAAAAAAGGCGGCACGCTCAAGGTGCAGGACGCCTTCCGGCATGCCGACAAGAACCGCATTCATATGGCGCGCTCGCTGCACTGCGAGGGACGCGCGATTGATCTGACCAGCGAGGGCGTGAGCCTGAGCGACCTGGCGAAACTCTGCTGGCAGGCAGGTTTTGATTTTGTGCTGTATGAGGTGCCGCGCAGCTCTGGCGTTCATCTGCACTGCTCGGTCAAACGGGCACCCGATGCGCCTTTGCCGCCTCGTCCGGCAAAGTGAGCGTGCGGTAAATGCGTCGTAAGAAACACGATCCGCCATGCAGGTCGGCGCATGTCTGTACGCGCCGCAGGATGGCCGTTTGTTTCCGCTGCGTTATTCAGCAAAGCGTGCTCCCGCCGCGAAGAGGACGCCCAGGCCTGCGATCATGAGAGTCACGCCCCATCTTCGGAAAAACGTGTCGATCTCGCATCCCGATTTGCCGTCGGGATCGTAAATGATCCTAACGCGATTTCCGCAGGCGGGTTGTTTGATGCCACGCCCCGTCCGGGTTGTCATTCGTCGCGTGACGCCGCTCCGGTCAGAGAATTCCACGACGGGCAGGTAGCACTCTTCCTCCAGCATAAAGTCAACCACCGTCCCTTGCGCACGGCATCCCCGGCGTGACAGCCGGAGGTCGTGGAAAAAACACACGCCCGCAATCAGAAAGAGCGTGGCCGAGATGAGTCCGAGCGCCAGCGGAACAGAGAACAGAAGAACCACGCCGATCCCTATAAAGGCCAAGGCAATCGGCATGGCACGCAGTTGCTCGATCCAGTATTGAGCGTTCACACCGTCACACGACAACGACGGCCCGTTCGGAGGACCAGAGACCGTGGATGTTGCAGTAGGCCGTGGCATACAACTTGCCGGATGCGGCGAGCTTCGCGCTGACGGTCACTGTGCTGCACGTGTAAGCCGGCCCTTTATCCGCGCCGTCCACGCTGGCGCCGTGTGCGCTGAATTCGCAGCGCGTGATCTCGTAAGAAGCCTTGGCTCCGTCCGGCACATAGTGGAGGGCGATCCAGACGATGTGGTGCGCCGTGGTGTTCGGGTGCGGGATCTCTTTGCCGACAGAAACCGTGATGGCGAGCGCTTCGCCGGCTTTTACCGTGTCGGCGCATTCGATCACCGGAACATGCTTCTCGTTTTTCCAATCTGCGCTTTTCACAAATTCTGACAACATGGCTGAATCCTTTCGGTTGATGTGTGACTGTTGGGTAAGCCCCGTCCCTTTTGGACAGCTTCACGCAAACCCAAGCAAGCATGCGGCTAGTTTACTGGAAGAGCCGCCTGAAGCGCAAGAGACCTTCCAGAAAATAATAATCGCCGTAGTTGAGCGGCACGTCGATCTCGCTGTTGCCCGGCAGATGGCCGACGCCGTGCAGCAGGATGAAGTTGCCGTTTTCTCCGACCGGGGCGCGGTAGGCGGGCGAGCTGAGCGAGAGGAGCTGTTGGATCGCGGTTTCGCGATAACGCGCGGCTTTGGGCGCCTCGGCGATCGTGCTGAGTTCCAGCAGCGCGCTGGCCATGATGGCGGCGGCGGAACTGTCGCGCGGCGCGTGGGGAATCTCGGCGGCCTGGTAGTCCCAGTACGGCACCTTGTCGGCCGGCAGATTCGGGTGGTTGACGAGGAAATCGGCGAGCTTGATCGCGCGCGTCAGGTATTCGGGCTTGCGGGTCTCGCGGTATATCAGTGTGAAGCCGTAGAGCCCCCACGACTGCCCGCGCGCCCAAGGGGCATCCGCGGAAGCGCCTTGGCCGGCGTAGTAGCCGTAGATCTTGCCGTTCAGCGGATTGTAGTCGACGATGTGGTAGGCGCTGCCGTCCGGCCTGAAATGGCGGCGGTCGGTCTGGTCGGCGTGGCTGAGCGCGATGTCGCTGAAGCGCTTCTCGCCGCTCTGCTTGGCGGCCCACATCAGCAGCTCAAGGTTCATCATGTTGTCGATGATGACCGGGTTGGTGTAATTGTCCCAGGAGCGGATCATGCCGAGCCGCGGCACGAAACGGGTACAGAGCGCGGCGGCGCCGTCAAGCAGCACCTCCTTGTAGCCGTCGGGATTGGCCAGGCGCAAGCCGTTGCCGAAACTGCAATAGAGCATGAAGCCGATATCGTGGTTGCCGGTGAAGTGTCGGATCTGTTCGAGCATGCCGGTGTAATGCAGCGCAGCCTCTTTCCACTCCGGGGCCTGCGTGTATTCGTAGAGATACCAGAGCGAGCCGGGGAAGAAGCCGCTGGTCCACTCCTTGGGGCCGATGGTGACAAGCTTGCCGTTCTCCCATCTGCGCGGGAACTGGTCGGTCGTGCCTTCCAGGCGCTTGAGCATGCCGCGATACTGCTCGGCAGCGGCGGCAAAGGCGTTGGGCACCATGGCGCGCAGCGCGTCGGCCGGGGCGAACGCGGTGTCGATCCGCTCCAGCGTGCCGCCGGTGAAGTAGATCGGGGCACCGGTGACCGGCAGAACGCAGGTGGCCGTGTTGTCGTGCCACTGGGTGTCCAGCGCGGCGCCGGACTGCGAGGTGAGCGTGACCGCTTTCGACGAGAAGGTCAAGGCGAGCATGCGGGCGGAGCCGTATGACCAGATCGCGCCGGCGGCACGTCCGTCGGGTCGCTGCCACTGCGGATGGTAGAGCGTGCCATCTGCTGATTTCCAAGGGCGGTCCAGCACGGTCGAGCCTGCGGGACGCTGCGCGACAAGCGTCTTGTAGGCGAGGTAGGCCGGCTTGGGCGAGAAGTCGCGGTGCACCAGGCCGAAGTGGCTCTCCTGGTCGAGGTCATCGGTCTCAGGCGCTTGAAATTCATACCAGAAGTAGCGCTCGATGCCGTGCTGAAAGGCGATCAGGGCGGCGCGGGGCACGACTGCGGCTTGCTCCTGCTCGGTGGCGCCGCGCTGCCCCTTTTCCGCAAAGGCGGAGAGGATCAGCGAGCCTTTGAGGTCTGAGTTGTACGCGATGACGGCGGCTGCGGTGCCGGTGTAGCCGTTGTGGACGCCGGCCGCGAGCGGGATGAAGCGGTCGCCCTCCTTCAGCCCGCGGGGCGCGACAAAGCGCTCGGCGGTGAAGCCCTGCTTGGGCGCGTCCAGCGCTTGGGCGGGGCCGGCAAGGTGCACCTGCATCTTCTCCGGGATGCGCGGTTTGTCGGTCCACCATGCCTCGAAACCGAACCGGAAATCGGGCAGGCGGAACGCGTTGTCGCGCTGCCACGTGCCGTCAGCGGCACGTGTCTGGGCATAGTAAAAAGGCGCCCCGCCGAATTCGACGAGTGTGCCCCCCTCACGCACATAGCGGGTGAGGCGGTCGAAGCCGGTGGCGGGATAGGATTCGTCAAAGGGCAGAATGACGGCATCGACGTCATAGGCATCCAGCGTGGCGAGCAGGGCGTCGAGCGAAAGCCGCTGCACGCGGCTGTTCTCGGGGAGCTCGGGCGCCAGCAACGCTTCAGAGGGCGCGGCAGTCCTTGAAAAAGCGGGATCGTCCAGCACCAGGATGCGCCACGCGCCCTTTTTCTTGCCAGGTCGGGCGGCGGCGAGCGCCGTCCGCAGCAGGCCCGGCACCGCCAGGCGGTGCTTCTGGGTGGGCCAGCCGATTTCGGTGAACCAGATTTTCTTGTCGGCGTCGTCATGCTTGGCCATGATGGCGCGGAGCCCGGCGATCGACGCCTCAAGCGTCGCTTCGGGCATGCCGGGATGCGAATACGGGTGGACATTCATGATGTCGAAACAGGGCTTCGCGCCGGCCAGGTAGAGGCGGTCGATGTAGTTGGTGGGCACGCCCGCGTGTCCGCCGACCGCGACCTGGAGCTTGGGGTTGACGGCTTTGATGGTCTCATAGGAGACTTTCAAGAGGTTGAGATAGGCGGCCGGATCGGGCTCCTTCCAGAAGCCGGGTATGTTCTGTTCGTTCCAGACCTCCCAGACCGGGATGCGGGACTGGTAGCGCTCGACGAGCTTTCGGACATATGTTTTCCAGGCGTCGAGATGCTCGTGCGCGGGATTGGCGAAGCGGGTGCTGTAGGCGAGGATCGGCAGGAGCTGGATACCGGCCTTCTCGGCATCGTCCAGCGCGGCGTCGAGGTGGTCGAACGTCCAGGTGCCGGCGTCCGGCTGCACGGACGACCAGTCGAAATCCGAGCGCACGCAGGCAATACCCGCGCCGCGGATGTGTTCGAAGGCGGTGGCGCGCGTGGGGAACTCCTGGCCGCGCGTCACATGCGCGCAGACGCCATACGGGGAGGGGACGGCTTCAGCCCAGACCGAGCAGGCGAAGGCCGCAAGCCCGCAGAAGAATGCGTATCTCATCGCTAAGACTCCTTGACGTGTGAATGATGGAACACCTTAACACATCGCCGGGAGATGCGTCGATGGGTGAAAAAATGCGATTGCGCACCCGGTCTGAAACCGATACCGTGATCGGTGTCAATGGGGTTAGCAAACGGGGAGGTGTCGATGAGAGCAGGAGTTGTGGCCGGGGCGGTTTTGTTGGGCATGGCGGGGATGGCGGCCGGCGCGGACATCGCGGCGGTACGTGCGGCGGATCCGCGCAACATTTCGAACGGGCTGCGCATCCCAAGCGAAGCATATGCCGACCAGCCGTACGTGGTTGTGACCTCGAACGGTGCCTGGGTCTGCACGCTGACGACCGGCAAGGGCCTCGAAGGGCAGCAGGGCCAGCATGTCGTTGCCACCGTCAGCCGCGACCAGGGCAAGACGTGGTCGGAGTTGGTGGCGATCGAGCCGGACAGCGGACCTGAAGCCTCGTGGGTGACGCCGTTGCTGACGCCGTATGGCCGTATTTATGCCTTTTACACCTATAACGGCGACAACATTGTGACGCTGCCCGGCTCGGAGCGGCGCGTGCGCGCCGACACGCATGGCTGGTACGCCTTCCGCTATTCGGATGACGAGGGCGCGACTTGGTCGGCACAGCGTTTCCGCATTCCGGTGCGTGTCACCGATGTCGACCGAGGTAATCCGTGGCGCGGCGAGGTCTGTCATTTCTGGGGCATCGATAAACCGAAAGTCAAGGACGGCAAGGCCTATTTCGCCTTTACCAAACTGGGGCAATTCTTTATGCGTGAGGGCGAGGGATGGGTGGTGGAGGCGGCCAACATCCTGACCGAGCGCGATCCCGACAAACTGGTGTTCCGCCTGCTGCCGGACGGCGAGACGGGCATTCGCAATCCGGCGCTCGGCAGTGTGCAGGAGGAGCATAACGTGGTGCCGCTTGCGGGCGAGGGGCTCTTTTGCGTTTTCCGGACCGAGCACGGCACGCCCGGGCAGAGCTACAGCCGGGATCGCGGCGTCACCTGGTCGCTGCCCAAGCCGATGATCTATGGGCCTGGTCAGCGCGTGTTCAAGACGCCGCGCGCCTGCCCCAAAGTGTTTGTGACGTCTGAAGGGAAGTATCTCTTCTGGTATCACCATCACGGCGGAACCTCTTGGTCAGGACGGAACCCGGCGTTTCTTTCGGGAGGCGTCCTGAATGCGGAGGGCGTCATCCAGTGGTCGGAACCCGAGCTGGTGCTGTTTGATCCCAATCCCGCCATCCGCATGAGTTATCCGGATCTGATCGAGCAGGAGGGCCGTTTCTGGCTGACCGAGACGCAAAAAACCGCCGCGCGCGTGCATGCGCTCGACCGCGCGCTGCTGGACGGACTCTGGAATCAGGCGACGGCCAAGGGCGTTTGCACGAACGGTCTGCTGCTAGAAAAGCTGGATGCGGGTGACACCGCCTCGCGGCCGACGGTGCCGCGCGGTTTCGGTGACCTCGCGCACGGCGGCATCACCGTTGAGCTGTGGCTCTCCTTGAGGGATGCCGCTTCCGGCCAGACGCTCTTCACCACCATGGATGACGGCGGCCGCGGCGTGCGCGTGGTGACCTCCGAACTGGGCGGCCGCCCGACCTTGTCGATTGAACTGGGCGACGGCGCGCGTGCGACGGTGTGGCATACCGATCCCGGTGTCGTCGAGGCCGGAAAGATGCACCACGTCGTGTTTGTCTGCGATTTTTCTGCGGCCGTCATCGCTGTGGTCGCGGACGGTCAATTCTGCGACGGCGGTGCCGCGCGCCAGTACGGGTGGGGCCGCCTGCCGCTGGAACTGGGGGATGTACGCGGCGCACCGCATGCCGCGCTGGCGCCGGCGGTCAAAGGGTTGCGTCTTTACAGCCGCGCGCTGCGCACGACCGAGGCGATCGGCAATTTCCGCGCGGGCGGCATCTGACGGTACGCGTCATTGGCCGTAGACCTCGACTTCGGTGTAGTGGTTGTAGGGGTCAGAGGTGTTGCCGTTGCTGGTGAGCCGCACGTAACGGGCCCGCACGCCGTTGCCGGCGATCCGGCGGCCGAAGTGATCTTCGAAATACTCCTTGTCGCTGCCGCGGCCGAGCTGCGCGCTGTTGTCGTAGTCGTTGTTGAAGAGCGTGACGACGCCGTTTTCAAAGGCGGGGTCGTCGGAAACCTGCACGACCGTGTCGCGGTACACGCACTGCTCGGGCCGTTCGCGCCAGAGACAGACCGCGTGGATCGCGGCGTTCGTGCCCAGATCAATCTGGACCCAGCGCACGCCCGGCGCGAGTTCGAGGTAGGCGGACGGACTGTATTGCTTGTTGCCGTCGGTGGCCAGCGCGAGGTCGCGCTTCTTCGCGCCGGAATCGTTGCAGGTCACCGCGCAGCCGCGCGAAAGCAGCCGCGTGCCCTCGGGCACCCGCAGCGGGGGCGGCGGCACGCCGTCACCCCGGTACGGCTCGCGGTGCGGCGAGCGCACGTCGATCGGCGTGCCCTCGAAGGTCGGCCGGGGCAGTGAAGGCGCCAGCGCTTTCATCGGCGGCTCTCCGCCCGCAGCCGTCGCCGCAAAAAGAATGGCAAAGCCCGCTGTTGGGAGGTGGCGCAGGATGCGCGCGGGGATCGTCCGGTCACGAGTAGGGGAGTTGGTCGTCGAAGCGTGTGCCATTGTTTCGGTACCAGGACGCGAGGTGCTTGATCGTTTCCGCGGCTTTCGCCTTGACCGCGAGGTCGGAGTGGAAGGCCTGATGGGGCTGGACATAGACATTGCCGGTGCGGTTCAGCGCCATGTCGACCAGTGCCCGCGCGGCCGTCAGATCCTCGCCAAGCACATCGCCACCCGTGAGCAGGTACGCTTGCACACTCTCCGGAACGATCAGGCACACATGCCCGGCCGGTAGGTCGCTGCACCGGATGGCCCGGCGTGTTTCCCGTTCGAGTTGGCGCGCTTCGGCGCCCAACGCCTCGAAATGGATCACGTCAGGGATCCTCCCCGTGCGGGTGACGTGAGCAGGACGTCGAGGACTCATGGTTACAATGCGTACTGAGGGATTTTCAGCGTCTCGCCGTCTTTCATCGCGGAGGTGTGCGCATAGATCCCCGCCACGGTCATGTTCAGCGCGCAGGCCACGTTGACCCGCGGGCTGCGCTTGAGAAGAATCGCGTTGACGAAATCATCCATGAGATAGCCGTGCGCGCCGCCGTGTCCGCCTGCCGACACGCCGGGCGGCAACGGCGGCTTCTCCTGCGCGACTTTCGAGATGTCCGCCTGGCCGGAATAGCGCTCTTCAAAGCTGCCTTTCTGACCGTACACGCGACCCCGCTCACCGTGCGCGCCGGGCATATCGCCGCTCTTCACCATGCGGGCCATGCCGCCCTCGCTGGTTCTGAGCAATGCGATTTCCGTGCCGAAAGGGTTCTTATACGCGTTGTTGGCCGGCTGACGCAGCGGGTCGATGCTCGGCATGCCGAGGCAGGTTACGGACAGGAACGAGCCGCCGCTCACGCAGGTGTAGTAGGCGTTGGCGTGCGTCGGATACCACTGTGGCGGCAGACCGACACGCCAGTTCTTGTAAGATCCGATCGGATTTTTCGGAGAGCTGTAGTGGTGATACTCGCCTTCGCTGTAAATAAGCTTACCGAAACCGCCGGCTTTATAGATCTGATGCATCGCGTAATTGTCCGCGTGAAACGCCGACGTCTCGAACAAGGCATAGGTCAACCCTGTCTTCTTGACCGTCGCCAGCAGCTCGTCGGCCAGCTCCAACTGATCGTCACCGAAAACCGCCGGCACGGCCGACGCCACGTGCAACCCGCGGTGCAACCCGGCGATCACCAGCCTCGCGTGGCTCGGCGCATCGGTGGCAATGAAGACCGCCTCGATCTCCTTGTCCTTCTCGTACATCTCCTCACAAGACGCGTAGGTCTTTTTGGCGCCGACCTTCTTCGCCAGCGCGGCGCAACGGTCCGGAAAGAGGTCGCTTGCGGCCACGACTTCCACGTTGGGATGATTTTGAAAGCCGAACTGCGCGCCAAACTGGCAGACGCCGTATCCCACGATGCCCACCTTGATCTTGCGGTCTGAGATCGGCTGCCACGCCTTTTTGCTGACCTTGCCCGCGTCGGTCTCGTCAAAACCCGCGATCTTGGGCGCCGTCTGCGCCTGTGCCCGCGTTGCGGCAGCGGCGAATCCCGCCGCGCCGATCGCCGCCCCCCTGAAAAAAGCCCTTCTCGTGAACGGATTCATTCTTTCTCCTTTTTTAAGTGTTGTGGTGTGCGTCGGGCAGGTCTGACCGGTCCGACTTGTCAGACATAAGCCCCGCTTACGGCAGGGTCATGAACAGCCGCATGCCGACATAGGTGTTGGCCTGCGAAGTGCCTTCGTTAATGCGAAAAGCCGATGTGCATGAAGAGGCTGTGGAACTGTAGGCGCCTCCACGCTTCGTAATCGTTTCCGAAGCTCCCCGATCCGGCCCCGTGGGGTCAATCCCGTTCCCGACATTCAACGTCGGGCTCCACCAGTCGAGGCAGAGTTCGTAGACGTTGCCGTGCATGTCGTACAGTCCCCAGCCGTTCGGCTGATACATCCCTGCGAAGTGCGTGCCATAGGCGGGCGGTACGGTCGTGCCGGGTGCTGTGGACCCCTCATTGACATAACCGCCGTTGTAGCGGTAGCGCCCCAAGGCGTTGAGCCACTGATTGGTCAGGTCATGCGGCGCGTCTAGTGTGGCTGCAGCGTTGCCGTCATTGAAGGTCGTCGTTGTGCCCGCGCGGCAGGCGTACTCCCACTGCGCTTCGGTTGGCAGATCCAGCATGTCAAGGCCGGTGCGCACCCGCAGCCTGCCGACAAACGATTCCGAGTAGACGCCGGTATTGGTCGGCCAGCCCCAGCCGCCTTGCGCTTCAGTGCCGCGTATCGAATTGAAACTGAGCTGTTCGACCGGACGGCATGCCTGTGTCTCACGATCAAGGAAGTTGCTTCTTGTCGGTTCGCCGGTGACCTGCGCCCACTGCCGCTGGGTGATTTCGAAAACGCCTGCATAGAAGTCTTTCGTCAGCGTGACCTGAACGCCGGGGGGCGCTCCCATCATGAACGTGCCGGCTTTGATCCTGCGCATGACGATCAGGTTCAGCCTGTAGATATAGTTGGCCAGACCGCCGTACGGCAGCGCGTCCACACCGGCATAATAGGTCACAGGATACTCTGATGCGCTTGCTCCGCTGCCCATGTCGATCACCAGCACCGGCGGCGGATCGGTGGTGGCCCACACGCTCAGCACGGCCTTGGCCGCAGTCGTGTTCAGCTCCACGCCGTCGGCCGCCGTGTCCCAGGCGATGGAATGTGTTCCGGGGGCGACGATCTGGCCGGCCGCACCGCTTATGGCCGTGACCTTGTTGGTCGGCAGCGCCACGCCTCCGACTGTAACGCCCAACGTCACAATGGCCT
>Ga0116158_10004157_pt1 | contig 12420 bp, 7 predicted proteins | sample AD_UKC052_MetaG_FD_89883 | JGI IMG/M metagenome (GOLD analysis project Ga0116158, IMG submission 89883) | Active sludge microbial communities of municipal wastewater-treating anaerobic digesters from USA - AD_UKC052_MetaG | ecosystem: Engineered > Bioreactor > Anaerobic > Digestate | place: USA... | reverse complement strand
TTTTAAAATCCATTGCCCATCGTGGGTTTTTTCGAGATAGGTAACCCCGGGAAGTCTTTGCAACCATTCGGGTTCCAGCACTTCTTCAAACCCAACCCTGAGTACCTTTTGTCCGCCGGCTTTTTTCAGGTTTTCCAGCCTGTCGTCGGCTACCAGATTGCCTTTGCTGATAATGGCTACCCGGTCGCAAACGGCTTCTACCTCCTGCATAATGTGGGTACTCAGAATAACGGTTTTTTCCTTACCCAATTGCCGTATCAGTTCCCTGATCTCCACCAGTTGATTGGGGTCAAGCCCGCCGGTAGGCTCATCCAGTATCAGCACTTCGGGGTTGTGCAAAATGGCGGCGGCAAGCCCAACCCGTTGTTTATATCCCTTGCTTAGCTGCCCTATTTTTTTGTGCTGCTCAGGGCCAAGGCCTACACTTTCAATGCAATTTGCAATCTGCAATTTGCAATTGGCAATTTCATGAACGTTTCCAATAAACTCGAGGTATTCCTTCACATACATTTCGTGGTACAGCGGGTTGCTTTCGGGCAGGTACCCAATTTTCTGTTTTACCCCAATGGGGTTATCCTGTACATTAATGCCGCACACCTCCGCAAGACCGCTGTCGGGCTGCAGGTAGCCGGCAATAATTTTCATGGTAGTGCTTTTTCCTGCACCGTTTGGCCCTAAAAAGCCGAGTATTTCTCCTTTTGAAACCGAAAGGGAAATGGCATTTACCGCTGTTTGTTCCCCGTATTTTTTGGTAAGTTTTTCAATCCGCACGCTCATGGGCGGCAAGGTAAGGAGGGATGAGGAAAAGTCAATGGGTGAATAAGTCAATAAGTCAATGGGTGAATGGGTCAATGGGTGAATGGGTCAATGAGTGAATGGGTCAATGGAATATAATGGGTTAAAAAAAAGGACCGGTAGGTTAATATGCAAACTACCGGTCCTTTATAAATCAATATTCCAAAAAACAGATGGATCCTTACTTGGTGGGTTTGGTAATTTTAACCACCGGATTATCAACCGGTTCCACAGATTTAAGGTAGGCGTAAATGGCTTTCAGATCAAGCGAGTCCATGCCGCCATACATGCCCCAGGGCATAATCGACTGAAAATCCTTCACAGGTACCGATTTTGCATTGTTGGTACTATCCACATGCTCCTTAAAGCGGGATAAAAAATATTCCTCCGTCCAGTTGCCAATACCGGTTTTGGGGTGAGGGGTAATGTTGGCCGAACGTTCGATGGTACCGTCAGGGAAATGAAATTCGCGCCCGCCGGAATATGTAACGCCAATAAAATTACCCTTTTCATCCACCGCGGTATGGCATTCGTTGCAACTTGCAGCTGTAGCCACATATTTGCCATAAGCAACAAGGTCCGTTTTTGCAGGAACCGTTTGTGGCTCATGTTTGGCAGCCATGGTTCGCAGGATAATGTTGAGAGGAAAATCGGCTGATGAAACCTCATTCTTTTTATCAATTGCCGGAATAGAGCGCAGGTAGGCAATAATGGCTTTAATGTCTTCCGGATCGCATTTAGCATAATTATTGTAGGGCATTACGGGGAAAATGACCTCATTGTCTTTGGTAACCCCGGTCGTAATTAACCGGTAAAGTTCTCCATCCGACCAGTTTCCAATGCCTGCCGGGGTTATATTCCTCGAGTAGAAAACACCGGGAAATCCCATGGACTGATCAAAACGGTCGCCGCCCGAGCCCTGTGTACCCGGCTTGGGAGGGCCTGCAAAAAGGCTCCAGTCGCGTTCGGCATGGCAATCCATACAAAGCATTACATGGTTTGCGAGGTATTTTCCGCGTTCAATTCGTTCGGGTGTAAGTTCTACCTTAAGTTCGGGTGGCGGATCTGCTTTGGGATAGGCACTCATTACATACGCCATACCGCCGCCGGCCACTACAATCAATCCCACAATCAGAATTAATAAAACCCGAAAAACCTTTTTCATTAGCATTGTTTTATATTGGTTAGATTTAATATAGATCCGGTGGATCTGAACAAATACGGGGCCAATTTAAAATGAAATACCCGGATATGCAAGCATCCGGGTATTTTTTGTACAAAAAAGATTTAACACATTCTCAGAAGGGAAGATCATCATCCACAGCACCACCGCCATTATCAAATGAAGGCGGTGGAGGCATCGGGCTTCCAAAATCAGCAGGGCCTTCTGCGGTTCCGGCACCTGCTGCCACTTTCCATGCTTTCACTTCAGTATACCACCTTCCGTTGTATTCGCGGCTTTCAAGGTCAAAACCTACGGTTACCTGCGAGCCCGGCTTTATGGACGCAAGGTTAATTTTATCGCCCCAGGTAGAAATCATTACTTTTTTGGGATATTGCCCCGGAGTTTCAATGATGAACTCCTGCTTTTTCCACATGCCATTTTTGCCCTGCCCGGTAATGGGCTCGTTTACCTGAACAAGGGTGCCGGTTATTTCCATAAAATTGCTTTTTTAAAATTGAGCGGTAAAGGTAAAATACACAAGGCTATCTATAAAGGATTTTTTTACACCGTTGCTTCGCCCTTGCAGGCTTATTTTTGAGTCCTTAACTATCTTTCAACTATGGAGAAAAATGTTGCCCTGCAGGGGTACAAAAAAATAAAGGATGACCTTTCTTTTATGATGCAATGCTTTGCAGAAATGCTGGAAAATCTTGGTGAGCACGCCCTTGCCTTGCAACTACCCTGGGTAAACAATCCGGGTAAGGAGGCTGATCCATCCGAAGTTCCGCCCGAAAAACTCATACAGGCTTACAGCATGAGTTTTCAACTATTGAATATGGTGGAAGAAAACGCCGCTGCACAGTTCAGGCGCCGGGCAGAAGATGCCGCCGGACCGGCAGCTATCCGGGGTTCGTGGGGCGAAACGTTTGGGCAATGGAAACAGGCAGGATATGGTCCGGCAGAAATGAAATCCCGTGTGGCCGGTTTAAACGTTAGACCCGTGCTGACCGCGCATCCTACCGAAGCAAAAAGGGTTACGGTACTTACCTTGCACCGTTCCTTATATTTATTATTGGTAAAAAATGAAAACCTTGCCTATACCCGTGCCGAAAGGAGGGCAATCCGCGCCGATATTTTAGCCCTGCTGGAGCAATGGTGGCGTACCGGTGAAATTTACCTGGAGAAACCGGATATAGCGGCCGAGCGTGCCAATGTGATGCACTATTTTTCAAAGGTATTTCCCGAAGCGGTAAAACATACCGACTGGCGGCTGGCAGAAAGCTGGAATGCCATGGGGCTTGCACCCGGTTCGCTCAATCAGTATACTGATTTTCCCCTGCTTGAATTTGGCAGCTGGGTGGGTGGCGACCGCGACGGACACCCCTTTGTAACCGCAGCCATTACCCGTGAAACCCTGGGCTTACACCGGCAGGCCGCACTTGAAATGCTGAACAGCCAGCTCATTCAGCTGGCTGTTGGTTTAAGCTTTTCCGGCTACAGCAACCCGGTACCATCCAAATTGGCGGAGGCGGTAAAAAATACAGCAGCAGCATTGGGCGAACCGGGAAGGCAGGCGCTGAAACGCAATGAGGGCGAGCCCTGGCGTCAGATGGTAAACCTGGTACTGGTACGAATCAATCATACGCTTAATAATCATTCTGCTGACAAATCAACCTTCTATACCAGCCCGGGCGAATTACTGGCAGACCTTCAAATCCTGCGGTCATCCATGGAGGAAATAGGTGCTGAAAAAGTTGCAAGGCAATTACTGCTTCCGGTAGAAAGACTGGTGGCCTGTTTTGGCTTTCACCTGGCAAAGCTCGATATACGGCAGAACAGCGCTTTTCACGACAAGGCTTTATCGCAGGTGCTGAAAGCCGCAGGTTTTGAGGACCCTGATTTTGAGCATTGGGCCGAAGAGAAGCGGGTGCGGTTTTTGAATGCAGAGTTGCAAACGCTTCGCCCATTTTTACCCACCGGCGTTAAACCCGGTGCTGAGGCCGATGCTGTGCTGGAATGTTACCAGGTGCTTCGTGAGCATGTTGATCAGTATGGTACAGATGGTATTGGTTCCCTGATTGTAAGCATGACCCGCAGTCTGAGCGACCTGTTGGTGGTTTACATCTTTCTCAGGGAGGTTGGTTTATTGGAAACCCCCTGGCAGGTGGTGCCGCTTTTTGAAACCATTGGCGACCTTGAGGCTGGTACCGGCATACTCGATGCCTTTCTGGCGCACCCGGTTACACAAAAAAGGCTTGCACTTAAGGATGAACCGGTGCAGGAAGTAATGCTTGGTTACAGCGACAGCAATAAGGATGGCGGCATCCTGGCAAGCAGGTGGGCCATTTACCGGGCCGAGCAACAACTCACCGGTATTGGAAACAGGCATGGGGTGAGGCTCCGGTTTTTTCATGGTACCGGCGGCACCATCAGCCGTGGCGGAGGAAAAATGCACCGCTTTTTGGATAGTATGCCACCCGGAAGTGTAAGCGGGCAAATGAAACTGACCGTACAGGGTGAAAGCATTGCACAGCAATACGCCAACCGGATAACGGCCACCTACAATTTTGAAATGCTGCTGGCAGGTGTGGCCCGGCAGGCCATGCTGAGTGCCCATGCCGAAAATCCGGAGGCCCTGCCCGAAAAGGCTTTGGAAACCCTTGCATCTTTTTCCTTTGAAGCCTACCGCAGGCTCGTTGAGCATCCCGGGTTTATACAGTTTTACAGTTTTGCCACCCCCATTGACCTGCTGGAAAACACCAAAATCGGTTCAAGGCCCGCCCGCCGTACCGGAAAACGCTCGCTGGAAGACCTGCGGGCAATCCCCTGGGTGTTCAGCTGGAGTCAGGCAAGGTATAACCTGACCGGGTGGTTTGGTTTTGGCTCCGCCCTCAGGCAATTGAAGGAAGCAGATTCCGTTGCATACGAACAGCTTAAATCGGCGGTAGAAGGCTGGCCTTTCCTGAAATACACGCTGATACAGGTAGAAACAAGCCTGCTGAATGCCGACCTGCACTGGATGCAGGCATTTGCCGGACAGGTACCCGATGCCGTTGTGCGGGAGGAAGTTTTTGGCATGATGATGGCGGACCATTCGGCCGGCCTGACCCTGATTGCGGATATGCTGGGCACCCCCGCCGAAAACCGCAGGACCACACAGGTAGAAAATGTAGCGTTGCGGGGCGAAGCGCTTGGCAAATTGCACGAACTGCAGCTTAAGTACTTAGCGGAATGGCGGGCGGTAAAGGACAGCGATGAGGAGCGTTCTTCGGATTTGCTGAGTAAATTGCTGTTGATTGTAAATGCGATAGCAGGGGGATTGAGGCATACGGGGTAGGGGATTGAAACATATTAATGGTTGGTCGGGAGACCAACCCTTAATACAAAAACAATTCTACTAACTTTTTGCATACCGTTTACTTCTTACCAACTCAACTTCTTTGGTAATTTCGTCCAATGTTGGTGCAGATTTTGCTTTTGACCTTAACTTCTTCAAAACCCCTGCAAAGCCGGTTTTTGAAGTGCCCTGTATGGAAATTAGCTGCAAATCTTCCAAATCTTCTAAAAGTTTGGTCGCTTTTGGATTCAAAATGTCAATTCTGATTGAATTCATGAGTTAAATTTAAAGAAAAACGGCTGATTTTTGTTGATTTTGTGAATTTCAATTTTGTTGTCGTGCGGTATGATGACCAACGCTTTTATTTATGTTAGCTGAATGGCGGGCGGTAAAGGATAGCGATGAAGATCGGTCTTCGGATTTGCATGTTCTGAAATCCATAACGTACGGACTATTTTAGTCGTTAGTGATGCAATACTAACAATGGCTTCTCCGGCATAGGTTTATGAGCCGATGCGTTCAACATCTCTCGCCCTCCTTCAGCTTTAGCTAAACTGCCACTGAAATATGAATTAAGAAATTCGGGCAAAAGCCTGCTGGTAAATCAAGTTTGCGGTTTGAATATCAACTTCCTGCTTTTGGTTTTCGTAGTAGCGTTGAGTAAACCTCTCCGAATAGAACTTGATTGAATCAACAAAGGGTTCCATTAAAAATTTGGCAATCATTGCTAAAATTCCGTCTTTGATGGTTTTGTAGTATTTGTTGTTTTGCGCCGCCAAATTTATCAGGCTTCCATTGATAGACTCTTCTATAAAATGGTATCCTGCAAAACCATCTTGCAATTTGTTTTCGTAAGCAAATTCCATAACGGATAGGAAAATCTCAATCGCTTGTTCTGCTGGCATCTTTGCAACGCCTTCTTGAAGACTCGACCACTTGTGCTCAAATGGCCATTTTTTGTATTTTTTTACGTGTTCTTCCCAATACTTTAAGCCTTCAATTTTTGATAATTGAATCAAGTGTTCCGCTGCTTTCACTCGGTTCACCTTGGAAGCATCCCCATTCAAAACCTCAAGTAAAATCTGAACAGATTTAGCGGTTTCTATATCTTGAAACTTTTCCAAAAGATACCAATGCCATGAACTATAAGCAGATTCGTCTTTTTGTACTTCAGGAACGGCTAAATATTGGGCAAAGTCGGTAATCTCACCGCCTAAATCCAAGTAGTAGTCTGTAAGTTTCACCCGGTTATAGTCCTTTAGTTGCGGATGTGAAGTGATACACATGTATAGGTCCCCCAAGCACTCCTGATAGCCCATTTTGTAGCAAATGGTGAAGTGACTGCACAAAACAAGGATTGACAAATTACCTTTTCTAATGTTTTCGATAACTGTCTTTTGTAGCAGTTCTTTGTCTTTGACTTGCTCTGTTATGACAGAAGAAATGGTTTCCCGGCTATTGTCGTTCCAACCATTAAAGCTCTCATAATCAGCTGGCAGCATTTTCAAGAGCAAATTGTCGTCTAACTCCAAATCCAGCAACAAAAACACAACCTTCACAAACTCTACCAAACGATTGTAGGAAAAGGCCCCGTCCTCATATTCCTCAATACAATTCTCAAAGTTTAATCTTGCAATCGTGTCTTTACACCAGAATTCAAGATTGGTTACAAGGTCTGTGTGTACAGGCTTTTTGTTGTTAGCCTTCAAGAGATCGACTGTGGAATTGATTACGAGCCATTTCCAGTTTTCGGGATTTTTGTATTCGTCAAGAAGCTCGTCTTTGGTAATCCTTCTATTATGATGGATACACATTTCTCTAATTTTAAATAAAACAAGTGAGTTCTGAAGCCCTCTAAGTTCTTCGTTTTCAGAATACCAGAGGTCTTTAGCAGTAATTTGTTCTTTGTTAATTATAGCGAGAATGATCTCAGCTTCTTCTAAAAACAACTTTTGATCCAGTAACATCTTTTGGTTTCTTTCCTCTTGTTGCTCGTAAAGCTTTATGTAGTTATTTGCTGTATCAACGAGAAATATACCGTTACCTAAATCCTTTAATTTATTGTAGAAATACAAAAACAATTCCCAGTTATTATGACTTAGGTTATTCCTAAATATCATCATCTGGTCATTCGTGATTTTTCCAGCTTGGTATTCCTCAATCAAATAATCACAACACCACTCGTCTGCAAAAGACATAATGTCTTGCTGCTTCTTGTCATATTGGTAGAACTTTTGGAAAATAGTACGGGTTCCACACGTCCTTCCGAAGAATGTTTTGAACAGCTCAAACCATTTTGGCTCAAATGAGAGATATTTTATTCCGCAGTAGAGACGGTAAATAGTAGAAAGTATACTTGGTTCTGTTGAATAAGAAGTAGTTGCCTTTTCTAATAGCGTTTTGACCTCGCCTAAATCAAAGTGAAAATCTCTGTAATGCCCGTGTTTGCCAATCCAACTTTTATTTGTAAGACAATACTGAAAAATTTCCTTGATTTTTGCCGATGCTTCGAATTTCAAGATTAGTAATTTCAAAATCGTAAACGACATTGATGAATTGGTCTTCCGTTGCCCTTCTTCAAGAAGAGGAATACTTTTCAAGATAAAGGTTGAATGGTGCTCGAAGTATTCAACAGTAGATAAAAAGTATAAAAGGGCATTTCTAACTTCATAATTTTCTACGTCAATTCCGCTGTTAATAATATCATCAAAGGTTTTTGAATCATTAAACCCCAGGGCATTTAAAGCATTGATGGCTTTAGCAACAATAAAAGGTTCTGCTGTATAATTCTGTAGAATACCAAATAATACTTCGATTAGTTTTTCACGGAAACGAAACGCTCTTTTTGTGTTTTCGAGAATTGAAATTAGGTCGTATAAAAGGTTTGGAGCCAATCCTTCCTCTACTTGACTTGCAGCATATGTTATAAATATTTCGTCTATTTCAACGAAACAGGCAAGTTCTTCGGGTGAGAAATTTACCGACACCCTAAGCGTTATTTTTTGTTTCTTGTAATAATCAAATATTCCTTTAAAAATTTCAAGTCTCGTTTCTTTCATTATCTGCTCCTTTTCAAAGCGCACAAGTAGTTCGGGCTCATTTTTGTTGATCCACGTAAAAAGCTCCTGAAAAAGGGCCGATTTCGGATGAACAAGTTCAAACAGAAATGAAATCGTGTTTATATACCTTGGCAACAGTTTATTGCTGCTTATTTCAGAAGAAACCACCTTGTGAATTTCAACAAACCCACTATGCGCAAAAACAGAGGCGCATAAATATTCCTGAAGGTTTTTGTGTTCATAAGCCCACGTGCCAACACCGGTAGAATTCCGGTTCAAAATGCCAAAATGTTTTAGCTGCTTTCTTGTTTCTGGATCAGGAACAACTACTTTCATGTCATCATCTGTAAGCGAACTTTTTCCTGTCACGGTCATGCAAAAAGCAATTTGCCTTGCTGTTAAAAGTAAACGGCCTTTCATTTCAGGATTGTTATACCTTTCTTCGTCATTATCTAGCCGTTCAAAAAGAATTCTTTCGAACAATTCTGTTTTGTTCCTGGGGAAGGAATTTCCCTCATTAAAGAAGCGTACAAACCGCGTTAGGTAGTATGGGCTATTGACATATTCGGAAAAATTCCGTTCATCCAAAAGGTTTTCGAACTGTTTCTTTTTCGGTCCAAGTTTTTCTAATAGGAAATGTTGAATATCGGAATGCGAAAGCGGCTTCAAAAGCAGCAGTTCAAACCCACGCAATTGCGGGTGCCTAACATCATAGAAGTTGTATCGAGAGGAAACAACAGCATTTGCCTTTGGATTTTGCTCAAAAAAGGAATTTAGATGATTGACGAACCTTTGCATTAAACTTTCTGCGATCTCGTCAAGGCCATCAAGGAGGAGAAGCAAATGTTCCTGTTCAATGTTCTGCCAATCCGGGTCATAAGCCGAAAGGATTTCCTCAATGGGTTGCCCGTTGTAGTCACGAAGGCTAAATGTGATGGGATAGGGCAACTTTTCGTCAGGCGAGAAACATCCTGCTACCATCTTCAGTTCCTCGGTTTTTCCAAATCCCGCGGTGCTGAGTAGCACTATCTTCTTGTTTTCTTTCCCTAGGCAACCTTCAATTAGTTTCGATAATGTTAGCTTTTCGGGACGGTTCCAATTTGTCCAGAGGGCATTTTCATTTTCGTTTAATGAGTCCGAATAAGACATTACTTCTCTTGGAATATAGTCAAATGGTTTCTCAAATCGGTGCTTACGTACTTTACGCAACTTTTTTACAAAATCTGTCCAAATGTTACCGTAGAACGCCAGCGCAATCTCTTCGTTGAAGTAACGGTAAACAATACTGATGATTTCTGTGGAGGGGTTAGTCCGCAACTCTTTAGACAACCCCCTTTCATCCCAGACAACAAAGTCAATTCCGTATGCGCCAAGTTTAGACCTGGCGGCAGAAATAGTTTCGGCTTCGTCACGCTGCCTCCCAAGATCGGCGCTGGTACATAAAAAGAAGGTTTTGGTTTCACTCACTAAATCACCTCGCAAAAATTCGTCAATGATGTCTAGTACCTCTTTGGGGCTGATATAGTCTTTAAGTTTACACTGTGCAACCGTTAATTTTTCTTCACCTTTGGGCACCGAGTAAGCATCAATGCCATGCTGCTTGCTTCCTTTTAGCAAGTACTCCCGGCTGTCTACACTTTTGTACGTTTTGTAAAGAATGTCAGTGCAAAGAGTTTGAAATCTTTCCCAAGTCAATGTTTTATTGAATGGTAGCGTATCTAAAAGATCAGGCACTACAATAGTTCTTACCATCAAAAACGATTTAATTCTTAAATGTAATTCTAGTTGTTTAATAAATATTGTCAGCAGAGAATTAATAAAAATATCCGCTAGCGTAAAGGGCTTTATGCAGGTTGGGAATTAGAATTCCGTCTGCCCAAACCGCTGCTTATTGAAAATATTTTGCTGAAGTTAAGAACAAATGACTAGCGATGTTTGTCCTGCCCGAACTAAAGCCCGGCTTTGCAATTGGCTGATGTTTGTTTGTCAAGCCTAACTTTCATAAAACCCAATGTTGTGCGTTCGCCTTTTGTCAAGTTGTAAAATTGTCACGATAGTAGTCAACTTTAAAGTCGTACACTGGCCGAGACGATTTTGAATATTTATGTTTGTTTTCCAAATAAATTTTACTTTTCGAGAGAGGTACATTAGAAGAACCGGATGGTGAATAAAGGACAGTTAATTTAATAGGTCGTCCGAAAATGCTTTTGTCAAGAATTGTTTGTCTGGCTTTGCGAATTTCTGATGTAATCTTTAAACCTAAAATGTCAACGTAAAATAATTTGAAAGCATTGTTTTTCTGAAAGCCGCTTGTAAAAAGTATTTCTTTGATTTTTGAGGTTTTTATTTGCTCGATAAGTCCGGTGTTTAGCGTTAATGGAATTAAGTCTTTGTCTAAAGCTGTAGGATTTTTTCTATTGCATTTTATAATTGTGTCACTGACAGAAATTTTGTGTCGCTCTAAAAATTTAAGTATGCCGTCAAGATTAATTTCCTGTCCGATTTCATTATTGAAAGCTTCATTTAAAATTGTCCAAATGCTCAACTTGTTGCCATAGAAAAAAGGAATAATAAAGTTGTCGTGATCGTGAGGATGAATTGTCCCAATGATTAATTTTTCACTGTCTGCCGAAATTGCGTACTTGTCTAAATATTGATGGTTTGTTGTCATAACAGAATGTCGAGTTAGGTGACGCATAACGCGTGTATTTATGATATTAGATGGGCCATTTTTAGATGAGCCTAAAAATTTGACCTTTGATTTTTTATTTCTACCAATTATACATTTTGTATTGTCATAAAACCAATAAAACCTTTCGAATATAAATATTAGTAAGTGGTAGGATGGCAAAAATTCATTCGCAACAATAGCCAAAAGAGCGTTAAATGACTTATAGACAATGGTTATGGATTTTCCTTATTTTGGACTTACATACTTAGCAAGCTTAACTGCTTTATTTATTTCCGTCCGATAAGTTGAATGGATTCCTGATTGCTCAATTACTTCTCTCACTCCAACATTCTGAACATCCTCTGCATATTTTACCCCAAATAAGTGGATCATTGTTACTTGTTCTTTCTTAGGTGCGTTTGCATACATGTCTGCTAAGATTTTACCAAGTTCATTAATTGTTTTACCCATAATTTTATATTTTAGCAAAAATAAGCTAATTTCAGCAAAAAAAAGCAAGGATTAGCTTATTTATGCTAATAATTTTTTAAGTTTTCTTCTTCTTGGTTCAGTTATTATTGTATCAATGGAAATCTGAACTACCTTTTGGCAGAATGGGGAGCAGTGAAGGATAGCGATGAGGAGCGTTCTTCGGACTTGCTGGCTAAAATTTTATTGATTGTCAATGCTAAAGCACGTTTGTTGAAGTTTCGGGGAAAGCTTAAACAAATATTCCTATTCCATACTTGTAGAACCTGCCACCATACTTTCTTGTCCCCCATGCAAATCAAACACCACCAACTCATTTCTCCCCTTATTTAACCAGGATGCCGGGCAGTAGAGCCGTTTTTGCGGCCCAATATTCCAGAACCGGCCAAGGTTGTGCCCGTTTATAAATACTACCCCTTTGCTGTAGTTGCTTAGGTCAAAATAGGTATCGGCGGTTTCCATTAATTGGAAATTCCCTGTAAAAAAGTTGGAGTAGGCCGGATTTGGTTTTACAGGGTTGCAAGGGGCGAACTTCGGGATGGTATTTTATTCAAGGGAGTATGCATGTTTATCCAATGGTTGATAAATTCCTTATCCATTGGCAAAAGCACGTTTCCCCAAACCATCAGCGTCAACCTGTTCAGGTTTATGCGGTCGGTTATTCTTTGCGGTCAATGATAAACTGCGCGAAATGGATAATCCCTGGCGGTCAACCGGGTGAAAGTTCTAATCAGGTATTACAAATGTAAACATCCATTTCACCGGGTTCTGCCAATCCTTCCCCTTAAAACTGCCCACCGGTAATTTCACCATTACCGTATTCCATCCTTTTTTAAGGGTAATTGGTGTGTGGGGCCGGTATTCATACCCTTCATCGGTCAGGGGAATTTCAGCGTTGCCTTTT
>Ga0116158_10004147_pt1 | contig 12435 bp, 8 predicted proteins | sample AD_UKC052_MetaG_FD_89883 | JGI IMG/M metagenome (GOLD analysis project Ga0116158, IMG submission 89883) | Active sludge microbial communities of municipal wastewater-treating anaerobic digesters from USA - AD_UKC052_MetaG | ecosystem: Engineered > Bioreactor > Anaerobic > Digestate | place: USA... | reverse complement strand
TTATTTAACCTTTGACGATGGCCCGCATCCCGAAATTACCGGGTTTGTACTCGATCAGCTTGCGGCAGCCAATATGAAAGGGACCTTTTTTTGTATTGGTGAAAATGTGGAGCGATATCCTGAAACTTTCGCCAGGATAAAAAAGGAAGGCCATAGCGTGGGTAACCATACCCAAACCCACCCCGACGGGTGGAAAATGCAGACAACTCAATACCTCGATGAAGTTAAGCAGGCCGATCAGTTTATCCGGTCCGGTTTGTTTCGCCCGCCTTACGGCAAAATCACCAAAAAGCAGGCTGTGTCCATTTACCACGAGTTCCCCGGCATGAAAATTATTATGTGGACCGGCGTTACCGGCGATTTCGATACCACTAAAACCGGTGAATGGTGTGCCCAAACCGCCATTCGTTTTGCACGGCCGGGCAGCATTATGGTAATGCACGACAGTGAAAAAGCTTGGCCAAGGCTTAAGATTGCTTTGCCGGAAGTATTAAGCTTCATGGCTGATCATGGTCTTAAATCGGTGGCACTTTAGGCAGGAATAATCCTTGATTTTACCAAAAAGCGCCGGTTGCAAAATACTGAGGAAGCGGTAAGCCCCACCACCAATCCCAGCCATATACCAGAAGCGCCCATTTTCATGGGAAAAGCCAGCCAATAACCAACCGGAATACCAATACCCCAGTAGGCAATGGCAACCAGCAGGGTAGGGAGTTTTACATCGCGAATGCCCCGCAGCAGGCCAACCCCAATGGTTTGGGTAGCATCCGAAACCTGAAAAATAGCCGCATAAAACAACAGGATAGCAGCCATCTGAATAACAGCGGGTTCTTTGGTAAAAATCAGCGGCAATTGGTACCGCAACAGAATAAAATAGGCAACGCAGAAAAATCCATAGGCAAAGCCACCGTAAATGGTGCTGATGCCAATCCGGCGCATGCCATCCCGGTCATTGCGGCCGAAAGCATGGCTTACCCTGATACTGCCGCCCTGTGCCAGCCCCAATGATGCCATAAAACTAAAAGAGGCAATATTGAGGGCTATCTGATGCGAAGCCTGTGCGGTGGCGCCAAGCCAGCCCACCATAATGCCCGAAACGGCAAATGCCCCCGCCTCCATGGCATACTGCATTCCACTTGGGATGCCTATCATTAAGATTTCCTTTAGTTGTTTGGTTTTTAAATGCCAGGCCTGTCTGCGGGCTGCTACATACCGCTTGTAGGCAGGGTGGTAAAAAATGATGATGAACATTAAAATGGCCTCAACTGTCCGGGTAATTAACGTTCCTATTCCTGCCCCTGCCAATTCCAACCTTGGTGCGCCCCAATTTCCATATATGAAAATCCAGTTTAAAAAGGCATTCAATGGGATAGAGGCAAGCCCAATTACCATGCCTGTTTTGGTCATTTCCAGTGCATCGCTGAATTGTTTAAGGCTCAGGAAAATGATCATGGGAATAAGGGAAAAGGCAAGCAGTTTGAAAAATGGGATGGCTAAGGTTGCCACTTCCGGGTCTTGTTTCAGATGCATCAATAAAGGAGAGCAAAAAAAGCATAATAAAAATACAAGTATGGTGAAAAAAGTATTCAGCCAAACCCCGTTATAAACCACCGCTGAAGCAGTTACAGCATCCTGCCTGCCACGGGCAATTGCCACAAGGGGTGCAATAGCCATGGTAAGACCAATGCAAATAACGTGCGGAATGGCAATTGAATTGATGGCGAGTGAACTTGCCGCAAGTTGTTTGTAATGAATGGCGCCTACCATTGCGCTATCTACAAGCCCTTGCGCAATCTGCGCCATATTGGTTATTATAATAGGTATGGAAAGCTTTAAAGTTGCCGAAAGTTCTTTACGCATGGGGCGCAAAGGTAATTGATGGTGGGGAGGTGGGCGGGCAAAGGAAATTTACAGGTATATTTCTCCAATATTCAACCTCAATATCCCTGTTTTTGAAACTCAGCCTGAATGAAGAATTGAATTTGTTTTCTGAAAGGGCTATTTTCTGAAAGGGCTATTTTGATTAAAAAACAAATGAATACGATAACAATTTACCCGTGGGCCATAGGGATTGGACGTATTAGCCCCCTACAAACTCCCCTCCGCCTCCATCCTCCTGATTTTTTCCCTCAGGTGAACCCGAACCGCTGTTTCTTTCGCAATAATTTCCCTGAACGCCGATTCATTCCTGATGCTATTGAAAAGCGGATCGGATTTTACCAGGTTGAGCATCCCTATATTCCAGCCTTTTCGCTGATCCATTTTTCTTAGAACCTCCAGCGATTTTTCTTTTTGCCCTAAAAAGGCATAAATTCCGGCAACATCATAATTATTAAATTCCTGCAAGCCGAGGCTATCCATTTTGCGGAATATTTCCAAACCTTTTACCATGTGTTTCATGCCTTCCTCTTTTTTACCCGACATCCAGAGTGCGTAACCCCAGCGGTTTTCCTTGATCCTTTCGGGGAAACTTTTCCATACTTCGCTGTACAACCCGCATGCTTTCCGGCAATTGTTTTGCAGAACACAATGGGCTTCGGCCATATAATACAGGGCATTTTTGTCGCCCTGTGCAAGCAGTTGGCCGGCATAGCGAAAAACCGAATCAGCCTGCCTGTTCTGAAGGTAAATAATGCAGAGGCGCATCATGGCTTCGCCCGAGGTGGAAGAATTGTTTGAAAGCTCAATGGCTTTTTTGAGGTAATATTCGGCAATGGTGTATTCATAAATATTCCAGTATGGGCCGGAAAAATCAAGAAAAAGTTTGGCTGTCCAGATGCTCATTGGGTCCACATGAAGGGCCATTTTGAAATGGCGTATGGATTTTTCGGGGTCTGGGTCCTTCATGGCATAGTAATTGCCCAATTCCCAGTTTACTTCAAAGTTATTGGGGTTTGCACGATAGGCCTTTTCCAGCATTTCCAGGGGCATCATGCCGGTTACAGGATCGGGCTTCAGGGCAGATCCGGCTGGTTGCAACTGCGAAAGCAATACATAGGCATCCGGCAATTGGGGATGTGTGGTAAGCACCTGCCTGCAAATGGCCCGGATGCTATCGGCCAATGCAGGTACCGATGCGAAATACCGGTGCCTGAAATACATGGACTTTGCCTTTAAAATTTGTGCATCGGCCATGCCGGGATCAAATTGAAGGGCTTTGTTGCAGAGGCCAAGGATATTTTGGTAATCCTGAAAAAGGGCAGGATTTTCCGTAATCTGTGCAGGCCACGACGGATGAAAGGCATAAGCCAGTTTAACATAATGGCTTAGGGCTTTATGGTACAGTTCAAGGGCATCCATATTGCTGGTGGGCGTAGTCTTCAGTTTCGTTTTTTCGCCTGTGGTAATGTTTATCTTCAGGGTAGTGGCAATCTGCTGCGCAATACTTTCCTGCAAATCAAAAATATCTAACACTTCGCCGGGATAGCTTTCGCTCCAAACCTGCTTACCTGAGGATGCATCAATCAGCGATACAAATACTTTAACCCGGTTGCCGGTTCGCTGAACGGTTCCTGTTACAAGGTATTGAACCCCTCCAAGGTCGCGGGAAATGGTTTGAACCTGCATTTTTGATTCCCTGTATTTTTCAACAGACTGGGCCGAAATAGTGGTTAAACCTCCAATCCATTCGAGTTTTTTCTGAAGTTCAAGTCCTATTCCAATACAAAAGGGTTCATTTTCTTCCTTATTTATGCTGATGTTTTGAAAAGGCAGGATAGCAATGGTGGTTTCTTCTGGCATTCCTGTTCCATCATCGAGATAGGTTTTCCAGAAAAACCATCCTGCTAACAGGAGCACCAAAATGGCGCCAATGGAAAAAACCGCTGACCTGATTGATGGCAACGGCATTTTTAATTTTCCATCCAGTGATTGTTTTGCGGGAACTGTAAAACCCTGGTTGGCAAGGGCATAAACCAACACTGGTTGCTCTACATTTTTAAATTCAAAGGTGCCCACCGGTTGGGCCGCAAACTCCGGGTGATTTTTTATTTGCTGGAAAAATTCCGAAGAAAATAAAATGGCATTTTCGGCGCCAATAGATTGTATGCGGGAAGCAAGGTTTACCCCGTCGCCAAACACGTTATCCTCATCGGTCATAATTTCGCCAATATGCAGGCCAATCCTTAGTGGCACATCCGGTTCATTATGCAGTTGTTTTTGAAGCAGTATGGCCGCCTGAAGTGCCCCGGTGGCACTCCCAAAAACGCAAAGGTTGCCATCGCCGTAATTGTTAACCATTTCTCCACCTGTTTCTTCCAGTATTTTCTTTAGAACCGTTTGATAGTGTTTAACTTTTGCCACTGCAAAATCCTCATTTTGCTGCATCATTGAAGTAAAACCCACAATGTCCGTAAACAAAATGGCGGCCAATCGTCGCTGCTGTTGCATGAGCCGGATTTTTGGGCAGGTGGAAATAAGGACTAATCGGGAAAGGCCAATCCAGCCAATTACCCCTGCATTTCCAAATTTACTGAATTTTTACAATTGGATGATTAATAAGTAGGCATGGCTTTTGCAGGGAATGCGGCGGGTCATAATTTATTTGGGGAAAACGGTTTCCGGGCTACCCGGCCTGAATCAATTTTTTCTTTTGAATCCGTCAATCAACCCGCTTCCGTAGCATCCTGCCGGTGTTTGGTAACCACTTTTCCAGTTACCTGCCAGTACTTTTTCCGCAATGTCCACCGAGGTTTGGGCGGTTAGGGTATAACCTTCGGGGCAGGCAAACCAGGCATTTTCACAGGCGCCTGCGGCATTGGTAACTTCGCCCCAGATGTAGCTTTTGGCTTTGGCCCTTTTTTGCGGCGAGGGGCCGGCCGGTTTGGCATTTATTTTTGTCTGCAGCCATTTTTTAAACCATTGGGTGCGGATAACCGGGTTAAACAGCCATTGCAATTTCAAAAGGTTGAAAACGGATGGTTTGCTGCCCGTGTAGGTGCGAATGTTTCCAATACCGGTGGTGTAAAATGCGGTAAATACATCGCCCCATGGGATGCTCATTGCAAAAAACTCCTTGCTGTCTATGGATAACTTTTTGAAATGCCTGCCAATGGGTTCGCGTTTTATTTTTCCGTTGATTCTTGCTGCGCCTCCTTCCCCAAGTTTTTCGCTCATGCTCATGGCTGTACCGTGGCTTATTTGCCCGCCCAGGGTAACAAATGCAAGTTCAAGGTGGGTAGCATCCGGCATTTTTTCTTTCAGGGTCAGGGCCATACAATCGGTCGGAACCACATCAAAGCCTGTGCCGGGCATCAGCATAATGTTTTTTTCAAGGGCCTTTTGGTGAAGTCCGGCGGCAAGGGCAAATACTTCCATTTCGCCGGTAATGTCAAGGTAATGGGTTCCGGTTTGGAGGCAGGCTTCCAGCATGGTCTGAGCGGTAAACCTGAAAGGGCCTGCGGCATGCAGCACCACTTCAATATCTTTAAGATTTTCAGCAATTAACCAGGTATCGTCAAGGGCAAAAATCCGGTATGGCCAACCGTACTTACCAGCAAGGGGTGCAATGGATTCCGCTTTGCGTCCTGCCAGTATCGGGTGCAGGCCCTTCCGGGCGGCTTCCTCACAAATCAATTGGCCGGTATAGCCATTGGCACCATAAATCAGCAGCTTTCGGTTGTTTATCATTATTGAACCTGTATTTTTTCTTCGAATTCGGCGGTCTGTTTGTTTTTGCGCACATTATCCCAGTTAAACCACCTTCCGTTCATAGCTACATACACGCCATTGGGCAGGGTTTGAACAAAGGCGAGGGCGCTGCCAAGGTTAAATAAACCATCGCTGCTGCCAAATTTGTAGGGGATCATGGCCCCTGTAATTACAATGGTTTTGTTAATGTTTTTGGAGGCAAGCAGTATGGCGGTTTCCACCATAGTGTCGGTTCCGTGGGTAATAATAATCTTATCCTCCTCGCAGGCTATGCAGTTGCGCGCAATAATTTCGCGGTCTTCTGCCGTCATCTGAAGGCTGTCAATCATCATGAGGGTTCGTATATCAACCGGCACCTTATTGCGGCCAAGGTGAAGCATTTCAGGCAAATGGGTGTCCTGAAAAAACAGGGTACCGTCCTTTTCATTATACTCCTTGTCAAAGGTGCCGCCGGTGATGAAAATGCGGATGGCCATTAAAAAATGATTTGGTACAAAGGTATTGGTTTTAAATACTTTACACCGAATCCTTCTGCCTCCGGTAAAATAATTTGATGGGATAACATTAATTCCCTTATCTTCCGAAAAAATCAGTACGAGGATGACACAAGATCAGATCGAGCAATTTCTGCTCCCCAATCATTTAGCCCCTAAACAAATCAAAATCAATTTCAAGAACCGTAACCCGGTTATGGGCCTTTTTATTGAGTTGAAAGACTTCCAGGAGTTGAAGCAAAAAAACTTTTGGAGAGTGGTGACGGAAAGGAATTTTGAAGCCTGGCATAAATCAAAGGATATCAACCTGGTTAAAATTTTCAATGGGTCTGAGTTTACAAAACTGGTAGTTCCCAAATAATTTTTTTGTTACCCAAATAAAAATCCCCTTGCCGGTTGGTGAGGGGATTTTTATTTAAATGCTGAATTCAGAATGCTGAATGCGGAATAATCCTTCATCATTCCGAATTCAGCATTCAATATTTCTACCCAACGGCTTCTTCCATATAACTGCTCACCGGTTCGCAGGTGCAAATGAGGTTGCGGTCGCCATGGGTATTGTTGATGCGGCCAATAGAGGGCCAGAATTTATTTAATTTAACCCATGGAAGCGGGAATGCTGCAGCTTCGCGCGAATAAGGGCGATCCCAGTTGCTGCTGATCAATACCTCCTGTGTATGAGGGGCATGCTTCAGTACATTGTTTGCCTTATCCGCTGTTCCGCTTTCAATGGCTGCAATTTCGCTGCGAATACTGATCATGGCATCACAAAAACGGTCGAGTTCAGCCTTATCCTCACTTTCAGTAGGCTCAATCATAATGGTTCCGGGAACCGGAAAGCTAAGGGTAGGTGCATGAAAACCATAATCCATCAGGCGCTTGGCCACGTCTTCTGCTTCAATGCCGGCACTTGTTTTAAACGGACGCAGGTCCATAATAAACTCATGGGCACAGGTGCCATTTTTACCGGTGTAAAGGACGGGATAGTGGTTTTGCAGCCTCGATTTCATGTAATTTGCATTCAGGATGGCGTATTCGGTTGCTTTGCGCAGGCCATCACCTCCCAGCATACAGGAATATGCGTAGCTGATCAAAAGGATGGATGCTGACCCAAACGGAGCGGCAGAAACGGCACCATCCAGTTTTCCCTGCTGCAACAGGAGGGTTTCGCTACCCGGCATTTGCATAAAACTATCCATCAGGTGTTCGCGGAAGCAGATGGGCCCCATGCCCGGACCACCACCGCCATGGGGAATGGCAAATGTTTTATGCAGGTTGAGGTGGCATACATCGGCGCCAATTGCGGCAGGGGAGGTTAGCCCAACCTGCGCATTCATATTTGCCCCGTCCATATAAACCTGCCCGCCGTGCGCATGCACAATCGAGCATATTTCCAGTACGGTTTCTTCAAAAATACCATAGGTACTCGGATAGGTAATCATGGTACCGGCAAGGGTTGAACCATATTGTTCGGCTTTTGCCCTAAAGTCTTCTAAATCAATGTATCCGTTATCCAAAGCTTTAACCACAACCACCTTCATCCCGGCCATTACTGCACTAGCAGGGTTGGTTCCGTGCGCACTGATTGGTATCAGCATGATGTTGCGGTACGTGTCGCCATTTTTAAGGTGGTAATTGCGTATGGCAAGCAAACCGGCATATTCGCCCTGTGCACCGCTGTTGGGTTGCAGCCAGCAATGGTCAAACCCTGTGGCCTCGCATAAAAATTCACTCAGCCTGCCCATCATGGCCTGATAACCCTGCGTTTGTTTTAATGGCGCAAAGGGGTGCATCCGGCTCCAGTGTTCCCAGCTAAGCGGCATCATTTCACTTGCAGCATTCAGTTTCATGGTGCAGCTACCTAAACTAATCATGGAGGTATTTAAGCTTAAATCCTTGTTTTCCAATGATTTAATGTATCTCATCATTTGGCTTTCGCTGCGAAAACTATTGAAAACCGGGTGAGTCAGAAAATTGCTGGTACGTACTGCAAAGGTGGGTATATGATGCAGCGATGCGTCGTCGTGGAAGAATACGGTTGCTTCCTTTCCGTTTGATTGGGCAAATACAAAAGCAATATCGAGGATATCTTGCTGGGTAGTGGTTTCGTCCAAAGAAATACCAATGGTTCCATTGCTGAAATATCGGAAATTGATTTTTGCATTTTCAGCTATTTCGCGGATCAGCGATGCATTTTCCGCTTCAATATTCAGGGTGTCGAAGAAAGAGTCGTTTAAGATGCCAAAGCCCATATCGCGCAGCGATTCGGCCAAAACCTGTGTAAGGATAGCCACACGCTTGGCTATATTTTTGAGCCCTTCGGGGCCATGGTAAACAGCGTACATGGCGGCCATGTTGGCCAATAGCGCCTGTGCCGTGCAGATATTGGAGGTGGCTTTTTCGCGTTTGATGTGTTGTTCGCGCGTTTGCAGTGCCATACGGAGGGCACGGTTGCCCTGAGCATCAATACTGATGCCAATAATGCGGCCCGGAAGCGAACGCTTGAACTCGTCTTTTGTAGCAAAAAATGCGGCATGTGGTCCGCCGTAGCCAAGTGGAACACCAAAGCGCTGTGCTGAACCCAAAGCCACATCGGCGCCAAGTTCGCCCGGGGGAGTAAGCAGGGTAAGGGCAAGCAAATCGGTTGCCATAGCTACATAAGCGCCTGAATTATGAATTTTTTCAATGAACTCCCGGTAATTTTCAATACTGCCCCTATCGTTGGGGTATTGAAGCATTGCCCCAAAATAAGTATTGTCCGGCTGAAAAGTTTTGTAGTTGCCAAAAATCACCTCAATATCAAGCGGCGCTGCACGCGTAATTAAAAGTGCCTTTGTTTGTGGGTAAACCTCTTCATCTACAAAAAAACGGGGTGATTTTGCAGGGTCTGTTTTATTTACCGTATGAAAAAACATGGTCATGGCTTCGGCCGCAGCGGTAGCCTCATCAAGCAGGCTGGCATTTGCAATGGGCAGGCCTGTAAGATCGCTTACCATTGTCTGGTAGTTCAGCAGGCTTTCGAGGCGGCCCTGGCTGATTTCGGCCTGGTAAGGGGTATATTGGGTGTACCAACCCGGGTTTTCGAAAATGTTTCTCAAAATAACACTTGGAGTCAGGGTATCAAAATAACCCTGTCCTATATAGTTTCTGCATACAATATTCTGAAGGGAAAGATCTTTCAGGTGCGAAAGAAGACCTGATTCACTGATGGCCGGTGGAATACTCATGGGTGCCTTCAGGCGTATGGCATCCGGCACCGTTTTACTGATTAATTCCTCAATGGATGCCGTTCCAATGGTTTCAAGCATGGATTCTTCGGAGCCGATTGTGCCAATATGCCGGGCAAGAAATTCGTTTGATTTTTGATCGAAAAGATTCATATATAATTATTAACCTTAAAAGATTTGCAAAGTTACGATGGATAAACGACAAGGGATTGGTCTTGTTCACTGTGTGAAAAAAATAGGGGATTCTGTTTAAGCGGACGATTTCGGCTAAGGGGCTATATTTTTGCCGGATGGAACATTTACCGCCAAACTGGAAAGAGCTAAGCAAGTTGCGGCAAAAGGAATACAGACAGGTGCTCAAAAAGGCAGATGTTCGAAAAACCATGAGAGTACTTCCGGCTTTGCATGAGGAAGCCTTTTCCAAAATTGATTGCCTTAAATGCGCTGGCTGCTGCAAAAATTATTCGCCCAGGTTTAAAACTCCCGATATCAAACGCATCAGCAAACACCTGAAATTGAAGGAATCGGTATTTATTGAAACCTATCTGCGGCTGGACGAAGAAGGCGATTATGTGGTAAAACGAGCGCCCTGCCCTTTTTTAGGGGAAGGAAATGCCTGTTCCATTTACGATGTAAGGCCTTCGGATTGTGCGCGTTTTCCTTATACTGATGAAGATGTATTATTGCGCCGGCCAACCATTACCCTGAAAAATGCAGAGTTTTGCCCCGCAGTTTTTTATGTGCTGGAAAAACTGACAAAGGTTTAACGCCGCAAAAATTCTGTAAAAAAGGGAAAACCCTTTTAAATTGCCTGCTGATATGGCTCAAAAAAAAAGTTTCCTGAAACTGCGCCCGCTTTTTACCTACCTGAAGTTTAAACTAAGGCTTTCGAGGGATAAAAATGATATGGCCACCACTATTGAAAGTGTAAGGTCGGGTGCCAATATGACCGGCGCCAACCTTTGGGTTCTTGTGTTGGCCATTTTTACAGCATCGCTTGGGTTAAATGTAAATTCAACGGCTGTAATTATTGGCGCTATGCTTATTTCTCCGTTGATGGGTCCTATAGTGGCCATTGGTATGGGGGTGGCTATTCACGACTTTGGGCTCGTTTTCCGGTCACTCAAGAACTTTGGGCTTGCTGTTTTTCTGAGTATTCTTACTTCAAGCCTTTATTTTTTCATTAGTCCGCTAAAGGTGCCGGGTTCGGAATTACTAGCCCGTACAAGTCCTACCATTTACGATGTAATGATTGCCATTGTAGGTGGACTAGCAGGCATTATTGCAGGCAGCAGCAAACTTCGTCAAAGTAACGTAGTGCCTGGGGTAGCCATAGCAACCGCCCTGATGCCACCACTTTGTACGGCAGGATTTGGTATAGCCAATCTGAATTTTTATTATGTAATCGGGGCTTTTTATCTTTTTTTCATTAATTCGGTTTTTATAAGCCTTGCCACCTATTTTATTGTCCGGATGCTGAAATACCCGGTGGTAGAAACCATACAGGGGGTAAGGACGAGACAAATAAGGAGGATAATTGCAGCCGTGGTAATTATTACCCTTGTTCCAAGTGTGTGGCTCACCATTGGTATTGTCAGGAAATATATTTTCGAGGAAAAGGCCAAGCAGTTTGTACAGCAGACTTTTAAGGCGAAAAACCAGATTGTGCTAAAGTCGGAGGCCTTGTTCGTGGGAAATAAACCTGTAGTAAGGTTAAGTATGCTTGGCGCTGAAATAGATAGTGCGGAGCTGACAATATTGCGGGGAAAAATGAAAGCTTTTGGGCTTGAAAATGCAAAACTGGAAATTCAGCAGGGATTGTCGCAGGATTCAAAGGGGGCGGCCCTTATTGGTACCATTACCAATTCGGTGGAAGCAAACAGTGAGGCTGTCGGGCAATTGTTCAGCGAGCTGAATCGGTTAAATCAGGAGTCATCTGCAGGCCGGTTGGCCGATAGCCTGCAAATAATGCTGGGAAAAGAAATAAAGGATAGTTTGCCCGACCTGAAGGCATTCAGGCTTTCGAGGATCAGCTTTTTTGATGCCCAAAACAATTCGGCAAAATTTGGGTGGGAAGCAAGCCTGATTTTTTCAAAAAGGCAGAATACCTTGGTTATGAATGATTTAAAGCAAAGGCTCAGGCGCAGGCTTTCGGGAGATACCCTCGTTTTTACGGTGAACCTGTAGATTTTCCCCCTTCACAGATTCTTAGGTATTTTTACTGATTTTTCAGCAGGTTGGTTCTTTTTTGTTACAAACTTTTTTGCCTGCCCGTATTACCCAATAGCTACTCCCTTTATATTTGGCGGATGACTGCTGAGAGAACGAATGAAAAAGCGCTGGATTTGACTTATTTGAAAGTGGAATCTATGGAGTTTCCATCGGATTACCTGGATAGGGTGGTAAAAATTGATGTGTATCTTCCCAAACCATTCCATTCATCTTCAAGGATTTCGCTGCTTTTTGTAAACGATGGACAGGACCTTCCAAGGATGCCATTTTCCACCATTCTTGAAAACTTGTACCGGGAAAATGCCATTGAGCCGCTGATTGTGGTGGGAATTCATTGTTCTGCCGATAGGAAACTGGAATATGGAACTGCCGATATCCTGGATTTTATGAACAGGGGGGCACGGGCAAAATACCACCGTAAATTCCTGATGCAGGAACTTATACCATCCATCCTGGGAAAGTACAATTTGTCGGGGGTGCACGAAATGGCCTATGCCGGGTTTAGCCTGGGGGGGCTATCTGCGCTTGATGTGGCCTGGAAATACCCAAAGATTTTTTCGAAGGCCGGCATTTTCAGTGGTTCGCTTTGGTGGCGGCTGCGCGATCTTGATGATGATTATAATGAAGATACCGACCGGGTGATGCATAAACTGATCCGGGAAGGGCAGTACCACAAAGGCCTGAAGTTTTTTTTCCAAACGGGAAACCTTGACGAAAAAATGGACCGGAACAACAACGGTATTATTGACAGCATTGATGATACGCTTGGTTTGATAAGGGAATTGGAGGCCAAAGGTTATCATCGGGAAGAAGATATTCATTACCTTGAACTG
>Ga0116158_10004143_pt1 | contig 12442 bp, 11 predicted proteins | sample AD_UKC052_MetaG_FD_89883 | JGI IMG/M metagenome (GOLD analysis project Ga0116158, IMG submission 89883) | Active sludge microbial communities of municipal wastewater-treating anaerobic digesters from USA - AD_UKC052_MetaG | ecosystem: Engineered > Bioreactor > Anaerobic > Digestate | place: USA... | reverse complement strand
GGGGTACTGCTGATGCACCGGCATACCAAGGAAGGCACGCACGTCCATTACCGTATGCGCAACTTTATCGTGGAGGTGCTGTTCGTTGGAGATAGTGGTACTTCGATCGAGATCACCTCCTTCACCATGGGCTATTCGCGCTTCTTGGAACTTTTGTGCCTGCTCCCCGCAGCCTCCCTACGGTCCATTTGCGCACGCGGAGAAGCGTCCCGGCATTCATTCCAGTGGAACTGACAGGTCGCACACTTCCATGAGCCGTTGTACAGGCCGACGAAGATCCTATGCCGAGTGCCTTAGTGTGGATGCAAAGACTGGCGCCCTACCATTCGGTGGGGCGTTCTTCGAGGAAGATGCACCGAGCGGCGCGAAATGTCAGAAAGAGATGGATGTGGTGATCTCGCAACGGCCCGGATCTAGAGGAACACGCTGATGGTGTAGCTGGGCCGTTCGCTGTCTTCTTCGCTGGCATCCCGCGCGATCAATTGCGTGAAACGATCCGAGACGTGGCTGAAGATGGCTACGACATGCAGGTTCTCATGGCTGAAATGGACATGGCTCGTGCGTTCAAGCCCGTGTTCCGTGTAGGCCACGCCCGCACCGCGAAGGCCCTCCCAGAAAGCCATCATACGGTCGTCGAAGGCCGTGCGCAGATCGTGTATGATGCAAGGAGCGGTCTCTGGCAAGGCGAAGGTGTTGTTCTGCGAGATCATAGCGAGTGGTCAAGAGGGTGGTTACCGCGAGTGAATGGATGGTCGGGTGAGTTGAAGGCGTTATGCAGGTCTCGCACGCGGTTGTGGGCGGTGTGATGCCACCGGAGGAAGCATGGCCGGATACGGGATCTCGTCCGGAGCATAGCGTACCGCACGAATGCGGAGCAAAGCATCATGATCACGATAGGATGGGGTAGTGATGGATCGTTGCATGGCTTGTTCTTTAAGTGGTTCTCGTCAACGAATGTGCCATTACAGGACGTATGACGTAGCGGTCTACCCCGTGGGACACGGAACTGTTGTGGAGCGTTCGGGCCGGGTAAAGATCTCGCCAATGGGGAGATCCATGCACGCGCGGCACGTAAAGGATGGTGGCGTTCGTGCTGCGGCTTGTGTTTGCACGGATCGTGCGATGGTATTGGACCGATACACCCGATCATGAACCACCTGGACAACCAATATCTCACATTGAGCAACGCCGTTGATGATCTGCGCGAACAAGGATATACCGATGAGCTGACCTTGACCGAGGATGGCCTCTTCAACAATGCTGCACAGCTGGACCCCAGTGAGTTCGCCATTGATTCCTTTCATCGCTTTGAAGGTCCCAGCGATCCGGCGGACATGAGCATCGTTTATGCCATCAGTTCCGAGAACTTAGGTCTAAAGGGGTTGCTCGTGGGAGACTATGGCTCTAACGCACAAGACTTCATCCACCGCATGGTGCAGCCTTTGCCCGCTCACGAGCACGAAGGGAACGTACGTCCGGTGCAGCCAGCGCCAGCAGGTACGAACGTGAAGGGCTGAGCACCGAACGATCCCATCCGAGTTTCGAGCTTGCGTGTTGATAATAGCGTCAGCGCGGGTTGTTCGGCGAAGGCTTCATCGTTCAACACATACTACAGGGCGTGTTCAGTTTTGCCCCACTCGTCCCATAGGAAGGATCCTTTCCTCGATCTGTGCGCGGTTGAATTCGGTGCATCATGTTCGGTGACCCACACATGGAAATAGTATGTTGATCTGGATCGGGGAACATAGCGGACGGTTTGTGCATCAATCGCCCACCAAACCCGTGACTTGAGATGTCGCCGGATCGGAGGGGTCGTTCACAAAACGCTTAGCACCAGTTCATTCGGTCCGGATATCGCGCTCACAGAAATGGCGGCGCACACCTTGCTTCAAGAAAACCGAACGGAACATTATCTAACCGAAGAAGCCATGTCAACGCAGAACAAACCTACCGGACCGAACGGCCCAACTTCAACTCCGAACAACCCAACGAAAGGGAACACCCCGGAGCAGCGTCCATCCGAAGTGCCACAACCGGCCACGCCCCGTAAAGGCGCCGAGGAAACGCAGATGGGCAAAGAGGGCAGCCCTGTCACAAGCACGGATAAGAATCTTCGGGATCTTGATCGTAACACGCGCGGCAATGACGAGCCGACCGTTGAAAGTGACCTTGCTGTAGAAGATGATTCTTCGAGCCAGGGTGTGACGAACGACCAGCAAGAGCAGAACAAGCAGACGCGCGATGTACGCGACCCGAAAGGGACCGCTGTTAGGCCTTGAGCATGATCCCTGATGCGAAGAACCCGGATCCATCGATCCGGGTTCTTTTGTTTTCGGCTATTGTGAGAACGGAACGAGAAGGCCGTAATGGTCTGGTAGGAAGGCAGAACAGCGGACCAATTCTGATCCGCTGTTCCATACCGGGGCACTTCCACCAAAAAGTACCGTCCAGTTCATCTTTCCGGTTCCAAGGCTGGTCGATGTGCAACACAATCGCGCTGCCATCGGTCGAATTGCTCTGCGGTCAGGATGTTGCGCACTTCCCCCAGTACGGTGGAGCCATCCGCGTTGGAAATGATATTGCCTTGCTGTTCAGCGTTGCTCGCTGCACATTCTTCCTTGCAGGCCTCTTGCACCCGTTTCATGCGCTCCAGCTGATCGGTGGTGAGCACCAAACTGGCCCAAACATCGGGGCCGCTCTCCAAGAGGCAGAGTTGGAACGATCGGCTTGTCAGCGTATCACCAATGCTCTGCGCATTGGAACCGAAAGGCATTGATATCGAAAGAACAAATACGGGGAAGAGCGCGTTCATGAAGGTGTGGTTGATGTTGCAGTGTGCCAACTACGTGCCGCGATGATTCCTCAATTGGCTAGCTGCAATGCTGTGCGGAACTTCCTCACATGGGGCCATATCGCCCAGTTGTTCCTGTTGGCCGAGCAGCGGGGTCGGTGGCACGGTTCTACGCCACGTGTACCGGATAATGCGGGATCTTCTCTTCATAGCTGGTGTGATGCTCGTGGCGGTTGTCCTATCCGTTATCTTCTTCGGGTACGATTCCATCGACCAGGCCCTGTTCTTCACCATCGTTGGTGCGGTTCTTTTCACCTTGGGAAAGGGTTGGTTCGAAGGGGCACGGAAGGCACGGCAGGAAAAGGAATTGGCGGAATGAACGGTGGTCACCAGACCGCGCCGGCATCCTCTTCCTCTTCCAGCATCTCTTGTACAGGTGCGGGTAACAGACCCAGGAGATCAAAGCCAGTGCTGTTCTCGATATCGTCAACGCTCACGCGGTAGTCGTACCATTCCAGGCTGGTCGCGTTCTGTGTGTTCGGAATGTCCACGGCGATAACACGTGCTCCATCGGTCGTGATGCGTTGCAGGTCGTTGGTCCCTTCGGGGATCACCACCATCACTTTCCAATAGCGTGCTGGCACGGCTATGGCCCCGCCCGCAATGCTTGTGGCATACCCTTGCGAGCCCGTTCCGCCTTCGCCATATCCACCCGCGATGATGTACAGCTCATTATCGTCCGCAGCAAGGTCCCGCGCGAAGCTCTCCATGTTCGCCCAGGTCTGTTGGTTCATCTGCGGAGCTTGTGGAACGATGTTGCCCATACGGAAGGTGATGGCATTGTCCACATCGGAGCCATCGCGGTCCTCGCTGGGGCAGAGGTGTCCACGGTCGAAACCGGTATTGGTGTAGTTGCCTGTCCAAGCCGCGAAATAGCCCGATGGTATCAACAGGTCGGGCTCGAAACAATCGCAGCGTTCAGCAAGGCCTCGCCAGGCCATGCTCAAGTGCCAGCTCACCCAGTTGGCCTGACCGCGGCTGTTGTCATACGCGAAGGCATACTGCGGATGCACGATCAGGTGGTTGTTCATCGCCACCACGCTGCTTATGGCGCCGCTGGGGTTGCCCAAGGCCATGTTATCGTCGCGGCTGTTGGTGCTTGCTGGTGGAGGTGCAGGCGGCAGCGGTTCCACCACTTCTTCCTGGCAAGCCGCAAAGAAGAGCAGTGTGGCCGGGAGCAGCCAACGGCATACGCAATGTGAACGCACGTGTACGGGAGAGGTACGGCGGGCAGGTTGAACGGGAGAGGAAGGGAACCTGCTTCACACAAGGCGAAGCGGGTGCAAGTTCTGTTCAAGCGAGCACGATAGCAAGTAGAGGATGTATGCTCTGCATGAATGTTCTGTGAAGTTAACCTATAGGGTGATGTGCCGAAGTAACCGAATGTTGTGGATCCCATGACGTTCATGCCTGTTAGAACCAAGTCCGCGAACAGAAGGATTTTTGGCGCTCTTCTGCTCGATTGCGATATGTTCGTTGCATGCGATGCTTCTCGGCGGCGGCCGCTTTCTTGTTCGCACCACTGTTGTTCGCACAGACCACCGGGGTTTTAAGTGGCCGGGTGTTGAACGGAGCAGCGGCACCGCTTCCTGACGCCACCGTTCAAGCCGTTCTCCCAGACACGCAGTACACCACGGTGAGCGGCAGCGATGGCACCTTCCGGTTCGCAGCGCTTCCCACGGGCTTGTACTTGATACGCGCAAGTCATGTCGGGCACACTGCTGAGGAACACGCCGAGGTATGGGTACGTAGTGGAAAGAACGAACGCGTTGAGCTGAACTTGTACTACGCCCCCGTAGAACTCAATGCCGTGGAGGTGGAGACCTACACCATCGAGCGGATGAACACCATCTCCAGCATCCCGCTCACCGTGGAACAGAGCCTTCGGTTCCCGGCCACCTTCTTCGATCCTGCGCGTTTGGCCATGAGCTACGCCGGAGTGGCCAGCACCAGCGATCAGGCGAACCACTTCAGCATCCGCGGCAACGGACCCATGGCCAATGCATGGCTTTTGGAAGGTGCCGAGATCGTCACCCCGAACCACCTCACCAACGCAGGCACCGCCAGCGACCTGCCAACATTGAGCGGTGGCGGTACCACCATCCTCAGCGCGCAGATGCTCGGCACATCGCACTTGCTGATGGGAGCGATGGCTTCGCCGTACGGCAATGCGGTGGGCGGCATCATGGACCTGCGGCTTCGACCGGGTAGTACCGAGCGGCAAGCTTTCACGCTTCAAGCGGGCCTCATCGGCCTGGACCTCTGCGCCGAAGGGCCACTGCGTAAAGGTGGGCGCGCATCGTACCTGATCAACTACCGCTACTCCACGTTGGGCTTGCTGGGCGGCATGGGTGTGGCCCTGGGCGATGAGGCCATCTCTTTCCAAGACCTTTCATTCCATTTTGCCCTGCCAGTGGGTACCAACGAGCTCACCGTGTTCGGCATGGGTGGCAACAGCAGTAACCGTTTCGCAGCGAAGGACAGCACTGAGTGGGAATTCGACAAGGACAGCCAGAATATCGATTACACGGCCATGGTGGGTGCGGCCGGTGTTTCCTTCGCGAAAGGACTTGGAAAGAACGGTAGTTGGAAGACCACCGCAGTGATCTCCGCCAACGATCAAGAGCGCTTTTCGGAGCGAACGGACGATGTGAGCGGCGCGGCATCGTGGATGTTCCGTGATACCGCCAGCCTGCTGGAACAGAAGCTCTCGGTGGTCTCGATGGTGAACATGTATGTAGGCAAGCGCGCGCGCGTTGTGATCGGCGGTAGCGCCATGCAACGCAGTGTTAGCAAGGCGAACAGGTTGGTGAACGAATCGCTCACCGGTTGGTTGCTACGGCCATTCGCACGTATGGAGCGCAACGTGGGCGCACAGGTGCAGGTGGATCTCGGTCTGGCGTATGCGCTCTGGACGGCCAATGCATCGGCTTGCGTGGAGCCGCGCGTTACCATGCATTGGAATGCGAACGAACGCAACAAGATCAGCTTGGGCGCCGGGCAACGCAGCCAGGTACCATCAGTGCAGAACTATGCCCTCCACTATCGGTGGATCGCGCAGCAGCCCATTGCCCCAGCGGACAATTCCGCGATCGGACTGTTGCGCTCGCAAGATGTGGAGCTCACTTACGAACACCGCTTCACACGCTTCTTCCGCTCCACGCTCACCGGTTTTGTTCAGCGCCTCTTGGATGTGCCTGTGGGCGGCCAGTTGGAAATGGCCATCAGCGGTGGTGGCTATAGCTTGCTGAACGAGTGGGATGCCCTCACCGTGCTGCCGCTCACCGCCCAGGGTGAAGGGTTCAACGCCGGTGGTCAATTCAGTTTAGAGCGCACCATGCACCGCAACCTCTTCTACCAGGTGAACGCAACGGTCTTCAATTCCACGTATTCGGATCGTTCTGGCGAGACCTTCAACACCCGCTGGAACACAGGCGTGATCGCCAACGCGGTACTGGGACGCGAGTTCGTGAAGCAGAAAGCCGATCGCAAGCGCACCTGGGGAGTGAACGGCCGGTTGAATTACACCGGCGGCCAATGGTACACGCCTCGGGCTGTTCAGATCGGGGAAGTGGTAGCAACATACTCCGCGCAACTGAAAGCAGCTTATCGTGTTGATCTTCGCATCTACTTGAAGCGCGAGCGCCAGGGCCGCACCGGCATCTGGTCCTTGGATCTGTTGAACGCGACCAATGCGCAGAACGAAGCGTATCGTTACTTCGACTTCCGCAAGGGAGAGGAGGTGACCAAGTACCAGCTCGGCCTGATCCCCAACATCAGTTACCGCGTCGAATTCTGAATCTACCTGCTCATGAAACGCGTGCTCAATATTCTCTTCGCTTTGGTCTTCATCGCCTTTGCGGCGCTCAACCTCAATGATCCGGATCCCGCCAAGTGGGTGCTGGCCTATGGAAGTGTTGCGCTACTCTTCGCGCTCGCTGTCTTCGGTCGGGCCGATCGGCGCGTAAGCGGTTGGCTGTGCATCGCGTTGGGTATTTGGATGTGTACCATGCTTCCCGGCATGCTGGACTGGTTGGAAGCCGACATGCCATCACTCACTGAAGAGATGCAGGCATCGAACCCGTACATCGAGGAAGTGCGCGAATTCCTCGGCCTGTTCATCGCCGTGCTCGCGCTGACCTTCCTCACCTTCAGCACACCGGATCAAGCCCGGCTAGGTTGATGAGCCCTTGATCGTTCACCGAACCGTGGGCGCTCCGAAGGTCCCATGATCGTTGCTCGCTACTTTGGCCTGACCTTTCGCTCTACATTGCGCACGAACCTCTTCCGCCTCAGTGGCCCGTTGATCGCCTTGGTGGTCTACCTGTTGCTGCGGCACATCGGCGCGGCGGAAGCTGCCATGGCGGGCATCGTAGCGTGGATGGCCATCTGGTGGATCAGCGAAGCGGTGCCGTTGGCTGTCACGTCGTTCTTGCCGTTGGTGCTCTTCCCGATCCTGGGCATCGACACCGTTTCCGGCACGGCGGTCAACTACGGCAAGGAGATCATCTTCCTCTTCCTCGGCGGATTCCTGCTTGCCTTGGCGATGGAACGCGCACAACTGCATCGGCGCATCGCGTTGCGCATCATCGACCGGGTAGGCGGCACAGGCCCGCGGTTGATCGGTGGAATGATGATCGCGTCCGCCTTGCTCAGCATGTGGATGAACAGCACCAGTTGTGTGCTGGTTATGCTTCCCATCGCGCTCAGTTTATTGGATGGTGATGGCGACCCCGCGCTGCGCAAGAAGTTGACCGTTCCGTTGTTGCTCGCCGTCTCGTTCGGTGCCACCATCGGCGGCATGGCAACACCCGTGGGGACCCCGCCGAACTTGGTCCTTCTGGAGATCTGGCGTGATCGATACCCGGATCGACCGCCCATCGGCTTCGGGCAGTGGATGACCTTCGGTGTGCCGCTGATGATCGTGTACCTCACCATCGCGTGGTTGCTCATCACCAAGGTCGTTTTCAAAGTACCCAACACGCATCTCAGTTCTCCTACGGAAGTGCGCGAACGGTTGAAAGCACTCGGTCGGGTCTCCACGTCTGAATGGTGGGCGGCCATCATCTTCGGCATCACCGCACTGCTCTGGGTCACGGGTGATGACATTGTTTTCAGCGATACGTTCACCTTGCACGGCTGGCGCTACTGGACCGGGTTCGAAGCCCTCACCGACGCTGGTGTAGCGCTCTTCGGTGCGCTACTGCTCTTCCTTATACCGGTACCGCGTATGGGCAACGATGCACCCATTGCGGATGAAGAAGTGAACAAGCCTCCCTTCACGCTACTTACTTGGAAGTATGCTGAAGCACATGTGCCGTGGGGCATTCTTCTTTTGTTCGGTGGTGGCTTCGCACTCGCGCATGGCATCGACAAGTCGGGCCTCGCCATACAGTTGGTTGCAGGTATGCAGAACCTGAAGGACCTACCGCATAGTGTGATGATCGCAGCCGTTTCCGGCATGGTCTGCGTCCTCAGCGAACTCGGTAGTAACACCGCCGTGGCCAGTCTTGCACTGCCCATTCTGGCCCAAAGTGCCGAAGCGTGGGGCATGGATCCACAAGCCCTTTTGGTACCCGCCACCCTGGCCGCGACTTTGGGGTTCGCCCTGCCCGTGGCGTCGCCCATGCAAGCCATCGTTTTCGGCTCCGGACGCATCCCGGTAAGGGAAATGGTACGGGTGGGAATATGGATGGACCTGGTCGGAATTGCCCTTTTGACGCTCTTATTCGGCTGGTGAACAAGAGGTTAGCGCTGGTTTGACCTGTTTTGGGTCTTCTAGGGCTGGTCAGGATAAATTGACCGGTCAAGGTGGTATGAAGCCGGGTTTTTGCGATTTTAGGACCATGCGCATCACGGAAGAACAGATCAAAGCCGCCCACAAGTCGCTCAAGAACGAGAACGGAGGGGCGTGGCAGGACTACTTCGGACTGCTCTTTTTGGAGGAATTCCACAAAGTGCCGCGCGAGCAAGCGCTGCATCAAGTGGCCTTCGGAGGAGAAGACTATGGCATCGATGGATACCACTTCGATAAAGCCAAACGTCACCTCTACCTGTTCCAATTCAAATGGAGCGGAGACCATGAACAATTCAAGCAAGGCTTCCGCACGTTGTTGGAGCACGGCATGGCCGAAGTGTTCGGTGCCAACGCTGGTGGGCGCAGCCGCAACGCCGTAGTGAACGGCTTGAAGAACGCACTGCGCGAGAACCGTTCACGCATCGATCATGTCAGCTTCCACTTCGTCTTCACCGGCGAACCGGAGAAGGCCGAGAACAGCAGTGTGCTCGGTGCCTTGCGCGAGGATCTGGAGAACCGCAAGCACATGCTCGATGAGTGGTGGGGCAAGGAGGTGAGCATGGTGATCGAATACCGATCGCTCAGCGGAAAGCGCTCGCATTTCGTGGTTGACAAGACGCACGAGTATCCGATCAAGCTCTCCGGATCATTGGAGAAGGATGGTCCCGATGGCCAGCAGATGGTGATCGGTATGGGCCGTTTGTATGATATCTACGGCATGTTCCGCCAGATGGGTTCGCGCTTCTTCGAGCGCAACATCCGACACAGTTTGCCCGAAGATGGATCAGTGAACCGTGTGTTGCAGAAGGCGTTCCGGGACATCGGTATCGAAAAGCGCCTCGATCCAGCGATGTTCGCCTTCAACCACAACGGTGTCACCTTCAGCGCACAGAAGATCGAGCAGGACGGCACCGGGTACCGCATCACCGAGCCGCGGCTATTGAACGGTGCGCAGACCATCACCACCATGGCGCGTTTCATTGAGCGCGCGAAAGAGCGGGACGACATCGAGACCATCAAAGATCGTCTGAAGCGCATCGAGGTCATCTGCAAGGTGATCACCCAGGCCGATGATCCGTTCATCACCACGGTCACCATCAACAACAACCGCCAGAACCCGGTGGATAGTTGGAACCTGCGCGCGAACGACCACATCCAACTGGAGCTGAGCGATCACTTCCGTGGCAAGCTCGGCATCTATTACGAACGCCAACAACGCGCGTTCGAAGGCCTCACGGAAGAAGAGCGCGACGAACAGGGCATCACCGATGACAAGGCGATCCAGATGTTGAAACTGGCGCAAACCTTCCTGGCGTCGGAAGGGGAACTGGTGGTGATGCGCTCCATGCGCAAAGCCTTCGAAGAGGACAAGCAGTACGAAGCTATCTTCCACATGCGCCGCACGGAACCTGATCCACGTTACATCGTGCTGTGCTACAAAGTGCAGTTCCGGTTGCCGTTGCTCACGCGCAGCATCTTGGAACGTGGCGAGAACAAGTACAGCTTCGTGGGCCGTGGTCGTCACCTGCTCTGGGCCCTCATGTGCCAAGCCATCCTCAACGACAAGGACCTGCCGAAGATGGCCGAACGCTACGGCCAGGACCTCGCCATCAGCGCGAACTACATGCAGTACATCAGTGGCCTCGCCACCGGTGCTTGCCGCGCGTTGCTCAGCGAACTGGTGGAGCAGGAGTCCAATGCCGCTGCGGTGAAGAACAACGAGTTCAACTTCCTGCGCAGCAAACAATCATTCGACTACTGCATGGAAGTGGCTGCCAAGAAGTACGGCTGGGAGAAGCGCAAGCTTTCCGGCAACTGGTAAGGCGCGGCATTGGATCGTTCACCATCGACCAAACAACAAGAACAAGGGGGGCTTTCGGCCCCCCTTGTTCATTCAATAGGTTGTGATCACTGCCCCACGGACAGTTCCTCGATGGACATCAAGATCGCCTTGGCCTTGCGGTCGTAGACGTACATGCACATCTTGCCCGAGCGACCCTCCATGGCACCGGACTTCATGTTCTCCGGGTTGCTTGTCACGAAGGAGGTGTACTTCTTCGGCAGGGGCAGCTTCTGGTGGTCGGTATCCTTACCCACTTCGATGGTAGCCACGCCAACGTAGGGTTTGCCCGCGCCGAGGCCGGCATCTTCGAAGTTCGTGTACACGATGGCCGGTTTGCCCGAAGGCAGGATCGTGGTGAACTCGTAGGTGAACATCTTGAACTTCTTCATGTACGCTGCCAGCGTGATACCGTCCATGCCCATGGCACCAGCGATGTCCAAGGACTTGTAGGGCTTCTCGATCTTGTTGATGTCCAACGGCTCACCGGCATTATCGAAGTTGAAGATGATGTGATCCATCACGGTGAAGCGCAACGGGGCATCGGCCGTATTTCCGTTCATCATGGCCAGGGCTGTCATGGCACCTGCGGCTTTGCGGAAGGTCTCAGCGATCACCTGGTAGTTGCCGTTGGCATCCTTGGCGATGTTGTGGAAGAACACCTTCGGCTTGGAGCCGATGCTGAATTTGCGCGAGGTGGCTTTCAGTGCCGCCTGGATACCGTTGTCCCAGTCGATGCTCTTGAACGCCGTTTTCTTGCCGCTGGGGTCCAGCTTCAAGAAGAAGATGCCATCGGAGTTGTCGCCGGTCATCTTTTCGCCATCGTAGTACATACCTGCCGTGGTCACAGCACCATCCGGCTCGATCAGGAACGCACCGGGCAGGTTCGTCTGCTTACCGTCGAACAGTTCGTACTCGTATTCTTTCTCGCCCGTGCTACCGTTGAAGGAGACCACTTTACCTAGGATCTTCTTGCTCATCATCCCGGGACGTTCCAAGGAGACAACGATCAGTTTGCCAGGCCCGCTTTCTGCTGCTGCCACGCCGGTCATCCCGTTCTCCACGGTCACTGTTTTGGACCAGAGCTCCTTCAGGTCGCGGTCCATCTTCACCACTTCGTAGCCCCATTTCTTCTCCTTCACCGCTTGGGTCAGGTAGAAGCCGGAACCATCCGTGGCAGGGTAGATCGCTGCGCTGCTGGCCGTGGCGATCTTCTTGGTGGGCTCCACCTTCTCCTTGATGATGTTGCCGCTGCCGTCTACACTGATGAACGTATTGGTCTTCTTGTTCAGGTCCTCGAACATGAACAGGAAATCCTCACCGTTGAATTCGGAACCTTGGAGGTTACTGGTCTTCGTTACCGCGATCGCGGTCTTCTTGATCACGTTCAGGTCAAGGTCGTAGATCTCCAACGCGAATTCGACCATGCCCTTGCCGAGCTTCTCGTTCACGTAGTAGGTGTAGTATCCTTTGCCCGCGATAGGGTTCACTCCCCTGAACTCCTGTTGACGGACGCCATCGATCTGGACTTGTTGGGCGGACACCAAAGTGGTGGCCACCAGGCTGAGGCTGAGCAACAGCTTTGTGGGTGGAAAGCTCATCATGTATAGGTTAGCGACTTTGTTTACCCAGAATGATACTGGAAACCATCCTTTCTGGCCTCTTGCGAACACGCATCCACCTCGCGTTCATCCTGCTGCTACCGTTTCTGGCACGCGCCCAGAAGGTGGAAGAACGTACTTGGGAAGGCGGCGGCCTGAAGTCGCGGGAGAGCTTGGATAAAAAGGGCTTCAAGACCGGCGAATGCACCTATTGGTACGAGAACGGGCAGATGAAGCTGCGCGAGTTCTACGAAAAGGGCCGCCGGTCGGGCAAGTGCGAAGCCTGGTTCGAAGATGGAGCCTTGCAATACGACCGCACCTATGTGGTGATGCAGCGTAACAACGGCAGCTTG
>Ga0116158_10004127_pt1 | contig 12463 bp, 11 predicted proteins | sample AD_UKC052_MetaG_FD_89883 | JGI IMG/M metagenome (GOLD analysis project Ga0116158, IMG submission 89883) | Active sludge microbial communities of municipal wastewater-treating anaerobic digesters from USA - AD_UKC052_MetaG | ecosystem: Engineered > Bioreactor > Anaerobic > Digestate | place: USA... | reverse complement strand
TTCTACTATTTGTTCTACTTTTGTTTGGTAATTTAGTCGGACTTATTCCGATGCCATGCTTAGCAGCTGTACTTATAATGGTTTCTTACAACATGAGCGGTTGGAAAACATTCGTATCACTTGCTAAAAATCCTAAATCAGACTTCGCAGTTTTAATTACAACATTCGTGCTAACTGTAGTATTCGATTTAACCATAGCAATTGAAATAGGCTTACTACTAGCTATTGTACTGTTTTTAAAACGTACCAGCGAATCAACCGAGATCAAAGTGTTCCATAACGAAATTGATCCAAGCAACGACACAGATATCAATTTGAACGAAGAAAAATTAAAGATTCCTGATGGAGTTGAAGTATACGAAATCGATGGCCCTTACTTCTTTGGAATTGCAAATAAGTTTGACGAAGTAATGCTTGAAACAAACGAAAAACCAAACGTTCGCATCATCAGAATGCGTAAAGTACCATTTATTGACTCAACCGGTTTACACAACTTGGAAACTCTATGCCTACAAGCTAAAAAAGAAGGTATAAAGATAGTTCTTTCCGGAGTTAACGACAACGTTCGCAAAACATTTCAAAAAGCCGGATTTGAAAAGTACCTATCGGAAGAATATATATGCTCTAATATTAACGAAGCACTGGAGAAAGCTGCAAAAATGTAATTAGTAGATAATTATCTATTATCTATTTTTTCGGGATACAAATCATGGTTCTGTAAACGATACAGAGCCATTTTTTCATATTCGCTATTAGGAATTCCATAATTGCAGTAAGGATCAATACTAATGCCACCGCGTGGAGTAAACTTACCCCATACTTCAATATATTTGGGAGACATTAATTTAATCAAATCCTTCATAATGGTATTCACGCAATTTTCATGAAAATCGCCGTGATTTCTAAAACTGAAAAGATAAATCTTGAGTGATTTACTTTCAAGCATTTTTTTAGCAGGTATATAGCTAATATATATTGATGCAAAATCAGGTTGTCCCGTAATTGGACACAAACTGGTAAATTCAGGGCAATTGAATTTTACAAAATAGTCATTCTCAGGATGCTTATTAACAAAAGTCTCCAAAACCTCAGGTGCATATTCCTTTGGATACACTGTGTGCTTATTCCCTAATAACGATAGTTTATCATCCATATTACTTATCAGAAATTTTATTTTTTGATTCTAAATAGTTATGTAGCCCCCTACTGCGCAATTTACATGCAGGACAATGACCACAACCGTCACCAACAATACCATTATAGCATGTCAAGGTATTATTAATAACGTAATCTAAGTAACCTAAAGAGTCTGCCAATTCCCATGTCTGAGATTTATCCAACCACATTAGAGGTGTATAAATTACAAAATTATAATCCATAGCCAGATTTAATGTAACATTAAGAGACTTTACAAAAACATCTCTGCAATCAGGATAACCACTAAAATCTGTTTCGCACACTCCTGTAATAAGATGTCTACAAGACTTTGTCTTTGCCAATACTGCAGCAAAAGTCAAAAACAACATATTTCGACCTTCAACTAAACTATTTGGAGGAGTTTTTGTATCAGGCATTTCATCAACGGGAATATCAGAACGAGTAAGAGAACTTGGTGCTAATTGATTTAACAAGGCCATGTCAAGTACATAATGTTCAATACCGAAGTCTTTGGCAATATTACTTGCACATTCAATCTCCTTTTTATGCCTTTGTTCGTAATCGAAAGTTACAGCATATACTTTTTCGAATCTTTCTATAGCCCATAAAAGACAAGTCGTAGAATCCTGTCCACCGCTAAAAACAACCAAAGCTTTATCTTGTTTATTCATACGAACCCATTTTCAAAGCTGATACTTCTGCATCAGTTAAAAAACGCCACTTACCACGAGGTAAATTATACTTAGTAAGACCTGCAAAATATACTCTGTCTAATTTTTCAACCTTATATCCTAAATGTTCAAAAATACGTCTTACAAGACGATTCCTTCCTGAATGTATTTCGATTCCCACTTCTTTTCTAGAAGTATTTTCAACATATTCAAGAGCATCTGCATTTATAGGACCATCTTCTAAAGTTATACCTGATAGAATTTTTTCAAAATCTTCAGGATCTAAAGACTTATCGAGTGTTACTTGATATATTTTTTTCTTTTCGTACTTCGGATGCGTAAGTTTTATAGTCAAATCTCCGTCATTGGTAAGTAATAAAACTCCCATGGTATTCCTATCTAAACGACCTACAGGATATATTCTTTCGCGACAAGCATTACGAACTAAATCGACTACAGTCAAACGACCTTGAGGATCATCAGCAGTAGTAACTGTATTTTTAGGTTTATTGAGTAATATATATACTTTCCGTTCTGCTCTAATCAACTGATCGTGAAAATGCACTGAATCACCGGGCATAACCTTTACACCTAATTCAGAAACAACTTTACCGTTGATTTTAACAACACCGGCCTGAATAAATTCATCGGCTTCTCTGCGAGAACAGACTCCTGCATTAGCTAAAAAACGATTCAAGCGAATAGAGCCGTCATCGCTATGCTCTACTTTCTGCTTTTTGGGGAAAACTCTCTTAGGTTTAAATTTTTCAGAATCAGAAAACTTAGCATTAGGTTTTTCAACTCTATCATTTTCTTTATTATTGCGTTTAAACTGAGGTTTTGATTTTCCTATACGTTTACGGCCATTCCCTGTCGATTCTGAATCTTTATTAAACTGATTATTACGCATTGTTTATATTATCCTCCAATAGTTTGATTTTTTTCAAAAGTACCTCCTGCTCTTCTTTTTGCCTTAACAAAACTTTTTGCATTTCTGCCATAAAAGGATTCGCTTTTTTAGAATCAATATTAATAAAACCCATATTGTTTTCGCGGGTAGTAATATCAGAAGTCAGGCTCTCGTATGTACGTATTAAGCGTTCTCTCTCTCTTCGTAAAGTAGCTACAGATTTATCAGCCGCATTTTCTACAGAACCTGCAAACAAACTTAGTTTACGCTCTATTTCATCAACTCTTAAACGATCAAATTGTTTATTCAAAACTTTTTTGTATTCTGAGTACAAGCCATCTTTATCTTTAAAAGGAACAAAACCAATTGCATTGTACTCGGCAATAAGAGCTTTAAGTCCGGCAAACGAGTTTTCTGCGTACGCAGCAATCTTTTCTAGTACTGCTTTCTTCTTATTCAAATTTTCAACCTGCTCAGCAACACGTCCTGATTGTGCTTTTTCTTTTGCTGCAAAAAATGCATCACATGCAGTAATAAAACGAGTCCATATCTGATCCGACACCTTTTTTGAAACGGGACCTATTGTTTTCCATTCTTGTTGCAACTTGATAAATTTATCTGCTGTCTCTTTCCATTCAGTGCTATCTTTTAGAGCCTCTGCCTTCTCGCACAAAGCTCTTTTCTTCTCTAAATTTGATGCAGATATTTCTTTTACTTCTTTGTAAAACTGACTTTTTGCTTTGAAAATATCATCACATGCCTTACGAAATTTTTCATAAATCTGCGTGTTGGCTTTTTTAGGAGCAAAACCTATCTGCTTCCATGCCTCTTGTAATTCTAATACCTTAGCAGTAATTTCATCCCATGCCTTATATGTATTAGCTTCTGAATAAGGTATTTGAGCTACAGCTTCACATAAAGCAGTTTTCTTTTCAAGATTTTCTTCTTCTTTTACTTTTTTCCCTTGATAAAATTCTGCATGTTTTTTATTGATAATATCAGAAGCAGATTTAAAGCGATTCCACAAACTATCACGTAGTTCAGGAGCTACAGGTCCAAGTTCTCTCCATTCTGCGTGTAATTGCTGTAATTTTTGGAATGCATCATTCAAATTATCTTCCTTTGCTAGCTTTTCTACTGCTTCGCAAAGAGCAGTTTTTACTTCCAAATTCTTTTTAAAATCATAATCACGCAATTCGTTGCTAATTTTAACGAAATCGTAAAATTGCTCCATATACATCTGATATTGTTTTACCAATTCTCCATATTTACTTGGAGCAACCTGACCTGCATCTTTCCACTCTTGTTGCAGCTGTCTTACTTGTGGAAATGTTTTATTTACTGAGTCTGATGATTCAATTAACTGATGCAATTTTTCAAGTATACCTTTTTTAATTGCATAAGCGCGCTCGTTCATGATTTCTGACTGTTCTAACTCCAAAGCTCGCTTAGCCTTATACTGAGCTAATATTTCTTTAAAACTTGCTTCTTCTTCAAATGTATGAACAAAATTGGCCGTTTCCTTACCCGATTCTGTCAAGGCTTGACGCATTTCTGACAAAAGAGCTTCTTGTCGTCTGTAAAACAAAGCCTTTAATTGGGCTATCTCCTGGCGGGTATTTTCTCCTTCAGTTGCTACTTTCAAACGATCAACAATCTCTGCCAACGACAATTCTTTTTCTTCCGATGATTCCATATTCAAAAAATTAAAAGTATCCATGCGGATACAGTACTACAAAACCGCAAATATACACCTTTTTAATTGTAGTTTGATGCTTATGCATCGTTTTTTATTATTTTATACCTATAGATTTCCATATACGCGAAAAAAGCAGTAATATTGCGTGATTTTTAGCTTATTCAAATTATATATATAAAAAACATGAAAGTATTGAAGTTCGGCGGAACATCCGTAGGTTCCGTAGAAAACATCCTTAAAGTAAAAGACATTGTATTCTCAGTATCAGAACCGGTTATCGTGGTAGTTTCGGCCATAAGTAGTGTAACAGATAAACTTATAAGCACTGCAAAGAAAGCTTCTCAAGGCGATTCTACATATTCTGAAGACTTTAAAATAATAGCAGAAAAGCATGCTGAAATAATTAACAAAGTAGTTCCTGCTACTCATTTAAATGAAGTTGAGCGTCAGGTTGCCATATACTTGGATGAGTTATACAGCATATATCGCAATGTATATCAATCTCGCAAATTAGACGAATCAACATTAAATTCTGCTTTAAGTTATGGAGAGCGTATTTCTTCATATTTTATGTCATTTGTATTAGAAGCAAAATTGTTCGATGCTGTTAACATTATAAAAACTAAAGTATACCACAAGAAAAATATTCTTGACAAATCGAACACCTACAATAACGTTCAAAAAGCATTTGCAAATACTCAACAACGTTCAATTATCGGTGGATTTATAGCATCTGATAAATCTAATGATTCTATTACAAATCTTGGACGTGGAGGTTCTGACTATACTGCATCTATTATAGCCGGAGCTTTAGATGCTTCAAAATTAGAAATATGGACAGATGTTGACGGATTTATGACTGCAGACCCTCATTTGGTTAACAATGCATACACAATAGAAGAATTATCTTACATCGAAGCTATGGAATTATCTAACTTCGGAGCTAGAGTAATATACCCTCCTACTATATATCCTGCATACGAAAGAAATATTCCTATACTGATCAAGAATACTATGAAGCCATCAGTTAAAGGAACAAGAATTACTAATTTAAACAATCCTGAAGGCAAAGCTATAAAAGGTATTTCATCAATTAGTAACACTTGCTTAATCACTTTGCAAGGTATGGGCATGGTTGGTGTATTAGGCATCAGTTCACGTACATTTCAGGCATTAGCAAACGAAGGTATAAGCGTATTCTTAATATCTCAAGCATCATCCGAAAATTCAACAACTTTTGCAGTACGCAATGAAGAAGCTGATATAGCAGTAAAAGCTCTGTCTGATGAATTTAAAAACGAGTTGGAAAGAGGAGAAATTTGGTCAATTACACCCCAAAAAGACTTAGCTACAGTTGCAATTGTTGGCGAAAACATGAAATACAACACCGGCTTAGCCGGGAAATTATTCAATACACTTGGACGCAGCGGTATTAATATTATTGCTTGTGCACAAGGGGCTTCAGAAACAAATATTTCATTTGTAGTGATGCAGAAAGATTTGCAAAAAGCTCTGAACGTGCTGCATGATTCATTCTTTTTAGCTGATTATCAAGTATTAAATATTTTCCAAGTTGGAACAGGAACAGTTGGTGGTAGTTTACTGGAACAAATTGAACATCAACAAGAAAAGATTTTAAAACAAAATAGTGTAAAACTTAATGTTGTTGGAATAACTGATATTAATGGTTCTATTTTTAACGAACACGGAATCAATCTAAAAAATTACAAAGAAGAGGTTCTTAAAAACGGGAAACCGACAGCACCGGAAGATATAAAGCGTACAATTATTGACATGAATTTATTTAATTCTGTATTTGTTGATTGCACAGCAAGTCCTTCAATTGCAGCATTATACGAAGATTTACTAAACCATAATATATCAGTTGTAGCAGCTAACAAGATAGCAGCATCAGGTTCGTACACAAATTACGAGAACCTAAAAAACATAGCACGTAAAAAAGGTATTAAATATTTATTCGAAACAAATGTTGGTGCAGGTTTACCAATCATCAACACTATGAATAGCTTAATAAACAGTGGTGATAGAATACTTAAAATAGAGGCTGTTTTATCAGGTACTTTGAACTTTATATTTAATACAATTAGTGAAGATATACCATTTTCAAAGACAATATTAATGGCAAAAGAAGCTCGTTTTGCTGAACCTGATCCGCGAATTGACCTAAGTGGTACTGATGTTGTACGTAAATTGGTGATATTAGCACGCGAATCGGGTTACAAAGTTGAACAAGCTGATGTAAAGAAAAATCTATTTGTTCCTAATAAATATTTCGAAGGATCTGTTGAAGACTTCTGGAAAAACATACACGAACTTGATGCTGATTTTGAAGTTCAACGCAAAAAATTAGCAGCAGAAAACAAAAAATATCGTTTTGTGGCTACTATGAAAGAAGGAAACTGCGAAGTAGGATTACAAGCCGTTGATTCTTCACATCCATTTTACGATTTGGAAGGAAGCAACAATATTGTCATGATTCAGACGGAACGTTATTTTGACGATCCTATGATTATTAAAGGCTATGGTGCCGGTGCAAGTGTAACAGCAGCCGGTGTATTTGGTGACATTATAAGTATTGCCAATATTAGATAATATGCAAAAATATATCTTACTGTGTTTTTTGATTATTTGTTCTGCATGTCATAGAAAAATGCCACCACAAATACCAAGTAACCAAGAGGCAATAGACACAGAAAGACAAAATATGTTGATATACAATCAATTATGTATTGAAGCAGAACAAAAAGATATAAAGCAATTTATAGATAGCTCTGAGTATAAAATGACATATTCCGAAGATGGCTTTTGGTATTACATCGTCAACAAAGGTAATGGGGGAAAAATAAGAAACGGACAAATTGTAAAAATTGCCTATTCTCTTGAATTATTAGATGGCACAGTCTGCTATTCGGCTGATAAAGATGGAATAAAGACATTTGAAGTCGGCAAACGAAAAGTTGAAAAAGGTTTAGATATTGCAATGCCTTTATTTGCAGAAAATTCAGAAGCAATTATTGTTATACCATCGCATTTGGCACACGGGGTTGTTGGGGATAGGAATTGTATTCCGGCAAGGACTCCAATATTATATAGAATCAAAATTTTATCAGTTAAATAATTCATGAAAATAGCATCAACCATAAAAGTATTTATTTTGCTTGCACTTTGTGCATTCTGCTTTACTTCTTGTACTACAGAATCATACGCAGAAAAGCGTAATAAAGAAAAAAAAGCATGGGCTGATTTTAAAACAGCAAATAATCTAGAGATTTCTACCGACTCTGCTTATTGTTTTAACAGAGAAACACCATGGCCCGAAAATTTATATTTTCAAACACACAGAGGAGCTTTTGTAAGGTTGATAAAAGATGATACCAATCAACGCCACCCTTCTGAGGGAAATAGAACCATAATAAGATTTTTATCGTATGATCTTAATTGGAATTTAATTGGAGGAAATACCGGAACCTCATCGCGCGAAGGCGAAGTAAGTGTTTACTCTCCTAATGGAACTGATCCGTGCGTTGGTTGGAATGATGTAATACCTTGTTTGCACCATGGTAGCGAAGCAATTATGATTATTGACTCACAATTAGGTCCTACCGACCAACAAACTAATGTTATTACTACAATAGTACATATTACTGATTTTTCAGTTGCAAATTAATGCAAAAACATGACACTAATCAAATCGATTTCCGGAATTAGAGGGACCATAGGTGGACAAGTAGGAAGTGGTCTAAGTCCTGTAGATGTAGTAAAATTTACAGCGGCATATTCAACTCTTATACGTAAAACGACTAAAAACAAAAGTAATAAAATAGTTGTTGGACGTGATGCTCGTTTGTCGGGCAACATGGTAGATAAATTAGTAGTTGGCACTCTTATGGGGATGGGATTCGACGTTTGTGAAATAGGTTTAGCATCCACTCCTACTACAGAATTAGCTGTAACAATGGAAAATGCTGCAGGTGGAATTATCATCACAGCAAGTCACAATCCTAAACAGTGGAATGCTTTAAAACTACTTAATGATAAGGGCGAATTCTTAAACAAAGAAGAAGGAGAAGAAGTTCTTCGCATTGCAGAAAGCGATGAATTTTCATTTTCAGAAGTTGACGACTTGGGTCTTGTTACTGAATGTGATTACACACAAAAACATATTGACAAAGTACTGTCATTGAAGTTAGTAGATGTCGATGCGATTAAAAAAGCTAAGTTTAAAGTAGCTATTGATTGTGTCAATTCTGTTGGAGGAATAATTCTTCCCCGTTTATTTGATGCATTAGGCGTCGAAACTCTGACTCAATTATATTGTGAACCTACGGGTAACTTCTGCCACAATCCTGAACCTCTAGAAAAGAATCTTGGCGACATAATGTCATTAATGAAAAAAGGTGGTAACGATGTCGCATTTGTAGTCGATCCTGATGTTGATAGATTAGCAATGATATGCGAAAATGGAGAAATGTATGGCGAAGAATACACATTGGTTACAGTTGCTGATTATGTATTAACTCATACACCCGGTAATACTGTTTCTAATTTAAGTTCTACCAGAGCTTTACGCGATGTAACACGCTCACATGGAGGTTCATATCAAGCTGCCGCTGTTGGTGAAGTTAACGTCGTAACAAAAATGAAAGAAAGTAATGCCGTTATTGGAGGCGAAGGTAACGGAGGTGTTATTTATCCTGAATGCCATTATGGTAGAGATGCATTGGTTGGTATTGCTTTGTTTTTAAGCCATTTGGCACACAAAAAGATGAAGGTATCAGAATTACGTGCTTCATATCCTTCATATTTTATCTCAAAACAAAGAGTTGATTTAACTCCATCTATTGATGTTGATGCGATTCTAAATAAAGTAAAAGAAAAATTCCACAATGAGGAAATAAACGACATTGATGGAGTTAAGATTGATTTCGCAGATAAATGGGTTCATCTACGTAAGTCAAATACAGAACCTATTATTCGTATCTATTCTGAAGCATCGACTCAGGAAAAAGCTGACGAGTTAGGTGCAGAGATTATTGCTATTATACGCGGATTCATCTCATAACACAAAGGCAAACTTCATTGAAGTTTGCCTTTACTATTACTTTATTTTCAAAGTCATCACTTAAAACTTACACGTTCAATCTTATTCATTAAACTTTGAATATGACTAGTGCGCCTTTGCATATATGGACCTTGATTCACAACCTTATATTTTCTTGGATTGGGTAATGACGCTGCAATAGAAGCAGCTTGATACTTGGTAAGTTTAGCCGGTTTTTTATGAAAATATTCCTCCGAAGCTACTGTTACACCATACATACCATTTCCTGTTTCAATTACATTTAAATAAACCTCCATTATACGACTTTTAGACCAAATAAGCTCAATTAAAATTGTATAATAGGCTTCGAATGCCTTTCGCACATAACTCCTAGATGGTGTTAAAAATACATTCTTTGCAGTTTGCTGACTTATTGTACTTCCACCTTTCAAACGTTTTCCACGTTGATTATTCTTAAAGGCTTTTTCTATGCCTTTAAAATCAAATCCATAGTGTTCAGTAAATAAGTTATCTTCTGATGCTACAACTGCTTGTACCATGTTATGCGAAATATTATCCAATGAAGTCCATTCTCTGTGTAAAGCAAGCGGTTTTCCATCTATTGCTTGTTGAGCCACTCTGATAAACATCAGTGGAGTATATACAACAGGAACAAATCTATACGCGGCAACTGACAATATAGATTCTATAACAAACACACATATTGCAAACAATATAATGCGGAAAAATTGTTTCATATTATTACAACAAACAGATACCGGATTCAGCACATTCTTTTCTCATAGATTCAGGCCAAATACTCGATTGAATTTCACCTATATGGGCTTTGCGTAGTAAGAACATACATAAGCGAGATTGTCCAATACCTCCGCCTAGTGATAATGGTAATTTATCTTCAACTAAACATTTATGATAATAATATTTCATACGGTCTTGCTGACCTGTAATATCCAATTGATGCAACAAAGCCTTTTTGTCAACTCTAATACCCATTGACGACAATTCCATAGCTTGTCCTAATACATTATCCCATACTAATATATCTCCATTTAAACCTTTGTACCCATCTTCATTTAAAGTTGTCCAATCATCGTAGTCAGGAGCTCTACCATCATGTTTTTCTCCATTAGACAAATTCGAACCAATACCAATTATAAATACAGCTTTGTACTTTTTAGTAATTAAATTCTCACGTTCTTTAGGAGTTTTATCAGGATATAATGATAACAATTCTTCTGCCTGAATAAAATGAATCTTACTAGGTAAAATCGGTTTTATCTCAGAGAAATGTTCATATACTGCATATTCACATCTTACTATTGTTGCATAAATTCTACGAACTATATCTTTCAAAAATGCCAAGTTTCTGTCTTGATCTTCGATAACCATTTCCCAATCCCATTGGTCTACATATAGTGAATGCGTATTATCCAATTCCTCATCAGCACGTATTGCATTCATATCTGTATATATACCATATCCTCTTTCAATTTTATAATCTGCCAATGTAAGTCGTTTCCATTTTGCTAACGAATGTACAACTTCTGCTTGTGCTTCATTTAAATCCTTAACACAAAATGTAACCGGTCTCTCTACCCCATTCAAATCATCATTTATACCCATACCCTTGAGAACAAACAAAGGAGCAGTTACACGTCTCAAACGCAATTCGGCTGATAAACTTGACTGAAAGAAATCTTTTAAGTTCTTGATTGCCAGCTCAGTCTGTCGTAAATCCAGATATGAATGATAGTTTTGCGGTTTTACTAGTTGTGACATACAATTATATTTTGATTTATATTTGACGCAAAATTAATATATTTATTGATAAAAAGATAGCATTATTTAAAAATTAACGCAACAAAAGTGACAAAATATCGATTTAAAATAACAAAAAGACAAAATAATGTTTATTGTAATATACAAGCGATATTTTAATTACCTTTGCGCTCAATAGGCCTTGTAGTTCAATGGATAGAATAAAAGATTCCGGTTCTTTCGATTGGGGTTCGACTCCCCACAAGGTCACAATATTAGAAAGTAATATGCTGATTATTAATAAATTAAGATGATTTATTTTAAGTTTTGCACGATATTTGCAATGCTTTTATATTTTACAGTCTAATTTTATACGGCAAATATTGTCTTGCAAATATATGCTTTTATATATGCAAAACAAAGGTTTTGTAAATTTTAAAAGCAATTTTGCCGATAGTGAACAAAACAATTCCTATTAACCTATTTCTGAAATCCGCTCATTGTCTATCGTTATAGGTGTGGTAAGGTTAGAATAAAAAAAGCCTTTGGATAAAGGCTTAATTGGGTGGGGTGAGGTTATTTATAAAACAATTGGTATCTAATACTATATTCTTCATTATTTGTATGCAGTGCGCAAATGGGTTTTCGCTATTTTATTATTTTTTTCTTCTGTCATTTTTCCCGATTTCCACAGTGCATCCATTTGCTTTTCTATTTCCTTAGCATAATAAGAAGAAAGCACTTTTTTAAGTTTGTCTGTTGCTGTTTTCGTTTTAGCAAAAGAAAACATTTTTACAAGTTGTAATTGTGTTTCGTTTAATACTGTCGTTGCCATAATTTAGCCCTCCTATTTTTTGCAAAGATATAAAAAAACAATTATTCTAACAAGCTGATAATGTTCTTCTTTATATCGTCATCAATTTGCCGGTAACGCGCAAAAGCACGCGAACCCTCTACGTGTCCGGACATAGATCCAATTAGATTAGGATCTTGAACTTGTTTATACAGGTTGCCTATAAAAGATCTACGCGCCATGTGGCTACTTACAATTTCATAAAACTTATATTTTTCTTCGGTACGTGTCTTTGGGTTTAGTATTGTAACCATACGATCCAATCCAACAATTTCTAACATTTCCTTGATAGCATCATTGTACTTTTGCGCTGTTAATGCTGTTTTTAGTG
>Ga0116158_10004124_pt1 | contig 12470 bp, 12 predicted proteins | sample AD_UKC052_MetaG_FD_89883 | JGI IMG/M metagenome (GOLD analysis project Ga0116158, IMG submission 89883) | Active sludge microbial communities of municipal wastewater-treating anaerobic digesters from USA - AD_UKC052_MetaG | ecosystem: Engineered > Bioreactor > Anaerobic > Digestate | place: USA... | reverse complement strand
GCCTTGCCGCTCGCGTCCAACAGCAGGATGGTCGGAAATCCCTCAATACCGAATTGGGTCATGAGTTTCTCGTTGTACTGCTTGGTTGCTTCGGGTTGTTCGATAGTCCGGGGATAATCCAGTTTGACAAAGGTGAAGTGTTGGCCGGCATCGGATGCAAAATCCGGGGCGTCAAAGACCTCGGTAGCGAGTTTTTGGCACCAAGTGCACCAGTCCGAGCCGGTGAAATTGACAAGGATCGTCGTTTTGGTTTTGGCGGCCTCTGCCTGGGCGGATTCGAGGGTCTCGTGCCAGGTGATCTTTGCTGAACCACAGGTCGCGAGGAAGAGAAGAGACGCCAGAGAAAGAAGAGTGAATGTTTGTTTCATTGAAAACCCCATATATATGGATTTTGGAAAATTTAGGCTGGGAGAGACAGGAATGCAAGACAAATCCGGCTTGTTCAAAAATATGCCGATTCCCGTCCCGTTGGCTAGCTTTATTGCTTCGGAGGAAAGAACTCCGTGGAGGAAGAATGAAAAAGTTTTTTATGGCCGGGGTGCTCTTGGTCCTTGTTGGCGTGGCCGGGTGCAGCAAGTCAGCCGGTGGGGATGACGCCAATGCCTATATCAGCGAGATGATCCCTGTCTTGATGGACCATGCGACCATGGCCAATTTTTTTTCACAGCGCTTCGAGACAGCCAGCAATGGTCCCTCGGTGGTGAGCATTTTCTCCCAGCTCATGGCTTCCAACCAGTCGCTTGGGGCCCGGGTATTGGCCATCCGGGGCAAGTACAAAGGGATGACCGAGTCGGCCTTCATGGCTGCCTACAGCAACCGGCGTGCCGAGATGACGAATATCGAAACCCGCAACGAAATGGCTGGCATGCGCTTGCAGGTCGCGATCTACAGCAATCAGCATCGTGACTCGGCTGAAGTCAAAAAACTTTTTGCCGATCTCAGCAATCAGGCCTATGCCCAGATGCAGCAGCAGCCCCCGACGGTCCAGTAACCGTTTTTTTGCTGGTTTGTCACAAAAAAGAGGCTCTCCTGAAACTGTCGGGAGAGCCTCCTTGCATTCCGGGTCGTCCGGTCATTGCCGTACGAAGACCTGGGTCAGGTAGTACTTTCCGTCCGAGGTTCGGACGACGCCCATCCCCGAGTGAGTATAATTGCCCTTGATATTCTTGTGGTGTCCCGGACTCCTGATCCAGCCATTTTTGGCGACCAGGGCTGGGTCGGGCATATTGTAGTTCATGGCGACGTTTTCGGCCCCGGCCATGACCTGCATCGAACTCCGGAGATTGTTGAGGCGCTGGCTGAAATTGTCGTGGGAGAGACTTCCCCGGTTGGCCATGTACTGGCTGTGGTTGCGGCACTGGCGGGCGATGGCCTCGTTCCAGATCAGGGACGGGAGACCGATCGAGCGCCGGTACTGGTTGATGAGGTCAAAGGCGCGACGTTCCACCGTCCGGACCGAGTCGGAAACACCGCCGGTCGAGCTTGGCTCGTCTGTAACAGTGTTGGCCCCGGATGTGCCCCTGTCATTCTGTGATCTTTCGGAAACCGTGACGAAGCAACCGGGCAGCAGGGCGATGACAAGGAGTGTCATCACAAGAAAACGGATCATGTCGTCCTCCAAATTTGTGTGTATGGTAGAGTGTACACCCCGGTTGGCGTCGTATCACTTCTTTTTTGGGGAACAGTCTGCCGCCCGACAGGCTCGAGGTTGTTCATCAAAAATCTTCTTGCACCGGGCAGGCCAAGCTTCGTCGTTCGTTCCCGGCAATGTCCGCAGGGCTGCGGAAGCCGTGAAAAAAACCGGGGAGGAGAGAAAAAAGGACTCAAGCTTTTGTCTGGATGACCGATTCTTGACGTGAGGGAGTCGCAGCGCGCGACTGCAAGGGGGGAACTCATGGCCATTCCCATGCCGGGGCTTGCCGTTCAGGGCCTCGATATCAACAAAACCATCGAAAAACTGGTCACGGTCAAGCGTGAACCGCTCAAGCGGATGGAGAGCGAGATTGAAGAACTCAACCTCCAAAAGGATATCTGGGCCGCCCTGCGCCAGCGACTGGTGACACTGGGCAATCTTGCCAAACGGATGTACGACTACACGAATCCCTTTGGCGTCCTGATCGCCGAATCCGGTGACAAGGAGTCCTTTACCGCCACGGCGGAACGCAAGGCCAAAAAGGGACAGCGCAGGGTTCAGGTCATGCAGATCGCCAGTGCGCACCGTATCGCGTCGGATTCCATCAAAAAAGAGCAGAAGCTCCCGGGCGGAATCTTTTACATCGAGATGGGGAGCAAAAAGGTCCGGGTGGATTTCTCCAGTGGCGGGACACTCGCCGATCTTTCGTCACGGATCGAGGTGGCGGGCCGCGAGGTGGTGCGCCCCTCATTGACACACGATACGACCGAGACTTCCATTCTTGTGCTGGACGCCGTCAAAGGCGGGGCCGGGAATGTCCTGCGGTTTTCCGGAGATGTCCGGATACTCAAGGAGGCCGGACTCCTGACCGAGGGCCGGGCCGAGGAGATGCGTGTTCCCCTTGATGGACCGTCTTCATGGACCACGCTCTCTCCTGCCGGTGCGGTCTGGAGCGTCCGGGACGGAATGGCGGCCCTGGCTCCCGGGGCGCGGATCGAGTATGGTCTGCCGCGGGCTGTCACGGCCGCTGCCGGCTGGACCTTCGGCTTTTCCCTGATGATCGAAACCAATTCCCGCCCGCGGACCAACCAGACGGCGGTGGGCCAGACAGTCCGGACCAATATCCTGATCGGGCCGGATGACCCGTTGAAGATCGAGGATCTGACGATTTTCGGGCCTCGCCTGGTGGCAGGGATTCCCGTGGACAAGACAAACCGTGCGGTAACCAATGCCCCGGCCCGGGCAGCGGGCACCAACAGCTCGGCCGTTGTCCGTCTCGTCGAAGGCGGGGATGTGCGCACCGAAACCGCCGTACCGGCAGCCTTCCGCCACGGTGTCTGGCAGGACATTTCCCTTCCGTTGACGCAGTTGGCCAATGTCCAGGCTCCGGCTAGGGTCCTTCTGGTCAACGAGAATACGGCAGCCCGTGTGACGGTCAAGGATATGGTGTTCCGTCTCTCCAAGGATGGCGGGCTGGTGGCCAAAAACGAACTCGTGGCTCCCCGGGATGCCATTGTGAGTATCGACGGGGTGCGCATCACCCGTCCGGACAACGCGATCAGCGATGCCATCGAAGGTGTGGCCCTCAGACTGATCAAGCCGGGCAAGGAAACGATGCTGGATATCCGGCATGACGTGGATCTCGTCTCGAAGTACATTCTCGAGCTGGTTGAGGGGTACAACCAGACGCTTCTCTATATGAACGCCGTCACAAAAAACCTCACGCGCGAGGAGAGGCAAAAGCTCGAGAGCGACCAGAAAAACAAGACCGATCTGATGAAGGCCCTCGAGGACAAGGACAAGGCCGACGAGGAGAAGCATAAAGGGCGCCTTCCGGGTGATATGACGATCTCCCAACTGAAGAGTTCCCTCGGGGTGATCATGATGAGCCCCTACAAAACCAGACTCGAGCGGGAGTTGACCCTCCTGATGCAGATCGGCATTTCGACGGGCAAGATCGGCGCGACCTGGGCCGATCTGAAAAATTCGGCCGGCATGCTCGAACTTGATACTTCTGTCTTGAAAAGCATGATCGAAAAGGATATACTGGCTGTTGCACAGATTTTTGGAAACGATCTCAATGGCGATTTTGTTGTCGATCACGGGGCTTGTTTCCGGCTGTACGAATTGACACGGATCTGGACCCAGCCGGGCAACTCGGGTGTGATTGCCGTCAAGGTCCGGAGTCTTGACCGGGTAATTGTCGAAAAACGCAAGTCGATCGACCGGGTCGAGATGTCGATCAAGGCCTACGAGGACCGCCTGCGTGCCCAGTTTGGCAGCATGGAGACCAGGGTGCGCGAGTATCAGGAGCGGGGGCGCTGGTTGAACCGGCAGGGACAGTAGGCAGGGAGATAAGGGGAGCGTATGCAGGACGAACATCTTGTCCGGTTGCCGGATGGCCGCGTGCGGATCGACGTGCGTTTTCTTGTTCCCGGAACGGTTCTCGCCTGGCCCACCTTCAATGATGCCAACGAGATGGTGCACCTCGCGTATCGTCCGTTCACCGCCGATGAGGTCGAGGACCTGATCCGGGAAGGTGTGGAGTATCTCTACTACACGGGACAGACCGATGTCGGTCGGCAGTACGTCAAGGATCTCAAGGGCTATCTCGATCAGGAGATCTATCAGGGTCCCCGGACCATCACCGTTGAAACCCAGAAAAAAGCCGTTTCCGCCATGATGGAGATCGTGCAGTTCATCAAGAGCGGACAGGTGACGGACTTCTCGGATGCCAAAAACATTGTCGAGTACGTACTCAATGACATCCATACATCCAAGGACGACTTCATCAACCTCCTCGATATCCAGGAGTATGATGACTACACCTATACGCATTCACTGAATGTGGGCGTCATCGCCATGGTACTGGGCAAGCGGATGAATCTCTCGGACGCCGTCCTCTTCAACGTGGGGATGGCGGGTTTTTTGCACGACATCGGCAAGCTGCGGATTCCCAACGAGATCATCAACAAGCCGGGAAAGCTGACCGACGAGGAGTACCGGACGATCAAGAACCACCCGCGCTTCGGATACGAGATGGTCAAGGGTTCGCCCCATGTCAACGAGGTCGTCCAGCGCCTGATCCTCTTCCATCATGAGCGGGCGGATGGATCGGGCTATCCCCTCGGGTTGACCCAGGAAAAACTCGGGAATCTGACCTTCATCATCGCGATCGCCGATTTTTACGATGCGATGACCTCCGCCCGCTCCTACAAACGGGCCTTGACACCCAAGGAGGCGATGCAGGTCATCATGAAGCAGGCCGTGACGCATTTCCCCGACAAGGTGGTCCAGCAGTTCATGGCGGACATGAAGGACATCCTCAGGGAGGGCTCATTCTACGAGCTGGGGATGATTGTGCTCCTCAATACACGGGAAGTGGGGCGGGTTGTGGACAAGGATTTCACGGCGACGACCAGACCAGTGCTCGAAATTCTGCGCAATTCGCGCGGTGAGGTCTTGAAAAAGCCGATCCGCGTGGACATGAACTACGACGGAAGCCGGTATATCAGCAAGATCCTCAGCAATGACGATTCCGCCATCGTTGACGAGTATTTTGGGTAAAATCCCCTTGACCGCCGGCCCGGCGGTTCATACTTTTGACAGACATTGAGCTGGAGACAAAAAGCATGTACGCAGTAGCCGAAATTGCAGGAAAACAGTACGTCATCGAAGAAGGCAAGACGGTGGCGGTAGACCGCCTCGACGCCGAGGACGGCGCGAGCATCGATATTGACAAGGTTTGCCTTGTGCGCAGCGATGATGGTCAAGTCAAGGTTGGCAAGCCCTATGTGGGTGGCGCCGTGATCAAGGCCAAGGTCGAGCGGAACTTCAGGGCTCGCAAGATTCTGGTGTTTTTCTTCCGCCAGAAGAAGGACTCCCGGAAGAAGCGTGGTCACAGGCAGGAACACAGCCTGCTTAAGATCGAGAAGATCATGGTGTGATGCTTCGCTTCGTCAGTCTGTATGACGAAGCGGGGAGGCCCGTCGGTTTTGAGGCCTCCGGACACGCCGGGGATGCAGCCAAGGGCGGAAATCTTGCCTGCGCTGCCGCCTCGGCTCTGATTCAGACCTTGGTCGACGGCCTGTCCGGCGAGATGGGTCTCACGCTTTCCCTGACAACGGGAAAGGACGGGTTCCTCTCCTGCCTGGTGCAGGGTGTCCCGGATCAGGCTGTACAGGACAAGATGGAATTATTGCTCCGTGTCGTCGGTCGTGGACTTGAGTCGATTGCGGAGATGGACAGGACAAAGAGTACCGTTGTTTTGAGAGAGAGACGGCGGGAAGTGACAAGGAGCATGGAGAATGGCACATAAAAAGGGTCAAGGTAGCGCGAAAAACGGTCGTGATTCCATCGGGAAGCGTCTCGGTGTCAAGAGATTCGCCGGTGAGGTTGTCACGGGTGGATCCATTCTCTGCCGACAGCGCGGGACGAAATTCTATCCCGGGAAAAATGTTGGCAAGGGCAGCGATGATACCCTCTTTGCCAAAATCTCGGGTCGGGTTGCGTTTGAGACCTACCACGGAACAAAGCGCCAGATCAGCGTCTATCCCGAAGAGGCGAAATAATCCGGAAGCGGTTGGCCTGAGCAGGGTCACGTCAGAAAATCTGGCGGAGATGATGATCCTGAAGGGGTGCCAATCCGATGCAGAGACGCTGTTTATGCGTTGGACCGGGATGGTGGATTCTTCCATCCCGTCGCTTCAGGAAACCCGGTTGCTTTGGTGCCGGTGTGATTCGGATACGAACCAGACGAGCCCTCCACCTCATGTAGCGGGGAGGGCTTTGTCGTACAGGGAATCCAGGATGTGTGAGGAGGACGGGAATGGCCATCATTGACCGGCTTGAAGAGATAGACCGGCGGGCCCGCGAGGTCGCCGAGACACTCTCCCGGCCCGAGACGGTGGCCGATTCCCGCCGCTTCCGCGAACTGGCCCGCGAACATGCCCGCCTCGAACAGGGAAGCCGTCTCTTGGCGGCGTATCGGGGGACCACGCAGCGTCTGGCGCAGGCCGAGGAGATGCTCCTTTCCGAAAAGGATGCCGAACTCGTCGCGATGGCCGAAGATGAAGCCCGATCCGCGCGGGATGAACTGGCAGGACTCGAGCAGGAGATCAGGCTCTTCCTCATCCCGCCGGATTCCCGGTCGGGGCGCGACATCATCGTGGAACTCCGGGCCGGAACCGGCGGAAACGAGTCCGCCCTGTTTGTGGCCGACCTCGTGCGGATGTATACCCGGTTTGCAGAGGACGCTGGACTCAAGGTCGAACTTCTTTCATCCCATCCGACAGAACTCGGAGGCTATAAGGAATTCATCATCTCGGTCTCCGGCGAGCGGGCCTGGGACCTCTTTCGCTTCGAATCGGGGGCGCACCGTGTCCAGCGGGTCCCCGAGACCGAGAGTGGCGGGCGGACCCATACCTCGGCGGCGACGGTGGCGGTCATGCCCGAGGCCGAGGAGAGCGAGATCGTGATCGGTGACAAAGATCTTCGAATTGATGTCTATCGCTCCTCAGGCCCGGGTGGACAGAGCGTGAACACGACGGACAGTGCCGTACGGATTACCCACATCCCGACCGGCCTGGTTGTCACCTGCCAGGACGAAAAGAGCCAACACAAAAACAAGGCCAAAGCCCTCAAGGTCCTCCGGGCCCGGCTGGCCGAACGGATGGAGGCCGAGCGCAACAGCGAGCTCTCGGCGATGCGCCGGAGCCAGATCGGAACGGGTGACCGTTCGGAGCGGATCCGGACCTACAACTTCAACGAAAACCGGGTGACCGACCACCGGATCCATGAAACCTGGCACAAACTCCCGGAGATCGTTGCCGGAAACCTGAACGAGGTCGTGGCCGCACTCGAAAAAGACAGGCGGGAGACCCTTTTAGCCGAGATTGCCCGATCGGGGGAGCAGGTCTGAAGGAGACGGGATTGCCCGTGCACCAACGGAACCGGTCTCGAGGTTTTTTGATGAACAGCCTCATGCCGGCGGATGCGCGGCCTTTCTCGCGGGGGGGGGCGGGCAGGTGCAGTACAGGCCGTAGGGCGCAGGATGGCATGTGAGGCACGAGGGACTCGTGGAAGGGGCGCCGAGAGTCCCTTGGTCCCCCGGGCTGCGTGAGAACTGTGGGTACACGGAAGAGAAACGCTTCACCTGCGGATGGATCCGGTGTTTCTGGCGGTGAGCACCAGGTGGGAAGCACGATACGTGACAGGAATGGCTCCGACTGGTTGGCAACATGGTACGGAAGTCCATTGAACTGATGAAGCCGGATGGCGGAGGAATGATGACAATTGGAGGGGCACTCCAGGAAGCGCGTGATCGTTTGCAGGCGCGCGAGGGCTGGCGGCTGGATGCCGAGGTCCTTCTTTGTCATGTTCTTGGCTGCCGACGGATCGATCTCGTGACCCGTTCCGAAGAAGAACTGGACGGGGAGCCGTCTATGCGGTTTGCCGCCGCCCTCGCGCGCCGCGCCGCCCATGAACCGGTGGCCTATATTACCGGAGAGCGCGAGTTCTACGGCCGGCCATTTTTGGTCGGTCCCGGCGTGCTCATCCCCCGTCCCGAGACCGAGGCCTTGGTCGACGCGGTCCTGTCTTGGGCGGCCGGGCGGGCGGAAGGACTCCGGGTGCTGGATATCGGAACCGGGAGCGGGGCGATTGCCCTGACCCTCGCCCTCGAGATGCCGACGGCCGATATCTGGGCCAGCGATTGTTCACCAAACGCCCTCGACTGGGCCAAACGGAACGCCTGCAGGCTCCTTGCGGAGACTTTCTCTTCTGCACACAAGATCGACAGCGAAGGACAAACTTTTTTTCCCCGCACCGGCCGGAGTGCCCAAGTCCATCTGGTCAGTGGATCGTGTTACGCCGGGATCGAGGGCCGGTTTGACGTGCTGGTGTCCAATCCCCCGTACCTGACGGACGAGGAAGTCCGGGAGGCCATGCCGGATGTCCGGGACTGGGAGCCGGAGTCAGCGCTCGTGGCCCGGGATGCCGGACTGGCGGTCTATCGGGAGATCATCGAAGCTCTCCCGGAACGGCTTGCCCCGGGCGGGCTGGCCGCATTCGAGATCAGCGATACCGTGGCCGGGGGCGTACAGGACGAAGCCCGCAGGGCGGGCTTCGTCTGTGAGATGGAAGATGATCTGGCCGGGCACAAGCGGGTGGCCGTACTCAGAACTCCTTTGGAGTGATCTTCTTGAGAGCTTTGTCCAGGATCCCCATGGCCAGCTTCAATTCGCCGGCACCCAGATTGAAGGGTGGAAGGAGGCGGATTGTCCCCTGCTGGACCTTGTTGATGATCAGGCCATTGGCGAGACATTCTTCGACCAGCGCCTCGGCGTGTTCAAAATCGAACGCGATGATCAGGCCGAGATTGCGGATCCCCGAGATTGCGGGATGCTTCTTTTTGAGGGTGAAGAGGGCTTCTTTGAAGTCGTCCCCGAGACTGGCGACATCGCGGATGAGCTTCTTCTTGAGAATATGCGTCAGACAGGCCAGGCCGGCCGCGCAGGAAACCGGATTGCCGCCCATCGTGGTTCCATGATCGCCGTATCCGAAGGCGCCGGCGACGGCATCCGTGGTCAGAACGGCTGACAGGGGGAGCCCGCCACCCAGGGATTTGCCGAGGAGGGCGATGTCAGGGGTGATCAAGGAATGTTCGCAGGCCAAAAAGCGGCCGGTGCGGCCGAGGCCGGTCTGGATCTCGTCAGCGATCAGGAGGATGTCGTACTTCTTGCAGAGATTTTTAAGCTGGGTCATGTAGTCGATCTGCGGGATATTGACGCCACCCTCGCATTGGACCGGTTCGGCAATCACGGCCGCTGTCTTCCGGCTGATGGCCGCCTTGACGGCGGCGATATTGTTGTAGGGGACGACCTTGACCCCGCCCATCATCGGGGTGATCCCGGCATGGAAGCGGGCCTGACCGGTCACCGAGAGTGCGCCCATCGTCCGGCCATGGAAGGAATTTTCCATACAGATGATTTCATGGGCCTTTTTGCCGCGGTTCTTGATGGCCCAGCGCCGGGCGAGCTTGATGGCGACTTCTGTGGCTTCCGCGCCGCTGTTGGCGTAGAGAACTTTGTCGGCGAAGGTGTTTTCGGTGAGGAGCCTGGCCAATGCGATCTGGTTTTCGTCCGCGAAATAGTTGGAGAGATGCATGTATTTCGCACTCTGGGTCTGGACGGCCTTGACGATATCCGGGTGGGAATGCCCGAGAGGGAGAACGGCGATCCCGGTCACCAGATCGAGATATTTTTTCCCCTTGCTGTCCTGGATCCAGGCCCCCTTGGCGCGTGCCACATCAAAGGGGAAGCGGTGATAGGTGTTTCCGATGTACTTTTCGTCGAGTTCGTGCAGTGTTTGTGTCGCCATGGAAAACCTCCGGGTCACATGAATGATGACAATATACAGGAAGAATCACGATTGAGCAATCCCGGGTATTGTATCGTTGACGCGTCGGGATGTGCGCTCTGGATGTGGGGTGACGGGACGACTGCGTCAGCACAATCAGATCGAATTTTTCAGGAACACCCTCAGCCGATGTGTCGAAGGTTCAATCGATGAATGGACGGTTCAGCCATGGTGCGAAGCGGGTGCCTTGCGGAAACGTGGCGGTTGAAGTGTGTAAAAATTACCCACTTTGCAATCCCGGATTACAATTCAGGAGTGGATTCTCAAATTTGAGAAAAAATCAGTCCCGGATTGAATTCAGGGCGCGCTTCCTCAAAAATGAGACTGCACGACTCGAGACTCCGCTTCCGGTGCATGCTTCTTGTCCATACCTAAACGGACGTGTATATTATTCGCAAACCACACAAGCAGGTACGCTTGCACATTCCTGTTGAGAGAGGTACGTATGCTTCACGTCGAGAATCTGCGCAAGAGCTTTGGCCCGGTGCGCGCCCTTGACGGCATCTCCTTTTCCGTTGGCAAGGGCGAGATCGTCGGGTTTCTCGGGCCGAATGGTGCCGGCAAGACAACTGCCATGCGCATCATCGCCGGATTTTTGTCGGCCGGAGAGGGCAGGGTCACCCTGGACGGGGTGGATGTTGCCGATGATCCGGTGGCCGTCAAGGCCAAGGTCGGGTATTTACCCGAACAGCCGCCACTCTATCCCGAATTGCGGGTTCGCGAGTACCTGACCTTTGTTGCCGGGTTGAAGGGTGTTCCCAAAAAAGAAGTGACCGACAGTGTGGACGAGGCCATGCAGTCCGTCAAGATCTCTGACCGCGCGGATCAGATCATCCGCTCACTCTCCAAGGGATACAAGCAGCGTGTTGGACTGGCCGGGGCCCTTGTGCATCGTCCCCCGATCCTGATCCTTGACGAACCGACGGTCGGGCTCGATCCCAACCAGATCGTCGAGATCCGCCATCTGATCTCCGACCTCAAGGCAGCCGACCGGACACTGATCATCTCCACCCATATTCTGGCCGAGGTCGAGCAGACCTGCGAACGCGTCATCATCATCAACAAAGGGAAGATCGCCGCCATCGACACCAAGGCCAATCTCCTGGCCGGTGCGGGTGACAAGGCGGAGATCACAGTCGAGGTGGCCCGTGAGGGCGAACGCGCCGGTGGACTCCTCGAAGGAATGGGCGCAGCCATCCTCGGACGTGACGGGAACCGGTTGACGGTTTCGGCCCAACCCGGCCAACGCGAAGAGATGGCAAAGCGGATCATCGAGTCCGGTTGCGGTCTGGTCGCGCTGGAGACGAGGCGCGTTGCCCTCGAAGACATCTTTATAAAACTCACGGCGGATGCTTCCGCCGGCGTGAACTGAGGGGGAAGGCCATGCATGCCATGTCAGCCATCTATCGCCGCGAGATGCGATCCTACTTCGTCTCGCCGGTCGCCTATATCGTGTTGACCGTGTTCTTCATTCTTTCGGGGTTCTTTTTTACACAGATTGTCAAATACACCGGCCAGGCAAATCTTGGGGGGCTTTTCGGGAATCTGGCCATTGTTCTGCTCTTCACGATTCCGTTCATCACCATGCGGCTTGTCGCCGAGGAAAAACGTTCCGGGACGATTGAACTCCTTTTAACTTCGCCCGTCAAGCCGTTCGAGATCATCATGGCCAAGTTTCTCGCAGCCTGGAGTCTTATCGGCCTGGCGATTGCCGGAACCCTGATCTACACCCTGCTTCTTTTGCTCCATTCACCGATGGAGACGGGACCGCTCCTGATGGGATACCTCGGGATCATTCTTTTGTCCGGGGCCCTGGCCGCTCTCGGGGTGCTGGCTTCCTCTCTGGCTGAAAGCCAGATTGCAGCGGGTATCATCGGGTTCGGGATTTCCTTCATCCTCATGCTCCTCAACTGGGTCGGTCAGTCCGGGCAGGACGCTATCCATTACGTTTTGCGGGAAGTCTCGGTGATCCACCATTATGGGGATTTTCTTGAAGGGATCTTCGATGCCAAACACTTGGTGTTTTTCCTCTTCTGGGGGGTGCTCTGCCTCTCCTTTGCCGTCAAGTCGCTCGAATCGCGACTCCTGAAGTGATGCGGAGGTCATGATGGAAAAGATTATTGCATTGTTGAAAAAGAATATTGCCGGGATCCGCTGGGGGGCGCTCTTTGTCCTCTTTGCCTGGTTTCTGGTTGCACAAATCCAGGTGGCACCCGGTGCCCTGGCGAGCATCCTCCTGATTCTTGGTCTTATCCTGTTGGCGCTGGATCTCTGGTTCGAGTGGCGTGCCATCGTCGGGTTTTTCAGGGGGAAAAATGTGCAAAAGGGCCTCAGGCTCTGGACCCAGATGGTCCTGCTTTCGGTCATCCTGGCCATTCTCTATTTTCTCTTCAACCGTCAGATCCCCCTGCGGGCCGAT
>Ga0116158_10004121_pt1 | contig 12472 bp, 12 predicted proteins | sample AD_UKC052_MetaG_FD_89883 | JGI IMG/M metagenome (GOLD analysis project Ga0116158, IMG submission 89883) | Active sludge microbial communities of municipal wastewater-treating anaerobic digesters from USA - AD_UKC052_MetaG | ecosystem: Engineered > Bioreactor > Anaerobic > Digestate | place: USA... | reverse complement strand
TATAAAGAGGTCTGCGAAATAATAAATGCGAACTCCGATTTGGTTTATACCCCCACTACAATTTTATTCCCTTACATGATCAGCAAGCCAACGGTTATTTCTATGCATGACGTTCAACAATTTCATTACCCGGAGTTTTTTTCGAAAGCGGAATTGTTGAGCAGAAAAATTCATTTCGGTTTGAGTGCCGATATGGTAACTCACATTCAGGCAAGCAGCAGGTTTATTAAACAAGATTTACTTCAGCATTTCACCGTACTAAAGCCTGAACAGATTACTGTGATTCCCGAAGGCGTAGACATTGATTTATTTGCTAAAGAAAAAGAGACTAAATACCTTAACGACAAATACAATTTACCAAAGGAGTTCCTTTTCTTTCCAGCCCAATTATGGCTGCACAAAAACCACATTACTGTTCTAAAAGCCATAAAACAAATTGAACTGACACAAAACAAAAAAATACCGCTTGTATTAACGGGTGCAAAAGAATCGGCAGCAAAACAAATTTTCAGTTTTGTTGAAGAAAATAAAATGGATTATGTACACTATCTTGGAGTAGTTCCATTTGAGGATATTCTGGCATTGTATAAAAGAGCAAAATTTTTAATAACCGGCGTCCTTTATGAATCAAGCAGTTTACCAGTACTTGAAGCCGCAGCTTCTGGTACTGCTGTAATAGCGTCTGCCACACCACCCAATAAAGAACTGAACGAAATATTGAATATTAATCTGTTTCAACCGACAAATGTGGATGAACTGGTATACTTACTGTTAAAAATATGGGATGATAATACCCTGATTAAAAAACAGGTTTCACATAACTTGGAGCATATCGAACATTATTCATGGAACAATGTAGCGTCCAGGTATATTGAATTATTTGAAAGGTTAGTTAAGTAATGCTGCCGCTTGACGACTTTAAAAAACTTATTGAAATCAGTTCTTTATTCGCATTTGATTTTATTGTTAAAGATGAGGATGGCAGAGTACTTCTCGGTTTAAGATGCAACTCTCCCGCAGAAGGTTACTGGTTTGTACCGGGTGGAAGAACTTATAAAAACGAGACCTTAACCGAAGCATTATCGCGTATCTCAAAAGCTGAACTTGGATTTGAAGTTACAAAGGATATTATAAACCCGATAGGTTTATTTGAGCACGTTTATAAAGACAGCTTTTTCCCGGAAGTGAATTTCGGCACGCATTATATCGTTCTTGCAATCGAAGTAAAAATTCCGGTTGAGAAGAACTCTCTTCCTTCTTTTCAGCATTCAAGCTATAAGTTTTTAAATGTTCATGATTTATTAAACGATATCAGTGTTCATCCTTTTACTAAAAGCTATTTTATTGATACACCTTCTAACCTGTTTTTAAAACTTAATAAGACGGTTTAATTGTAATGAACCCACCTCTCACATTTAAATATTCTCTCGGTTATAAAATGATTTTCCGCTACGGGAATATCCCGATTTCATTTGTGTTTGTTTTATACCTGCTGCCTGTAATCACTAGCTTTAATTACCAGTGGACGCAAAGTGTATATCTTCTTGTCTTTGTAGCTTTGATAATCGTTCTGAACCGTCATTACATCAAACTATATAAATTGATGCCTTACAAAATTGAAATGGATGACGAAAAACTGGTCTTTACCGATTTCACAATTAACGATAGAACCGTAACAATGATATTTGAGGATATAGTATCTTTAAAAGGTGGAATTTTCGACGGCAAAATCTCCGGCTTGATGAAGATTACGGATACAAACGGGAATGAAGTAGGTTTCTTTCATAAACTGACAAATGCAAAGCAACTCGAAACACTGATCCTTAGTAAAGTAAAGAAAGAGATTTATGATGCGGTTATTGAAAAACTTTCTTCAAGGAGAGGTAAAATTAGAGATAAAGCCTCCGGTAGTAAATAAAATTTTCCCTTTGTGGCTCTCCGTGAAATTTTCTCCGTGGTTCTCCGTGTAATAAAGAGTTTATCCTTTCACCTGTTTCTTTAGTCTCTCAATCTCATCACGCAAAGCGGCGGCTCTTTCAAACTCAAGGTCTTTAGCAGCTTTATACATCTCGTCGGTCAACTGTTGAATTAAATCGTTTTTCTGCTCAGCAGACATATACTTAATTACCGGCTCATTCACTTTACCGAAAGAGTGGGATACCTTATCGATTTCTTTCTTTCTCAACTCTGCAATTGAAGTTGAAGAAAGAATCTCCTCTACACTTTTGAAAATTGTTTTCGGGGTGATATTATTTTCAATGTTGTATTGAATTTGCAGTTTGCGTCTCCGGTTTGTTTCGTCGAGCATACGCTGCATCGAGCCGGTTACAGTATCTGCATACATAATAACTTTGCCATTCACATTACGGGCGGTTCTGCCCGCAGTCTGCATCAATGACCTTTCACTGCGTAAAAAACCTTCTTTGTCCGCATCGATTATTGCAACAAGCGAAACTTCCGGTAAATCAAGTCCTTCTCTTAACAAGTTGACTCCGACCAGAACATCAAAGTCGCCGAGCCGCAAATCACGTAAGATTTCAACACGTTCAAGTGCATCGATATCGCTGTGAATATAACGTACGTTAATATCAAGTTTATCGAAATAGTCGGCAAGGTCTTCAGCCATTCTTTTTGTCAATGTTGTAACAAGAATTCTTTCTTTGTTTACAATCCTTTTTCTTATTTCACCAATCAGGTCGTCTATCTGTCCTTTTACAGGACGGATTTCAACTTCGGGGTCAATTAACCCGGTTGGTCTGATTATCTGCTCAACTATCACTCCGCCGCTTTTTTCAAGTTCATAATCAGTCGGAGTAGCACTAACGAAAATCACCTGGTTGAGCATTGAGTAAAACTCTTCATACTTCATGGGACGGTTATCCAATGCAGAAGGAAGCCTGAAACCATATTCAACAAGCGTTGATTTTCTTGAGCGGTCGCCGTTGTACATTCCTCTTATTTGCGGAACCGTTACATGTGACTCATCAATAACAAGTAAAAAATCTTTAGGGAAATAGTCAAAAAGACAATACGGTCTTGAACCCGGCTCTCTTCCGTCCATGTGTCTCGAATAATTTTCTATCCCCGAGCAATAACCGATTTCCTTCATCATTTCGATATCAAAACGTGTTCTTTGCTCAAGACGTTGTGCTTCAAGATATTTTTCGTTTGCACGAAGTTCATTCAATCTTTCTGCTAATTCAGCTTCGATTGACATTATTGCTTTGAACATTGTATCCCTATTTGAGAGATAATATTTCGCCGGATAAATTGCCGCCGAATCAACCTCTTCAAGAAGTTCGCCTGTTACGGAATCAATAATAGAAATCTTCTCTACATCCTCATCCCAGAATTCTATTCGCAAAGCTTCTTCATATTGATACGCCGGAACAACTTCAACAACGTCTCCTCTTGCTCTGAACGTACCGCGAGTAAAATCGATGTCATTACGTGTATAGAATATGTCGGTTAGTTTTCGGAGTAATTTCTTTTTCGAAAGTTTATCCCCTTTTTTAACGAAGATTATTTGATTTGCAAATTCCTGCGGGGCACCGATACCGTAAATGCAGCTTACGCTTGCTATGATAATAACATCCGTTCTTCCTTCAATTAATGCTGTTGTGGCTTTCAAGCGTAATCTGTCAATCTCTTCGTTTACCGAAAAATCTTTTTCAATAAAAAGATCGCTTGAAACGACGTATGCTTCAGGTTGATAGTAATCGTAATAGCTTATAAAAAACTCAACTGCATTATTCGGAAAAAATGCTTTGAACTCCGAATATAGTTGCGCAGCGAGCGTTTTATTATGCGATATAATTAATGTCGGCTTGTTTACTTCGGCTATTACGTTTGAAATCGTAAAGGTTTTACCGGAGCCGGTAACACCGAGAAGCGTTTGAAATTTATCTCCCCTTCTTAATCCTTCAGTCAATTCTTTGATTGCTTGCGGCTGGTCCCCGGTCGGTTTGTAATTAGAAACTAACTCAAATTTCTTCATAAAATCTCTTCTTATTTAACAACCCTTAGTCTGAAATAAACCTCTTCCGGCGAGAAGATACCTGCAAAAAACCGTTCATAAATTACAGGCTCAATATTGACAATATAGTCCATCCATTTTAGAATAGAGAAATTTGAAGTATTGAACCGCTTTTCAATTATTTGAAACTGCGCCTTCCCCTCATAGTTGGTGCGGTGATTCAGTTTCCATTTTTCATAAAACTTTAACTTACGATTGCCTATATATTCGTAGTTATCGAACGTTCTAATTGAAAACGGAATTTTATGATCCGGCTCACCGAAATATTTCGTGTTCAGAAAGAAGGGAGCGTAAACTACAATTATCCCATCCGGTTTTGAGATACGGTAAAGCTCGGTTACTGTATTGTGAAAATTGTCAAGATGCTCAAGAACATGGGAGCAGAATATTTCATCGAAAGTATTCTCCTCAAAAGGATATGGAAACGTGTTAATATTGTGAATCATATTTCCGCCGTAATCAACTATATCGAGATTGATATATCCTTCTTTAATATCTTTTCCGCAGCCGAGGTTTAATTTTTTCATAAGTGCAAATTCGATTTTGAATGTTTATTAATGATGATGCCAAATTTAAAGAAAATGGGGGAATAATTAAGATAGATTGGCGAATTATCCTCAAATGTAAGGTAATTCGTTTATTAATTGTTCTTCATTGAGAAGTTATTAAAAAGAATTTAGGAAAGTCTTTGATAGACTATTGGATTTCTGTCGTGATTTCATAAAGTTCTGGTAATTTGTTCTGTCGTAGCCTGAACTTTGTGCCATGATTATGACCGGTCCTTGCGTCAAAATCAATCAGTATGTTGTTGGCCTCAAGAGCAGCAAGAAATTTATTAATACTAAATTTCTGAAGCATTAGAATTTTTTCATATTTGAAATATTCGAGCCCCTTCTCTTTTTTTACATCGGCTTGAACATAAAAACAGTTAATTAATTTTGTTCCAGCTTTATGGAATAGATCATCAAATCCCCAGTATGGCTGAGGATTTAATTCTTTTACTCCAATTCGTTCTTCAACACCATTCAGCCAATCTGCATGTTTATCTGTAACAAAATTGGAATCAAAAGAAACAATAACTTTTCTTTCATTTCTATCAATTAAAACAGTAAAACCACGATCGCTTCTGGATTTGCCGGAAATGGTTTGTCTAAAACTCATTTCATTAGGAGGATATTTCTTCCCAGCCTCTTCATGAGGCCATCCATAGTTTTTGAGAAATACTTGAGGTACAAATTTGATTACACGTGGAGATGGTTCCATATGAAAAAGTGTTGTTAAAGATGTTGTATTTCCTCTCTGTGTTTTTAATTCCCATTCGGCAGCATTGGGAATTGGTAAATTATTTTCTTCAATTCCCAATAAATCTTCGAGTGTATTACCAACTCCGCCGGCATTTCCAATTCTAGCATTTGGTATCCATCCCAGAGCCTTAACATATTTTAGTTTCTCAATCAATTGTTCTTTTGTCCATAAATCCATTTTATTCCTGCTTCGTTGTTGGTTTCCAAAAATCCAATAAATATTCGAAAGTTGTTCCCATTGTTATGTAATTGCTCGGCCAACCGAAAATCCCGATATTGTTTACAATATTTGTTCTATCCCAAATAATTGTATTTCTTAACTCATAACCTCTTTTTCGCAACTCTTGAATTATGGATACATGAATTGTAATTCTTTGGTTTTCCCACCAGAAATCTGGCACATTTATTACACAATGAGCTTTTTCTTTTAATAGCGGTAACAAGGATTCAAAAATATCACCCATTGCTTCTGTGTATTGGTCAAGCTCATAAGTACCAAGATCTCTTATATCTTGCGAATACTGCTCTACTTTATTAAGTTGATTATTATTTCTATCACGTCTTGATTTATTTTGTCTTTTTCTATTCAGAAGGTTTGCATAAGGTGGCGATGTCCAGATTAGACTTATTGATTTCTCATTAAAATAATTAATAATATTTCTCGCATCATCTTGAATGGCGAGTTGTTTAGTATTGTTAAAGATGTGATTTTCTCTTAATCTAGAATCACATATTTGAATATATTTAGATAATAAATCAAACCCAACAGCATTTCGATTTAAGTCCTGAGCAGCAACTAGTGTAGTACCACTTCCAACAAAAGGGTCAACAACTAACTCCCCTTGATGAGTAAACAGTTCAATGACTTTTTTAGATAATGAAATTGGGAAAGTTGCAGGGTGTTTTTCTTTATCTCGAACGTCTCTTTTTTCATACGTAAACTGCCATACGCCTAATTGGCATTTAAGCCATTCTTTGGCCGTTAAGCAGTTTATTTTAGTACGATCGCACTGACATATTCTGTCAAAGCCAATCTCAAGTTTATTAAAAATCTTACTGGTTTTTTGAAGCATTCGCTTGTGTCCAATTAATATTAAAAATTAATTCAAATATACTTAAAATCTCACAAGTTTGATGCAGAAATTTTCTTAAATATAACAATTCAAACCAAATTTGATAATTTCCCACTTGCATCATTCGGGACAAATGTTTAATTTTTCACAGTCTATAATTAAATAAGGAGCTGCAAAAGGCACAGATAAGAAATTATTTAACCTCCGTCGTTTTTTTATATCTTGACCGTATAAACAGGTCAAAGCCGTCAACACGGGATAATCTAATATTCCTGCTGAACATTTTGTTTTTTTTAGCGGGTAGAATGATAAAACTAAACGAAAGCTTTTTTAACGAAAGATATACCTTTACTTCCTCACCAAAAAATCTCATACTAAGAGATGATTCAATTTTACGCCCAAATTTAGCTTTAACAATCACACGTTATATTATAATATGCTTTTGTAACGTCATTACAACATCGTGTAATGTGATAATGGCAATAGGTTATGCTATTGCAGATAAGCGTAATATTATTACGTTCATTTGTAACGTTATTACGGATACATGTAAGGTTATTACACAGCCGTATAATGATTTACACAGTGATTATTATGTTATTATTTGTGGCAATTATTAATTGATTGATTCATGAAACTGTGGGAGAAAGTTCATTTTTCGAATAAAAACAGCTTTTTTCATAAATCCTGCTTTTAGTCAATACTAATTAACAAATTGAAAGGAAAAAAAATGGCGTACAATCAAAACGTCAAAATACGCCCGGCAGAATTGGATCAAGATCTGACGGCATTAAATGCATTGAAGGGATTCGGCGATTATAGACCGGCTAACGAAACGTATACTATGGAAAAATTAGAAGGTCTTTATCAAGCAATGAAAGATGCACGTGAAACCGAAGACCAAAAAGAAGGGGAATTTAAAGCTGCAAGGGATACACGGGTACAAAAAGAGTGGGAATTCCATAATGCAATCCTTGGAGCAAAAGAGCAGGTTAAAGCACAATACGGTGTAAGTTCCGATCAGATCCAGGCAATGGGTTTGAAGAAAAAATCGGAATACAAACCTAAAAAGAAAAGAAAGACTGAGACTAAATAGTATCCTAATAATGTAAGTCTTGCTTTCAAACCCGGGCATTTTCTTATTACATGTCCGGGTTTTCTTTTCGTTTCGATAGATGAGTGTATCCATCTGTAAACTGTTAAAACATTTTAAACTGTTGGTTAATGAGATGAGAAACTTTTTAGACTGCCCCTTAATTTTGAACTTAATAAAAGAAGAAAAGACTATCTCTACTATACATTCTTAACCGGGCACCGTATTTCAAATTTGTGATTTTATGCTTTGGCTAGGACGAATATAAACTTTGGAGTTTGTCTGTAAAGCAATACACAATAAGGTTATTAAACAACAACATGAAGTAACAAAAAAATTATGTGATACTTTATTGTTTTCCTTTCAAATCACATACGGAATTTTGTTTTAAAAAGGAGTAAAAGTAAATTGCCCTCAACAAATTTACTTTTTGTTAATTAAGAATTTTACAGTGTAGTTGTTTCTTAGACTGATTTGTATCAGTCTAACAGAATTATTTCATCTCCCGGAGGATATATGAAAAGATATATAATAATACTTTTAGTTTTAGTTAGTTCAATAGCTGCGGCTCAATCATACCATACAATTACAATTGATGGGAACAATGATTTTAATCCGTCTAACGAAAAATTTAATACAACAAGCGGTACAACCATTTTAGGTTACGTTACATGGGATAAAGAGTATCTTTATGTCGGTTTTTCAGGCTCAACACCAGCCGGAAATATGACAGATTCAACAAGAGCATTTCATTTTTATATTGATACTGATCCTCAACAAAATCCATTACTGGGCTCCGGAAGTTCCGCAGGCGATGCCTGGTTGTGGAACCCGACACTCCCCTTTACTGCTAATTATCATTATGTATTTAAAACCACAGGGCTCCAAGAAGTAAAAAGGTATTATAATGGAGGCAGTTGGCAGGATGCAGGCTTCTTTACTCAAAATTGGAAAGGTTCGGGATACTGGGAAGCAAGGATTAAACTAAGCGACATCGGCTCCCCTAAGCAAATAAACCTTTTAGCATATGTAGAAGAAGATTGGGTTGGAGGTACTATCTGCGGAGGGATACCGGAAAACCTGTTTACAAATACTACAACACAGGGAGCAATTACATTTAATAACAGTTACCTGAATTTCTATTTAATTGACCAGATGCTCCCAAATGCGGCTTATCACTTAAATAACTACTCATGGTTTATCCGGTTGAAAGCAGAAACAACTACATTGACGGATACATCAGCTTATGCAGGTATGGCAGAAAACGGAACAAACGGATTTGATTCCGGCTATGATATCCCGCTTGCACCGAATTCACCGAGCAATTATTTACACGTCTACTTTCCGCATCCCGATTGGGAATCATTACTGGGACCAAACTACAGCAGAGATATAAAGAAACTCGTATCATTGGATAGCACAACTTCTATTTGGGATTTCACTGTTAATACAGACATTACGAATAGTGATGTTACAATCTCCGGGGAAAATTATGATTTTATCCCTTCAAACTATGAGATAAAGATAAAAGATATTGCTGCAAACGTTGTCCACAATTTGAAGAGCGGGAGCTACCAATACAACACAGGCTCCCCTACCGCACCGAGATTATTCCAGTTGATAATCGGTGTATCTCTTGCACCGCCTAATATTATAGCTAATAAGGACACATTGAAATTCGGGACAATAAAAACAAACAGCGATTCAACAATAAGTGTAACTATTACAAACACAGGTGATTCCACACTTGTTATTTCAGACATTACTACAACGAATACATTTTTTACATTCACAGGCGGAACGACACATTCAATTAAGAAAGATAGTGCCGTTACAATTCCCGTTAAATTTACACCGCGTGCAGCAGGCATATTTAATGAGAAACTGCAAATTACAAGTAATGACCCAGATTTGGGTTTGCTTGATATTATCCTTACAGGCACAGGTGAATTACTTACCCCAACAATATCCGCTTCACCTGCTTCGTTAAATTTCGGTAATGTTAGGGTAAGCTACGATTCAACATTAACTCTCAAACTTTATAACACCGGGGATACAACTTTGAATGTATCTTCAATATTTACAACAAGCAGCATCTTTACAATATCAAACACCGGGGGATTTACTATTGCCGTGGGTGATTCCTCAAGTTTTAATGTTACTTTCTATCCGGTATCTGTAGATGGATATAACGAGACGTTAAAAATTGTTAATTCAGACCCGGAAGCTGATACATTATCAATTCAATTAACCGGAAGCGGAATCGAATCGACAACAGAGAAAGAATTTGCAGCAGGATGGAACTTAATGTCAATTCCATTGATTCCCGAAAACCCGCTTGCCTCTTCAATAATAGGAGATGATATTGCTCAATACTTTCTTTATAAATACTCCGGTAATAGTTATTTACCTGCGGATACAATGAGTACAGGTAAAGGTTATTGGCTCGGAATAGAAACCCTTACCACTATCGATATTACAGGCTCTGCCGTAGCGCAGAACGATACTTCGGTATTAAATCCCGGGTGGAATTTGATTGCTTCTCCTTTCATAAGAAATTATCAGAAATCTTTAATCTACTTTGTAAAAAATGACACACTCGCAAATCCCGAATCGGCTGTAACATTAGGCTGGATTCAAAATAATTATTACGCTTACGAAAAAACCGGTAGTGCCTATATTTCAAAAGATACATTGTCAATCTGGAACGGATACTGGTTCGCTGCACTTGTTGATGATTTGAAAATGATCTTCTGGTATGATTCAACAACAGGCAATCCTCCTACAGAAAAACCTGAAGAAGAGTTAATCAATACAGAGAATTGGTTTGTTACAATTACGACAGAGATGAACGGAAAAAGAGACGACCTGTTGCAATTCGGTGTAAATTCAGACGCAACTGATGATTTCGATAGTAAGTTCGACAATACTAAACCGCCTATTTCACCGGTTAACGGTGCAATTGAATCTTATTTCGAATATTCCAACTGGTCTCCTTATTTTTCAAAATATTTAAGTGATATTAAAGCACCTTTTGCCAATCCTCAGCCGGGGAAAAGCTGGATATTCAAAGTAAGACCAACTACCAACGGAGTAATAAAACTAAGCTGGGCGAATATTATTCAACAGCTTCCCGATGAAATAAAAACGGGATATTCATTCTTTTTAACCGGGACTGGCATCAGTTCACAGATAAACATGTTGAATTTATTCGAGCATCAATTTGAAGGAACCGGCAATGAAGTTTATACGTTTGTTATTAATTCTACTTTAACGAACATAAACGATGAACTGAACAGCTATTCTTTCATGTTGAATCAAAACTATCCTAATCCGTTTAATCCTTCAACAAGAATTAGTTATTCGCTTCCTTCATCATCTTATGTTACTCTAAAGGTATTCGACATACTTGGTAATGAAGTAGCATTACTTATTAACACTATTAAAGAAGCAGGCAACCATGAAGTTACATTCAATGCAGGCAATCTTTCAAACGGTGTTTATTTCTATGAATTAAAAGCCGGAGAAATGCGTTCGGTAAAAAAACTTTTACTGCTTAAATAAGTTTACTCTTTAGAGGTTGTCTTTATTGTAATTTTTTGTGAATGTTTTTGTTATTTATAAGGTTATCGTTGGGACTTAAAACAAACACCGAAGCACTAAACAAAAACTTATGGACAACCTCTTTTTGTTTTGATTTCTTTTTGACCTTTTCCCGGGAGTATTATGAATAAATCATTATCTGTTTTTTTTGTTATAGTTATTCCGTTTCTATTAACCAATGCGCAGTCTATTTCCGGTGTACCGGAATGGAATGAGTATTTTTCCGACTACGGTATTAATGGCTCATTTCTTCTTTATGATATGAACAACGAAATCTTTTATAGCAATAACGAAGGACGAAGCCTGGAAAGATTCATACCCGCTTCAACTTTCAAAATTCCGAATTCATTAATCGCACTTGAAACCGGGGTGTTGAAAGATGAAAACGAAATTATAAAATGGGACGGAGTAAAAAGAAGCTACGATTTCTGGAACAAAGACCATAATCTCCGCTCCGCCATCTCTGTTTCCGCAGTATGGTTTTACCAGGAACTTGCCCGTAGAATCGGGGCTGAAAGAATGAAAGAATATCTGGATAAATTTGATTACGGTAACATGGATATTGATGGCGGAATAGATAGATTCTGGCTGGATGGTGAGTTAAGAATTTCTCCACTTGAACAAATACAGTTTCTACTCAAATTCTATAAAAACGAACTCCCCATCTCACAAAAAAATACCGATATTGTGAAAGAAATAATTATCATCGAGAAAACAGATTCAACTATTCTACGTGCAAAAACCGGGTGGGGCGCCCGTTTTGACAAACAAGTCGGTTGGTATGTCGGTTACTTTGAATACGACGACAATATTTATTTCTTTGCCAACAATATTGACATAGAAAAAGATGAGGATGCAAAAGCAAGGTATCTTATTACAAAACAGATACTTTCGGAATTTGTACTTAATAGAAAAAACGAAAAATAGCCGGAATAATTAAGTATCTTCTATTAGTCATTTTGATTACCCGTTTATCAATTAATTTACAATATTTTGTACCAATTGTTTATTTTTCCGGTGAAAAAACGAAAGTAAAGGAAAACGGTTCGGTATTTAGGCTAAATCCCCGAATAGGAAAACATTAATTCAAAACCGGAATGTAAAACAGTAATGTATATCGATTTAAAATATTTCATGGAAAAATCCCGCGTTCAGATACTGCTTCTGGCAGTAACGGGTTTGCTGTTTTTTAAACTGTTTTTACATACACATGGCTCCGCATGGAGTACAGCCGTTAATGATCTGCTCGTAATTTTAGTGTTCTATTACATGGTTGTAAATATGCGTAGTTTTGTAACAAGTAAGTCTCTTTCGTCGGTAAGTTTAGTCGGCAGTATGCTTGTTATAGGAGCATTGATTTAGT
>Ga0116158_10004119_pt1 | contig 12473 bp, 10 predicted proteins | sample AD_UKC052_MetaG_FD_89883 | JGI IMG/M metagenome (GOLD analysis project Ga0116158, IMG submission 89883) | Active sludge microbial communities of municipal wastewater-treating anaerobic digesters from USA - AD_UKC052_MetaG | ecosystem: Engineered > Bioreactor > Anaerobic > Digestate | place: USA... | reverse complement strand
GACCTGGCATACCGTATTTTTTGCGATCCTGGAAAAGACAATGTTATCATCTGTCCGCCTACTTACGGCATGTATGAAGTAAGTGCCAATATTAATGATGTGGCAATAAAAAAAGTAAAACTTACAAAGGATTTTCAGTTGGATGTGAATGGAATACTCGAAGCGGTTGATGTGCATACAAAGCTCTTGTTCATTTGCTCACCCAATAACCCTACGGGCAATAATATGAAAAGGGAAGATGTGGAACTGTTGCTGAATAATTTTCCCGGTATTGTTATTATTGATGAGGCCTATATCAATTACTCCAAACAAAAAACATGTATACAGGAATTGACGGATTATCCTAATCTGATAGTGATGCAAACACTGTCTAAAGCATGGGGATTGGCTGCACTTCGATTAGGTTTGTGTTATGCGTCCATGGATATCATCGATCTGTATAATAAAGTAAAGCCGCCGTACAATATTAATGAAGCGTCGCAGCAATTGGCCCTGGACGCTTTAAACGAAACTGAAACGGTCAACACATGGATAAGGGAAGTGGTGCAGCAAAAGGACTTCATCACAAAGCAATTGGGTCAGTTTCCTTTTGTAGAAAAAATATATCCCAGTGATGCTAACTTTATCCTGGTAAAAGTGAAAGATGCCAACAGGCTGTATGATCACTTTGCATCGAACGAAGTGATTGTGAGAAACAGGAGTAAGGAAGTGAATTGTGATAATTGTTTGCGTATAACCATTGGCACACCCTCCGAAAATCAACAACTAATTGAATTATTAAAACAGTATCAATCGTGAAAAAAGTTCTATTTATCGACCGGGATGGTACATTGATAAAAGAAGCGCCACCAACGTATCAGCTCGATTCGTTCAGCAAACTGGAGTTTTATCCCGATATGTTTTTATATATGCGGAAGATCGCTGAAGAACTGGATTATGAACTGGTGATGGTAACCAACCAGGATGGTTTGGGTACGGATGTTTTTCCGGAAGATAGTTTTTGGCCGGTGCATAATTTAGTGATGACAAGCCTGGTAAATGAGAACATTCATTTTAGTAAAGTGCTGATTGATAAAACCTATCCAAAAGACAATGCACCTACCCGAAAGCCAGGCACCGGCATGCTGCTTGAATACCTGAACAATCCTGTGTATGACATAGCCAGTTCATTTGTGATTGGCGACCGGATCACCGATATGCAGCTGGCAAAAAATTTGGGTTGCAAAGGCTTTTGGCTGAATATTGATTCCTCTCTTGGCGCAGCAGAAATAGAAGATAAACTGGATGAACTCAAAAAAGACACCATTGTGCTGGAATCGCCGCACTGGAAAGATATCTATGAATTTTTGAAACTTCCTCCAAGAAGGATCATTCATGAAAGAAATACCAACGAAACAAAAATCAGTGTCGATGTTAATTTGGATGGAACCGGCAGGGCACAAATAAAAACAGGGCTTGGTTTTTTTGACCACATGCTGGAGCAGATTGCCAAACACGGGAACATTGATTTGACTATTGAATGCAAGGGCGATCTGCATATTGATGAACACCACACAATAGAAGATGTTGGTATTGCATTGGGTGAAGCGTTGATCAGGGCACTGGGAGATAAAAAGGGAATTGAGCGGTATGCTTTTGTTTTACCTATGGATGAATGCCTTGCCCAGGTGGCGTTGGATTTCGGGGGCCGGAACTGGATCGTATGGGATGCTGAATTTAAAAGAGAGAAAATCGGGGAAATGCCAACGGAAATGTTCTTTCATTTTTTTAAGTCATTCAGCGATGCTGCCAAATGCAACCTGAATATTAAAGTGGAAGGAGACAATGAACATCACAAGATCGAATCCATTTTTAAGGCATTTGCAAAATGCATTAAGCTGGCTGTAAAGAGAGATATCCATAACAATACACTTCCGTCTACAAAAGGGGTTTTATGATTGCGATAGTAAAATACAATGCCGGAAATGTGCAAAGTGTTCAATATGCATTGCAGCGGTTGAATGTAACGTCAATTGTTACAGATGACTTACATGAAATTCTAACAGCAGAAAAAGTGATCTTTCCCGGTGTTGGCCATGCAGCACCCGCAATGCAATATTTAAAAGAGCGGAAACTGGATGAGGTAATCCTTTCATTAAAACAACCAGTGTTGGGAATTTGCCTGGGATTGCAATTGATGTGTACCCATTCTGAAGAAGGGGATACCCATTGTTTAGGAATATTCAATGAACAGGTAAAATTATTTAAGCCAATAGCCGGCGAGAAAGTACCGCAGATTGGATGGAACAGCATCTACGGTTTTCAGTCGCACTTATTTCAAGGCTTACAGGAAAATGATTTTGTTTATTCGGTACATAGTTATTACGGTGCGTTGGGAAATGAAACGGTAGCCACCACCAATTATATCCATCCTTACAGTGCAGCATTGCAAAACAATAATTTTTATGCGGTTCAGTTTCACCCGGAGAAATCAGGTACGGTTGGGGAAACAATTTTAAAAAATTTTATCACATTGACATGACCATCATTCCAGCAATAGATATCATTGGCGGGAAATGCGTTCGTCTTACGCAGGGTGACTATGCACAACAAAAAGTGTACAGTGATAATCCCGTGGAAATAGCTAAGCAATTTGAGGATGCCGGCATCACAAGATTGCATATAGTTGACCTGGACGGTGCCAAAGCCGGAACCATTATTAATTTGAGTGTATTAGAGAGCATTGCCTCCAATACAAACCTGGTAATAGATTTTGGCGGAGGAATAAAAAAGATACAGGATGTGGAAAGTGTTTTTAATGCAGGGGCATCCATCGCAACGATCGGCAGCCTGGCAGTAAAACATCCTGAACTGCTGGAAGAATGGCTGATGGAATATGGTGCAGACAAATTTTTAATCGGTGCCGATGTTTTGGATGAAAAGATAAAGATCAGTGGCTGGCTGGAGGATGGCGGCATTGATATTTTTCACTTTATCGGTATGATGATTGGGCTTGGTGTTACAAATATCTTTTGTACAGATATTTCAAAAGATGGCGCCATGCAGGGGCCCTCAATTGAACTTTATAAAAAGATAATGGCAGAACACCCTGAAATAAAGTTGATCGCCAGCGGGGGCGTTACAACGATGGAGGATGTGATCAAACTAAAAGAAATGGGCTGCACCGGTGCAATCATAGGAAAAGCTATTTATGAGGGAAATATAGACGTAAAAGAACTTGCAACCTTAAACCTTAAACCTTAAACCTTGCTCTGTAAACGCATCATCCCCTGTCTCGATATCAAAGACGGACGAACCGTTAAAGGGATCAATTTCGAAAGTATCCGGGATGCAGGTGATCCTGTAGGGCTGGCTAAATTATATTCTGAACAGGGCGCCGACGAATTGGTTTTTTTGGATATTACGGCAACGGTGGAGAAAAGAAAAACATTGGCGGAGCTGGTGAAAAGAATTGCTTCTGAAATAAATATCCCTTTTACCGTTGGTGGTGGCATCAGTACGGTGGAGGATGTGGCATTGTTATTACAGCATGGTGCGGATAAAGTGTCTGTGAATACAGCCGCTTTTAAAAAACCTCAACTGATTCGTGATCTGAGTGAAAGATTCGGCAGCCAGTGTGTTGTATTAGCCATTGATACCAAAAAAGAAGCAGACGGCAATTGGTATGTGTATCTGAATGGTGGCAGAACAAAAACGGATAAGCTCACTGTTGAATGGGCAAAAGAAGCGGTGGCCTTAGGGGCAGGAGAAATTCTGCTTACGTCAATGAATAACGACGGAACAAAAAATGGATTTGCTACAGACATTACCAGGGAATTGTCTGTTGGGCTGCCCGTTCCTGTTATAGCGTCTGGCGGTGCAGGCACCATGGCGCATTTCAGGGAGGTATTTGAAGAGGCGGGTGCAGATGCGGCATTGGCAGCCAGCATTTTTCATTTTAAAGAGATCGGAATAAGGGAATTAAAAGAATACCTGCAACCTTTTGTTAACATACGACTGTAACCAATGATTGAAATACTGCTTTTTATATTCATTATTGCATTGGCCATTTTCCTGTATTTTAAAAATCAGCAGTACAACCGGGCTGTTGACCGCCACAACCGGCTGGCAGAAAAGCAGGAAGAACTTATCGAAATGCTTAGAAAGAATAACGAAACTGAAAATAGCAAAGATGAAAATTGATTTTGAAAAATATGCAGATGGGCTGGTTCCCGCCATCATACAGGATGCTGATACCAATAAAGTACTGATGTTAGGCTTTATGAATGAAGCCGCATTGGCTACAACGAATGAACTGGGGAAAGTAACCTTCTTCAGCCGTTCCAAAAATCGCCTGTGGACAAAGGGAGAGGAGAGTGGCCATTACTTGTTGCTAAAGGAGATGAAGGTGGATTGTGATAACGACACGCTGTTGATAAAAGTTCATCCTGTTGGGCCTGTTTGCCATACCGGCAGCGATACCTGCTGGAATGAAAAAAATGCCAACGGCAATTTCCTGCAACAGCTGGAACAAATAATAGCAGATAGAAAAAATAATCCATCGGACAGGTCCTACACCAGTTCTTTATTTGATAGAGGAATAAATAAGATCGCTCAAAAAGTAGGCGAGGAAGCAGTAGAGCTGGTAATAGAAGCTGTTAACCCCCCTTTAGGGGATGGGGGCGAATTGTTTAAGAATGAAGCAGCAGACCTGCTGTTTCATTATTTGATATTGCTGCAGGCAAAGGGATTTAAATTAAATGATGTCATCGATGTTTTAAAAAGCCGCCACTAATTTTTATTAAGCGCTTTTAGTATTGCTTCCGCATTTGATTGCACGTTCAGTTTCCTGTAAATGTGTTTTACCTGAGTCCGGATGGTTTCTACGCTTTTATCCAGCTCTGCTGCAATCATTTTATAACTGTATCCTTTTACCATCCAGTCCAGTACTTCTTTTTCTTTCTTGCTCAGCATGTCCATATCGTTTTCGATAGCCTGCCTTTTGGGAAAATGCTGTAATATCTTACTGGCAATAATGGGTGTTAATGGCGAGCCGCCTTCGATCACATCTTTTACTGATTCGGTTATTTTTTTGCTGCTGCTGCTTTTTAAAATGTAACCATTCGCACCCAGGCAAATGGCACTTAATACTTTGTCATTTTCTTCAAATACGGTAAAGATCATTACTTTGGAATCGGGATATTTCTTTTTCAGTTTTTCTAAACCTTCCAGCCCATTTACATCGGGCATATCAATATCACTTATGATCAGATCGGGTTGCTGGTGCTCATAAATCTTTACAATGTCTTTTGCATTGTCATACGTGCCGCTTACGCAAAAATCATCATCCTGTTCCAGCAGCTCCTTCAGGCTTTGCTGCATCAGTATGTTGTCTTCAAATATGATGATCTTGTATGTCATTTTTCAAAGCTAAAGTACTGTTTCTGATTTTTTATTCACCCTTTAAGGTTAAATTCATTCAATGGGTATGGTAATGTTCCAGCTGGTGCCGTTCTGGGTTTCTAAACGGATGGCTCCTTTATTTGCTGCCACCCTTTGCCTGATATTATTCAACCCATTTCCGGTGTTGGCTGCAGCCGTATCAAAACCAATTCCATCATCAGCCGCCTGAATGTAAATATTTTTTTTGTCAAGCGAAAGCGCCAGGGTGAAATTTTTTGCCCGGCTGTATTTGGCTGCATTGTTGGTGATCTCTTTGCATACCAGGTACATATCACGCCGGAGCTGCATGGGCAATGTTTTTTTCAGCAATGTTTCGCTAAAGGATAATTTATGTACTGTGTTGGTGTCTTCAAACACATCCGCACAAAATTGCTGCAGCCTGTTCTGCAGTTTGTCCATTGTATCGTTACCAGGGTTGATACTCCACACAATATCACTCATATTCTGGATCATTTGCCTGCTCGTATCTTCTATTTTTTCTGCCAGTTTTGCTGCTTCATCTGGCTTTTTTTCGATCTTGTTTTTTAGTACAGCATTCATCAGCGTTATGCTGCTCAGCGTTGAGCCAATATCATCATGCAGGTCTTTACTGATATGCTGTCTTGTTTTTTCAACTGCCAGTATACGGGCAATCTTCTGCCTGTACAGCCAGTACGCCAACCCACAGCAAATACCGGCGCATAAAAAATAGAATGCCCAATGCTGGTAAAACGGTTTTTTTATGCTGAAAGAAAATACAGCGTCCTGTTCACTCCAGGTGTCGTCTGCATTTTTAGCCCTTACTCTAAAAGTATAACTACCCGGTTTTAGTTTGGCATACGTAACGGTGTAGTTGGGCGATGGACTGCTCCAGGCCGTATCTGCACCATCCAGTTTGTATTGATAAGCAGTTTGTTTTTCATTGATAAAACTCAGGGCTACAAACTCAAAACTGATATTGTTCTGGTCTGGTTCAAAGGGGTTATTTTGACTTGTAAGTAACGAATCTGCATTTGTATTGTTGATGCCAAGGTGATTGATGTACACCAGTGGAGATACTTTAGTGTAAGGGGAATTGATTTTTGCAATGGCCAATGAACCGGTTGTGCCGATGTATAACCGGTTGTTTTTTTCTTTTAAAAAATAGATCATTCTTCCGGAAAGTTTATTCTCAAACATACCCTTTGTGATGGCGTATATGCTGTCGCCTGCCAGCATGATCTTATCAATGCCGTTGTTGGTTCCGATCCACATATTGCCTGCGCTGTCCTGCAGCATGGTTGTTACCATTACACTCGAAATGGCAGGCGTGGTAATTTGTTTTTTATAAACATACCCTCTGCCGGCTTCTTTCTCATATAATAAAACCCCTTTGGTATAAGTGCCAACCCATACTGTACTATTGGCAGCACATATTATTTTGCTGCATGTTGGCAACACATCAGATGGCAAAGACACAGCCTGTAATAATGCAAGGCTTACTGTATTGTTCTGCCGGAGCAGTTTACAGTGGTACAACCCTTTTTCGGCATTTAAAAGCCAGATTTCATCTTTATTTATTCCTTTTGCCAGTAAAGAAAACCCTGGCTTTATTAAATTACTGTCTGCTTTTAGTTCCTGTACTTTTTTTTCAGTATAGAGATATAGCCTGTTATCCTCTGTTAAAAACAGCATTTCTTGTGGCGAAGAATAAATAGACTGGTGTATGTTTACCGGGCTGGATAAATGATACTTCATCTGTATATTATCTTCCCTTACAGCATTATTATTTTCAAGAAGAAATTTGTAAGTGTAGTAGTACATGTCAGTAGCACTAATTACCGGGTAATAGTTTATCCATAATTCATTGTCCGGGGTTACCAGCATCCGGTTAAATAGATACCCTGGGGAATTTTTGTTATCTGGCAATGCATATAGCTTGTCATCAATTATCTTATTAAGGCTGGCACCATTGGCATACACAAAGCTGTTGTTATAAAAAGTACCGCTCGTTATATTGCCAAAGGCACTCAATGGCGATGGGAAATAAATAAAATCAATATCCCTCAGCCTTAGCAAGCCATTGTCTGTAGCAAACCATGTATTCCTTTCCCTGTCAGTAAAAATATCCCATACAGTATTGCCTAATCCATTCTTGCCTGTTATATCTTTTATCCATTGCAGGTTTTTAGAAAACACTTTTACGCCTGCTGTCATTTGCCCAAGCAGTATATCGCCATTGTGTAAAAACCCAAGTGAAGGGATGTGTTCTTTGCATTGATAAAAAAGAAAAGGTTTTGCCTGCTCAATATTTTTTAATTTTTCACTGTTTATTTTGTAAACGCCGCCATCGCTACTGATGAAAATATTGTGTTCAAAATCTTCTTTTATACAATTGTTGTATTTATCAATTAACTCAGGGAACACATAAGGCTTTTCAAAGTTGCCTTTTATAAAAACCATTACGCCGGTGTTTGTAGTAACCCAAATATTTTTTTCAATATCCTGTAACAATAAAAGAAAGCCCATCTTTTTTTGAGAGATTGCTTCCGGCACCGGAATTTCTTTTTCTGTTTTTCCTGAAAGCAATAATAATTTTTCGTGGTTGCCTGTCCTGGCTATGAGATATGTGCTGTCATTTATAGCAAGCGTACTAATGATATGCCCATTGTTTTTTGCAGAAGGAACAATAAACTCCAGTTTGTTGCCAGCGCATTTTCCAAAGCCGCCATTGCCAGCCCCCATCAAGCAATGCCCTTTGTACATAGCTGGTTGGCTATGGGCAAAATAATAGGTATTAAAGTGGCCCGGGAAAAAGTTAAATTTTCTTCCGTCGTAATTGCAAATGCCATTATCAGTGCCTATCCACATGTAGCCAGCGCTATCCTGCGCTATGGTGCCGCAACGGTTATTTACCAGGCCATTGCTGGTATTAAAAATAGTAAAGGGATACAACTGTGCATGGGCTTTATGCGCCAGTATAAAAAAAGTAAAAACAAAAAGAAGCTTTTTCAGCATAGCACAAGATAAATAAACAATCATTCTGTTTTTCACCCTCTTGTGGTATTGGCAATGGTTATGCAATGTTGTCAATTTGTTGTAAAATAAACGGTATGAATTATATGTCTGCAAAAAGGAAAAGCCTGTTGGCAGTGGTTGTTGTCTTTATTTATGTGTCGGCTGTTGCCCAGGTAAAGATTGGCTCGGCAGGTAGCCCTAACAGCAATGCTGTATTGGAACTGGATGGCGGCACTAATAAAGGTTTGCTGTTGCCACGGTTAACCAACACGCAAATCGCTGCACTAACAACAGCACCTGATGGTATGATTGTATACAATACTACGGACGGTTTTTTGTATGTACGAAAAAGTGCAGCATGGCAAAAAATATCCGATGCAACAAATGCAGGCGGCGGTGGTTTCATATTGCCTTATAACGGCTCGTCTTCATCTGCTTTTACAGCTTTCAGGATTAATAGTTCCACCGCTTCGGATGCCATTACCGGGTATTCAGAAAGCGGCACCGGTATTTTTGGATTTAGCAATACTGGAACGGGTGCATATTTTTCGAGCATTGCCGGGCGGAGTGCATTGGTAACAGGTGCAGGTAATGTAGGGATAGGGGCAACTGATCCAGACTACAGGTTAGATGTAAACGGAAGGATGCGTATAAGAAGCAGAAGGGGCGACCCTTTTAATTCTGCTGGTATTTTCTATGATAATATTTATAGTGCCGGGCAGGGTAGCTTTGTGGGCACTTTTACTGACAGCATCTTTGGTATATTCGGCGGCGGCAACTGGAAATTTTTCTTTGACCATATCAATAACAATTTTGGTATTAATAACAGCAACCCCCAAGCGCCACTTTCCCTTTCAAATGCAAATGGCAATAAGCTGGATATCTATTATGGTTCTTCCAACAGCCGGTATGGTATCGGGCTGCAGTCAGGAGTAATGCAATTATACTGTGCCGGGGCAGTTGATAATATTGCTTTTGGTTATGGCAGCAGCACAGCATTTACAGAAAACATGCGTATTCAGGGGAATGGGAATATGGGTATTGGCACCAGTGCACCGGTAAAAAAATTAGAGGTAAGAAATAGTGGCTCGGATGGCATTCGGGTATCCACGGCAAGCCAAACTGTTGATATTGAAAATGGCGCATTAGGCGGTATTATAGGTACTACCAGCAGTAATAGTTTTCATGTAAAAGCCGCCAACAGTATTGGCCTTACGTTAAACACTGCTGGTAATATTGGTATTGGCACTCTGTCCCCTAGTAATAAACTGGATGTAAATGGAAGGATGCGTATCCGTACAGTTGGTGGCGATTTAAACAATAGCGCAGGGATATTTTTTGATGGCCCTACTGACCCTCAAAGAGCTTTTGTTGGGATAGAAACGAATGATAAAATAGGAATTTTTGGGGCTGGCTCCGGGTGGGCTATGAGCTTGAATGTAAATACCGGCAATACCAATATGTATAATAGTGTTGCTGTTGGTACTACAGCAGCGCCCAATTCAAAATTACAGGTAGTAGGCGGCGTTAGTATGCCTTATACAGAAGTTACTGATAACTATGCTGTAACAGACAACGACTATGCTATCCGTTTTGTAGCCACATTAAATACAAATTTTGAAAGGGCAATTTACTTGCCAGCAGCAGCAGGCCGTGCTGGCCGCATATATAAAATTTCAGCAAAGATACCGTTGGCAGGGCCGGCAAACGGGGGTACTTTTAGCCCAACCCGTGTATATGTAGTAGAATCTGGTACCAACATTAATGTGATACAGGATAATTTATCAGGTACAGGGATTACCAATTTTTCCTTTGCTAACTATGAATCTTATTATGGGGTTAATTATAACCTGCATGGTATTATTAAACAATTGAACCTTACGGTGCAATCCAACGGAACTTCCTGGAAAATAATTGATGATAGTTTTTCTTTTATTCAGGATAACCGGGAAGAGCAATAAGCTTCTTGCAATGCCTGTTTTTAAGAAAAGCCACTTCATTACAATTGTTGTTTATAATAATTTATTTTTCTGCGCCACATATTCTTCCTGCGTAATAGCTCCCTGTTGAAATAAATTAAACAGCTTTTGTAATTCATCAGCGATCATTTGCTGTGAAGGGGCTGTGGCTACTGCTGATTTTGCAATGGCTTGTGCAAGCTCAGTAGCCTGTTTATTTATCTGTGCTTTTTTGTATTCTTCCTGTGCATGTGTGATCGTGTCTTTCAATAAGTTGTTTCTCCCATCTCAGCTGCAGTTTGTATATCCCATTTCCAAACCCCAGGATCCTTCCCCAGATACTTTGATCATACTCCACATTATTGATCTTATCCAGCGGGCTTTCCTTGCTGTACCGGCTAAAGAAACCACTTTCATCCACCACCCTTACATTGGTTACGCACCATAAATTATGTTTCCAGTTGAGGTATTCATAAGCAGGGTACAAAGCAGTAACCAGGGTGATGATAAAGCCTGTTGTTCCTGCAAACATAATAAGCAACACCGCTGCCAGCAACCATACAAAGAATGGCAATGCCAACCTTATCCAGTGCTGGCGGATGATAACTAAGATCTTTTCGTCTTTTTTTAATGCTGTACGCATGGTATGGCCTGTTAACTTTTGGCCGGGTAAAGATAATCCGGACATTGCTAAAAATAACAAGGCCGTCTCATTTACGTATGAGACGGCCCCGTTATTGAGTCATGGTCCCGTACTATTGCATCAATACTATTTCACGGTGTACGATCTCGTCTCCGCTAATAATCTTTAAAATATAGATACCGCTTTTAAGCTTATCAGCATCTAACGGCACATTGAACAGGCCGCCCTGCTTGTCCTGCCTGTCGTATAATGTGGCGATTTTACCGCCTGTTGCACTATACAATTCCACTGTGGTGCGGACATTTGGCTGTACATTTTTTAGTTCAATCATGCTTTTTGACGTAAAAGGATTGGGATAGGCTTTTACTTCAAGTTTTGCGGTTGCAGCCCCAGCTTTGTTTGCCGAAGGCCTTGTTAATACCGGTGAAGAAATCTTTACCGCTACACTGCAAGTGCTGGCACAACCGTTGGCGTTAGTTGTTTTTACACTATAGGTGCCGGCAAGGTTTACAGTAATGCACTGGGTAGTGGCACCATTGCTCCACAGGTAGCTGCTGCAGCCCGCAGGTGCACAAAGCGTGGTAGAGCTGCCCGAAAGTATGGAGCAGTTGCCTGTAATGGCACAAACCGGTGCTGTTAAAGCCGTCACTGTTTTTGAACAGGTGCTGGTACATCCGGCAGCGTTAGTAGTTGTAACACTGTAAGTTCCCGTGGCACCCACATTAATACATTGAGTAGTAGCACCCGTATTCCATAAGTATTTGGTGCAACCCGCCGGGGCGCAAAGCCTGGTGGATGTGCCTTTACAGAAAGTACTGCTGCCTGTGATAGTACAGGAAGGCAGCGCTGTCAATGTCACAGTTTTTGAACAGGTACTGGTACATCCGGCGGCGTTAGTGATTGTAACCGAATAAGTTCCCGCAGTGCCCACGGTAATACATTGTGTTGTAGCTCCATTGCTCCACAGGTATTTGGTACATCCTGCCGGTGCACAAAGTTGGGTGGTTTTTCCTGTGCAGATGCTGCTGCTGCCTGTGATGGTACAAGCCGGTGCAGCCACTGTAGTTACAGTTTTAGAACAAGTACTGGTACATCCTGCAGCGTTAGTGGTTGTAACCGTGTAAGTTCCTGCTGCACTTACTGTAATACATTGGGTAGTGGCCCCATTGCTCCACAGGTATTTAGTGCATCCTGCCGGTGCACAAAGTTGGGTGGTTTTACCAACGCATATTGTTGTGTTGCCAGTGATGGTACAAACCGGTGCTGCCACGGTGGTTACCGTTTTGGAGCAAGTACTGGTACAACCGGCCGCGTTAGTAGCTGTAACTGTATAAGTTCCTGCAGCACTTACGGTGATGCATTGTGTAGTAGCCCCATTGCTCCACAGGTATTTGGTGCATCCTGCGGGCGCACAAAGTTGGGTGGTTTTTCCAATGCAGATTGTGCTGCTGCCT
>Ga0116158_10004106_pt1 | contig 12488 bp, 11 predicted proteins | sample AD_UKC052_MetaG_FD_89883 | JGI IMG/M metagenome (GOLD analysis project Ga0116158, IMG submission 89883) | Active sludge microbial communities of municipal wastewater-treating anaerobic digesters from USA - AD_UKC052_MetaG | ecosystem: Engineered > Bioreactor > Anaerobic > Digestate | place: USA... | reverse complement strand
GCCCATAGCGTTTTCGGAGGCGCGCAGCGAAGTGAGCGTGTGGCCTACGGAGCAGATGCCGCATATCCTTGAAGTGATGGGAGCGACTTCGCTGTAGTGGCGGCCGCGCAGCATCGCTTCGAAAAAACGGGGCGATTCTACTATATGGAGTCTGGATTCCTCGATCTTGCCGTCTTTCACGTTGACGACTATATTACCGTGTCCTTCGACTCTTGTTACATGTTCTAAGTTTAACTGCAAACTGGTTGTCATCTCGTTGTGTCCTCCTTGCTGAAATTATTGAACATTGTAAAGTTCAGCATAACATCTTCAGGGCTTAAGCCGTGTTTTGCCAGAACGTCTTTTTGTGCGTTGAGGTTCGGATGCGGTACGAAGCCGCGGCAGCCGGTGCAGGGATCGCCGTAGGACGTGCATATGGCGTCGCAGCCGGCTCTCGTAACAGGGCCCATGCATGTTTCGCCGCGCTGGTACATGCATACGTTATCTTTCATTTTGCATTCAACGCAGACCGGATAGTCTGGAAGCTGGGGGGTTACGCCCATGAGAACCGACTTAACGATTCTGAGAAATTCGAAACGGTTGATAGGGCAGCCGGGGATTTCGCAGTCCACTTTGACTACCGCGCTGACCGGCCTTACGGCGTAAGTGTCGAGCCTTTCGTAGTGCGCTTTGTCTTTGTAAACATAGTTTTTATAATCGGCGGCCGAATATTTGTTTTTCATTGCGTTGAGGCCGCCCGTGCATGCGCAAGCGCCGAGAGCGACGAGTATTTTGGCCTGTCTTCTGATTTTTTTGATTCTTGTTTCGTCCGCGGGTCTGGATATGGAGCCTTCGATGAAAGCTATATCGTAATCCTGGCCTTTATCGCTTATGGCTTCGCGGAAATTAACTATTTCTACCGCGTTCAAAAGGTCGATCATGTCCTGAGGTTCCTGGTTTAAAACTTCGAGCTGACAGCCTTCGCATGATGTAAAATCGAAAAAAGCTACCTTAGGTTTACTCATTTATATAGCCTCCTTAAAATCACGGACTTGGGCATAATTGAAAACGGGGCCTTCGCAGCAAACGTAAACGCTGTTGATCTGGCAGTGTCCGCATTTGCCGACGCCGCATTTCATTCTGCGTTCGAGCGAAATGTATATGTTTTCAGCCGGGATATTTTTTGCGAGAACTTCCATGATGACGAATTTATACATGATAGGCGGGCCGCAAACGGCTACTATCGTGTTTTTAGGATCGTCGATCTTGACTTTGGGGAAGAGCGTGGTTATAACGCCTACGTTTTTCGTCCAGCCTTCGGCGCCGCGGTCAACGGTAATGTGGAAGTTGATGTCTTTATTTTTTTCGAATTCTTCGACTTCTTTTTTATAAAGTATTTCTTTAGGCTCGCGCGTTCCGTAGAGGAGCGTTACGTCTTTATATTCTTTTCTGGTTTTAACGACGTAATTGATCAGCGAGCGCAGCGGAGCGAGGCCGAGGCCGCCCGCCACGAACAGAACGTTTTTGCCTTTGAATTTGTTCACGTCGAAACCGGTTCCGAAAGGTCCGCGTATGCCGACCGTGTCTCCGGCTTTGAGCTGGTGGATCTTATTGGTTACCACGCCGGCGTTTCTGATGCAAAGTTCGAATTTGCCTTCTACCGTAGGATCGGAGGAAATGGAAATAGGCGCTTCGCCCACGCCGAATACGGAAACTTCTACGAACTGGCCGGGAGTGTGGCCCAGGCTGGATTTATCGAGATATTCCATTTCGTACCAGGTTTCTCTTTCGGTAAAAACTTCGACTTTATTTATTTTAGCCATTTTAGGCAGAAACATATTCGTATCGGTATTTTTATGTCTTACCGGCGCGGCGGTTATTGTATTACTCATTCTCAGTAACCTCCTTTAAACGGTTGAACATTTCGACTATCGAGATGTCGGCGGTGCAGTTGCGGTAGCAGCGAGCGCATCCGGTGCATCCTGATTTGTCGAATTTTTCTTTTATATATAAGCCTTTTCTCATAAGGCGGTGGCGGAGCCTTTCAGCTACGTGTTCGCGGAAGTTTTCGCCGCCGGCTACTTCGGCGAACTGCGGAAGCATGCAGCTGTCCCATTCGCGTTCGCGCGAGCCTTCCTGGAGGTTTAATTTAACTTTTTCAGTTATGTTGAAGCAATAGCAGGTCGGGCATACGAGGTTGCATGTGCCGCAAGCGAAACATTTATCGGCGTATTCTTTCCATACTGACGAGTTGTAGGTTTTAGGCATGAGTTTAGCGAGCTGTTCGACGTCCTGTTTCATTTCGCTCGTAAACGACTCTACGCGTTTTTTTTCCACGACTTTAAGCTGGTCGAGTTCGGCTTTGGAAGCTTCGGCGGGCTTTGCGTATTTAGCCAAAAGGTCTTCGCCGCGTTTGGTGCCGATCGATACCAGGTATTTGTGGCCGATGTTGGTGAAGAATAAATCGTAAAGGGCTTCTTTTTTAGAGATTTTAGCTTCGTTATGCACCGCGTCGTCAACGCCCATTTTATTGCAGAAGCAATCCGGATCGGGCATGCAGGAAACGCCTATCAATATAGCTTTTTTACGTTTTTCGAGATAATTGGGATCTTTGTTAGTATCTTCGAAAGCGTTATCGAGCATCGAAGTGGCGTATAAATCGCACGCGTGCATGCCGAATAAAATCGCTTCCTGCGAATGGTTGACGAATTTCGGATCAGGGTTTGCGGCCAGCTTGAACTCGATAAGGGTTTCGGTAGGGGGCAGGAAATATTTTTTGGGAGAGGAAATTGTCGTCGGATAGTCTAAAACCATCTCTTTGTGATCTAAAATGCGGTCCCACCCGAATTGTTTGTCTTTAGCTACAACGCCGTAAACAACGTTGGTTTTTACAAGGTTTTCAGCAAAAAGAGCCAGCTCGGCCCTTGTCATTGCCTTATGCATTTATTTTCCTCCTTTTTAGGATTATAATTGATCGTTTTGTTTTCTTTGATTATTTACCGGAAATGTTATTGTAAACTCAGAGCCGCGTCCTGGTTCTGAATCTATCGAGATGGTTCCGTTGTGATATTCCACGATTTTTTTTGTGATAGCCATGCCCACGCCGGTTCCGTTAGTGGTATGTTTTTTAGATATCGAAGTGCGGTGGAATTCCTCGAAAATAAGATGTTGCTCTTCTTTGGGAATGCCGATTCCGCTGTCTTTACATTTAAAAACTACCGTGCCGCCTTTTCTTTCCAGCGATATAACCACGGTGCCGTCTTTATGGTTGTATTTGACGGCGTTCGATATCACGTTTATTATTACGTTGTCGAGGTATTCGGCGTCGCCGTCGATTATAAAATCTTCGTCTTTGCCGTCGATAGTTTCACTGATCGTTACCGAAGCGGCTTTGGCCTGGACGTTCATGGTTTCAACCGCTTTTTTAAGTTTTTCGACTAGCGATACTTTTTTAAATTCTTTCGCGCCGAACCCGGTCTTTATTTTAGACAGGTCCAGAAGGTCGGTTACAAGCTTTAAAAGGCCCGCCGCGCGCGTTTCGACTTTGGCGATCTGTTCCTTCGCCTTGTCGTCCACCGTGGCTCCGCTGTAACCGCCCGTAAGCGATTTTAGCATGAATTGGATCGTTCCCAGAGGCGATTTAAGTTCATGCGCTACCACCATTACGAATTCAGACTTTTTAGCGTCAAGATCGACCAGCTTCATATTGGTTTCCAGAAGGAGGTTTTCTTTGAGCCTTAACCTCTGCGATATGGAAGTGGTTATATAAGCCGTGATTATCATGGTGGTAGTGAAAGCCGCGGCGGCTCCTGCGGTTTTTAGAAAACCGAGGGGGCAGATTGCGGTTTCGAAGATATTGTAGCGTGAAAGAACGTTGAAATGCTCGAGTATTATTAAACCGGAATATAGCGCGCTCGCGAGCGCCGCCTGCATATAGCAGTGGAACGGCTCGAGAAGCATGCTGGCTATAACTATGTGAAAAATATAATAAAAATTAAACGGATTGTCGATTCCGCCGGCGTAATGAAGCAGCGCAGTGAGTACCGCCAGATCGAAAACTGTTTGAGCGTTGGCTATAAGCTGAGCTCTTTCGGCCCTGAACTCGATAGCGCCGGTGCCGGATTGTGATTGTGTAAAAAGCCTTTTCACAAGATAAACGAAAACGAGGTTGCCCGCCGCCATTATAAAAATGCAGGTATAAAGCGGGCCGCGGCTCAGATTGACTTTCAGCGCGATTAAAGAGAATTCGACGACCGCTATTACGCCGATTGTCGCAAGCCATCTTAAATCGGTAAGCCATTTGAGTCTTCCTAGTAATTCGAATATTCTTATTTCCAGGCCTTTTGGAACTGATACTGCCATCTTTTACAATTCTTTCCGTAGTTTTTAATTGACTTTTTATGCGGCCGCGTTTTTAATGACGCGCCGAGCGGTATTTTTAAAGCGCGAAATAATTATTTCGCTAAACATTTTTCGACGACTGCCAATAAATTTTCCGGTTCGATAGGTTTATTTAAAAATTCGTTTACGGGCAGAAAGTCGGAATCGGTCTGGGGTGAATATTTGAAATGAGAAGTGGTGTTAATAGCCGATACCATTATGATAGGCGTTTTCGACCACTTCGCGAATTCTGAAGAAGGCTCCGGTGAGCGCAGTTTGTAGGTAATGTGAAAACCTTCGGTAATCGAGTCCATCATAACGTCGAGTATGATGAGATTGGGGTCGAATTTTTTCACTTTTTCCAGGCCTTCGGTGCCGTTGGCAGCGGTTTCAACCTGATAAGCTCTTGATTCAAGAACGGTTTTCATAGTTTCGACTATATCAGGATCGTCATCGATGATTAATATTTTTTTTGACATTTAGAAATTACCTCCTTGATTTTTAAGATCAATTTTAATTCTATAACAATTGCATACAAAAATAAAGAATTATTTTTCGTTTTTTAATAAAAAAACTAATCTTAACGCGCGTTAAAATTAGTTTTTAATCCAATCTAGATTTGATTGGTTATTTTTTTAATTATTTATACCTGTTATTTTAATGAATTGATATTATTACTTATTTTAATATATAAATACTTATAGTTTTATTGATATATCTTTGATTGAGTTGAAAGCGCTTGCCGGCGAAAGGTTTTTGAGCTTTGCGCCTCTTTTTTCCGGCCGAACGCTTATTTTATTTTTTTGCCGTTGTGAGGTAATCGATCCATTCGTTCAAACCTTCGCCGCTTTTTGAAGAGACAAAAATCACTTTTGCGCGGGCGTTGACTTTGGCTATGTTTTCCGTTATTTTCGCCATGTCCACTTCCAGATGAGGGAGCAGGTCCATTTTCGTCACCACTATCGCGTCGGCAACGTTAAAAGAAACCGGGTATTTTAAAGGCTTGTCTTCGCCTTCCGTAAGAGAATAAAGCAGGACTTTACTGTGTTCGCCTATCTCGAAATCGGCTGGGCAGATTAAATTGCCCACGTTTTCGATTATGAGAAGTTTTATTTTGTCGAGGTCGAACTCTTTCAGGGCGTCTTTGATCATAAACGCGCTCAGGTGGCAGTCTCCGCCGAAAGTGTCGGTATTGATCTGATAAACGCTGTCGCAGTGAGGCAGCAGCCGGTCGCGGTCGATCGGCGTCGAAATATCCCCTTCTATAACCGCGCATTCGGTTCTGCCTTTCAGGCGGGCGAGAGTTTTTTCGAGCAGCGTGGTTTTGCCGGCGCCAGGCGAGCTTATAATATTTATGCAGTATATGTTTTTCGAATTTAAAATGCCGTTGACTTCTCTCGCAATTTCGTCGTTTTCTTCCATGATGTCTTTTACTATTTCTATTTCGGCCATTATGACTCTCCTTAAATATATAATTTTTAATATATTCTATTTTTTTAATATTTTTTCGCCGCCGCTATCGGGCACGAGTAAGTTTAATCGGCTACGTCGATGGAGTCTATTGTAAATTCGCGGCCGCCGGTGATTTGGGGATTATTTGCGCCGCATTTTTTGCACGCCATCGAAAAATCTTCGCCGCCAGCGCCTCTTTGCATGCATTCTTCGCGGCCGCAGCCGCCGCATTTCACTTTCAGGGGCGCTTCTTTTATTACGAATTCCGCGTTATGCATTCCGGCCGCGCGCGAAGCTATTTCAAGCCCGAATTTAAGCGAGTCGGGGACTATCTGCATCATTTTGCCGACCGTGATTTTTACCGCCGTGAGTCTGGATTTATCGATATTTCTTTTTTCCAGCTCCGCGCGGACCATGTCTATTACGTTTGCCGCAAGGCCCATTTCATGCATGCTTTTTCGCCTTTCTCCATTTTTATTCAACGTCCGTGACGCGCCATCCGCCGGTCAACAGATCCTCGGAAATTGCTCCAGGACCTGCATGTCAAGAATCCGGGCGCCTCCCACCGATGTTTTGATTATAACGCGCCCTTTGTTTTTAGCGCAGGCATAGCCTATTACCTTAGCTCCGGCGGTTTCTTCGAATTTTTTCAATTCATTTAAGGCTTCATCCGCGCTTTCTTTAGAGCACATTATCAGCGCGTGCCCTTCGCACGCCGAATACAGCAGATCGATGCCGAGGATATCGGCCAGCGCTTTAGAATTTTTATCATATTCAATCGAATTTTCCAGAAGCTCTATCCCGATTTCGCCGTTCTGTTTTACGAATTCGTTCAACGTCGTAGCTACGCCTCCGCGCGTGGGATCGCGCATTACTTTTATGTCTTTGACTTTATTCATAAGGGAAATTAGCGGTTTGCTCAACGGTGCGCAGTCTGAACGCACCGAATTTTTATCCACGTACCCGCCTCGCTCGTTTAATATGCATATTCCGTGATTGCCGGGTACGCCCGTAATTATTACCGCATCGCCGGCTTTTATATTAGCCGGCTTTAAATCGGCGCCGTTTATGACAAGCCCTGCGCCTGCGGTGTTGATATAAACCCCGTCGCAGCGCCCGCGCCCGACCACCTTCGTATCGCCTGTGACTATCGAAACGCCGTTTTTAGCGGCAGTTTCGGCCATGGAAGACACTATTTTTTTAAGTTCCGATATTTTAAACCCCTCTTCTATTATAAAACCGCAGGTTATGGCGCAGGGGACGGCGCCGCAAACCAGAAGGTCGTTAAGAGTTCCCGTCACCGCCAATTTTCCTATATCGCCGCCGTTGAAAAAAAGCGGGCTTACCACGTACGAATCGGTAGTCAGCGCCAGGCGCGCCTCCGCGAGAGTTTCGCCGCAATCTGCAAGGCTTTTCGCCTTTACGGATTCAAGCATCGAACCGATATTCATCACGGCCGAGTCCAGGCCCTCGTTCAATGTTTCGTTTTTGAATCCGGCCGCGAAAACTTCCGCAATGAGTTCGTGAGTGAGTTTTCCGCCGTTGCCGTGCGCCTCCAGAATGAAGTCGCCGGCCTGAGAAAATATGCCCATTTATATCACCTTTTTGTAATGTATCTTTATTGATGTTTAACGCAAGGGCCCGCTTACAGTTCGATTTCGGCTCCTGCCGCGCCGTACTTATAATAAGCCGCGCATACGCCTTCGCTGGATACCATGCACGGCCCTATGGGATTTACCGGATTGCATACGGCCGCGAATAGCGGGCACTCGGGCGGTTCTATTATAGAAAGTAAAATTTCGCCGCATCTGCAACCGTTTTCAGCGCATGAGCGGCCCTTCGTTTTTTCCGGGCCCGTTATTACCGAAGCGAATTTTTCGCCGGCGGAAAACCTTCTGTATTTTTCGCGCAATTTCAATCCGGTGGCCGCGATTACGCCTATGCCCCGCCACTCCGCGTCGCAAGGCTCGAAAATTTCGCTTATGACCCGCTGCGCCGTAAGATTGCCCGCCGCGCCGACCACGCGGGGATATTCGTTTCTGATTCCGCGGTCTTTATTATAAATCATTTCCAGCAGGGAGTTTATGCCGAGAAGTATGTCTATATATTCGAAACCGCACACGACTCCCGGAATGCCGCTTTCGGCCGCGGCCGCCCTGTACGCGTCGGCGCCTATAATTACGGAGACATGCCCCGGCAGTATAAAACCGTCGATTTTTACCGCGGGATGCTTCGCTATGGCCAGAATCGCTTCCGGAACCGTTTTATTGGCCTCATAAATATATACGTTATTCAAGTTTCGCGCTTCGGCGGATTTTATTAAAAACGCCGACGCCGGTACCGTGGTTTCGAAGCCCACGCTTAAAAACACTACGTTTTTATCGGGGTTCGCCGCCGCTATTTCAAGGGATTCCTCCGGCGAATAAACCACGCGCACGTCCGCGCCGGCGCTCTGTTCGGCCTTCAAGCTCGAACTCGCGCCCGGGACTTTTAACATATCGCCGAAAGTGGTTATAATAAAATTTTTGTCTTTTGCCAGATTAATGGCGCCGTCTATATACGAATCAGGAGTTACGCAGACCGGGCAGCCAGGGCCCGAGCGCAATTTTATTTTTTTGGGCAGAAGCGCCTTGACGCCGGATTTGAAGATCTCGTGAGTATGCGTGCCGCAGACTTCCATGAGGTTGACGCCGGGTTTATCTATCATATCGCTATATTTGAATATGCTTTCGAGGAGCTTGCCGGCCGCGGCGGAGTTGTTTATTTTTTTTGAATATTGTTCAAGATTGAAACTCATTTAAACCTCTCATCAAGTTCGAATAATCATTCACTTTTTTATAAGCTCTCCCGTTATCCGAATATCGATTTTATTTCTTTTCCGTTCTCTATCTCTTCAAGCATCTGATAGGTCTTTTCGGCCTCTTCGGCGCTGATTATAGTTATCGCGAACCCGGCGTGAAGCACCAGGTAATCGCCGACTCTGGCATCGGGTACCATGGCGATATTTATCTTCTTTTCGGTATCGCCTATTTTAACTTCCGCGAAGCCGCCTTCTAAAATTTTAGTAACGGGAACCGGTATTCCTAGACACATGTTTCATGCCTCCAACATCATATTAAATATATTATTATTTATTTGCGTCTATTTGATAGTTGAGAGTTAAGAGTGGAGAGCTGAGAACTAAAAGACTTTTGATATTTTGAAATAAAGTTTTCAAAATTCCAAACTATTTCAAATTGTCAAAAATTCCTTAACTCTCCACTCGGCGTTCTCAAATCTTCGCTATCAAATATTGTTTTGATTTTAATTCTTTCTTTTCATGGCGTAATAACATTGCCCGGCCGATATCGCGCTGTCGCCGAAACTGACGCGGTCAGGCAGATAAATTTTAAAAGGAGCGAGCTTTTTTTCTGCCCGCAGGCTACCCGCGCCAAGCAGCTTTAACAGTCCTGACAGCAGCAGGCGATTATAAAAAACCCCGCCCGAAAGGCATATCTCATTAATATTAAAACGCTCCGATATTTTGCGGGCCGTTTCATGCACCGCCTTAATGACGCCGCGATGAAACTTATACGATACCGTGCCGGCCGGGACACCTGTTCTTCTATCCGCCATGGCGCATTTCAGCATCTCGCGCCACTCGATGACTAACGCGCCTTCGCGCTCGGAAATTTTATACGGATATACGCTTTCGCCTTCATCGAGACCGTCGGTTATTTTATCTTTCTTTTCCGGCGGTACCTGCATCTCGAGCCATATCGCCGCCTCGCCCTCGAACGAAACCTGCCTGTTGAAGCCGGCCACAACCGCCATCGCGTCGAATATCCTTCCGAGCGAAGTGGTTTTTACCGTATTAACGCCGCCTTCTACCGCTTTTAATATGATGTTCTTTTCCGTAGCCGTGAGCAGCAGGTCGAATTCGTCAAAAAAACTCATGATATCTTCATTTTTGTTTTTTATGCCGGCTTTGTTTTCTTTTTCTTTTGCGGCGGCGCAGCCGTAAAATTCGTAAGCGGCGCATAGGGCGAGTTTCGAAACGCTTTTAACGGCGCCGTCGTAATTGGAAACCCTGAACGGCTCAAAGTATCCTGCCCTTTTATAACCGGCGGTATCGCATACCAGAAATTCGCCGCCCCAGACCGTGCCGTCTTCGCCGAGGCCCGTGCCGTCGAACGAAAGGCCTATGACAGGCCCTTCGACGCCGTTTTCAGCCATGACCGAAAGCGCGTGCGCGTAATGATGGCCGATCGATATGAATTCCGCGCCTTCGCGGACTGCCGCGTCGGAAGCGTATCCGGCCGCATTGGAGCCGTGATGCCTGTCGCAGACGAAGGCGTCCGGCGTTAAATTATAAAGCTCCCTGAAGCGGTCCGCCGTGGATACTAGCAGGTCGAAGTTGTCGAGATTGTCGGTATCGCCTATATATTGAGAAACTAATATTTTTTTATCGAGGTTGAACGAAACCGTATTTTTAAGTATTGCGCCGACCGCCATGCTGGTTTTTCCGGCGGCGCCGCATTCGCCCGCCGCCGAAATGACGCAGGGCGCGATCCCGCGCGAAGGCCTCACGGTGAACGCTTTTCCGCCCTCGACGAAACAGACCGAATCGTCGCACGGTATAAGGATTTCCCTGTTGTGCGCCATCGCGAAGTCGCAGATGCCCGAAAGTTTTTCGGCCGCCTCGCCGAGCCTGTAGCAGATAGGTTCGTCGCTTATATTGGCCGAGGTCATAATGAGCGGCGCTTTCGCCTCGTTCATCAAAATGATGTGCAGAGGAGTGTATGGCAGCATAAAACCCAGATAATTATTTTCCGGCGCGATAAGTCCCGACAGCTTATAATTTTGCATAAAATCCAAACGGCCGTCTTTATTCGTCCCGTTATCCGCCGCCGCACAAGCTCCGCTGCTTATTCCGCGCCCGGGTTCCGCGTCCGTGTCCCCGCCGCCGCGGCGCCTGAGCAACACTATCGGCGAAACGCTCGATCTCAGCAGCGCTTCTTCTTCGGGCGAAACTTCGCAGAAGCGCCTTATCCAGTCCAGCGACGGCGCCATCAGCGCGAACGGCTTCGACGGCCTGTTCTTGCTTTCGCGAAGCCGTGCGACTATCTCGTCGGAATCGGCGCGGCAGGCGATATGAAAACCGCCGAGGCCCATGAGCGCCCCGATCCGGCCGTCCATTATAAGCCGCACAGCTTTTTTTATGACTGTCGCAGTGTCGCGCGAAAATTCCAGCTTCCCGAAATCGGCCGAGCCCTCGAGCGATTCGACTATGGCGAGGCCCGGGCCGCAGTCCGGACAGGCGTTCGGTTGAGCGTGAAATCTTCTGTCGAGCGGATCTTCATATTCGGCCTGGCATTTCGCGCACATTTTAAATTCCGCCATCGTAGTTACAGGCCTGTCGTATGGAAGTTTTCTGGTTATGGTGTATCTGGGGCCGCAGTTGGTGCAGTTGGTGAACGCATATCCGAAACGCCTGTCGTTTTTGTCCATGATCTCCCGGGCGCAGTCGCCGCATATGCCGAGATCCGGCGATACGAAAACAGACTTCACCGATAAATTAGTAGCATCAGAAATCTGTATTTCGAATTTTGAAAAATGCTTGAACGCCATGGCGTCGGCCTGAAAATCTTCGATAACCGCAAGAGGCGGCGGAAACTTTTTCAGCGCGTCCACAAAATCGTCAACCGCCGAATGCGCTCCGGAAACTTCGATTTCAACCCCGTTTACGCTGTTGTTTATATAACCGCCAAGCCCCCGCTCGCAGGCAAGCCTGTAAACGTGCGGCCTGAAACCGACGCCCTGTACGCGTCCGGTGATCCTTATTTTATAACTTTTATTATTCATGAGCCAAACAGTCTTATATTTTATTTTGCCGGGGTTTTAACTTAACATAAATAAATCGGCGTGTCAATATATTTATGCTTATTTAAGCGTCCACTTTCCGCCTGATTTTTTATAATTTCCCGATTTCAGGACTTTTTCGCCGTCCGCCGCCACGTAATCGGTCGGGCCGTGGAATACCGAATTGATGCCGGCTATATCTTCGGCCTTAACCGCGGTGTATATTATGATCGCTCTTGCGTTGTCGACCGGATTGGGCCAGCAGGTTATGAAACGCAGATTCGCGCCGCTGACTTTTTCTTTGAGCTCTATTTCGTTCGAGTCTATCTTTACTGGAATAGATTCCATGTGCTTTTTAATAAAACTGTTGCCTTCTTTTGTGCCGTAAGCCACAAACGAATATTTCGAAGCGTCGAGCTTGAGCGCTTCACTTCCTTTTAAAATTTTTGCTTTTTTCATAAACATTTTTTTGACCGCTTCTGCGCTTTTTACTATCTGCGCATTTATTTTAGCGTCCTTTTCGCCGTCGGGAACTACGAGTATATAGCTTGACGGATCCATCGAAAGCGCCGCGTTAATCGTGCCTGTAAATTTGAGCTTATAATAATCTTCAGTGAGATTGCTTTCGGCCAGCTTTTTGAACAACGCCGTTATTTGCGGATAGAAACTTTTAAATTCCGCGTATTTCGACCGCTGCTGTTCGTATATAGCCAATACCGCGCATAAATCTTCGATGTATGCAAACCCTCTTGATTTATTGTAATTTATATCATTGGTATATTCTGATTCGCCAAGATTAATGGCGCTCAGGCGCGCGCAAACCGCCCTGATGATGT
>Ga0116158_10004100_pt1 | contig 12493 bp, 9 predicted proteins | sample AD_UKC052_MetaG_FD_89883 | JGI IMG/M metagenome (GOLD analysis project Ga0116158, IMG submission 89883) | Active sludge microbial communities of municipal wastewater-treating anaerobic digesters from USA - AD_UKC052_MetaG | ecosystem: Engineered > Bioreactor > Anaerobic > Digestate | place: USA... | reverse complement strand
GCCGGTTTCCGTTCGTACGCATCGTAGCATGCACACAGGATACACTCAGCAGCCTTGCCAAGGGCAATTCCGCCAGCGCCAATAACCGTGCTTGCATGTGACCGTGTTCATGATTCCTTCTTCTTCCGGGGAACCGGCGTCGGGCCGGACCATCCCTTGTTTGGCGTTTCTTTATATAGAATCATGCGGCGGAAGTCAACACCGAAAATTTGAAAATAACGCATATTTTTTTCACGGAGTTCGGATTGACATCCGGGACCCAATTCAGTAATCTAGCCAAGTTTTCTTTTTCCCGGGGTTGTGCCTTGGGGAGGCGGAAAACGAACATTGGCAAGGTTTGGCGGACTCCTGCACGATGCCTTGACGGATTTCCTTGAAGCCGTCGGGGATATTGGGTAAGGGGTTCTTTGCCCCGCACGGGGTGATGGACAGGGCCAACATAGCTCAGTTGGTAGAGCACTTCCTTGGTAAGGAAGAGGTCGGCAGTTCGATTCTGCTTGTTGGCTCCAGCTTTGACGATGGATTTTTTGTCACTACTCACAGGAGGAAACCTAACATGGCGAAAGAGACATTTGTTCGCGAGAAGCCTCACGTCAACGTCGGCACGATCGGCCACGTCGACCACGGCAAAACCACGCTGACCGCAGCGATCACCAACGTTCAGTCCCTCAAAGGCTTTTGCGCCCCGATTTCCTACGACCAGGTGGCGAAGGCTTCCGAGTCCGCGGGCCGCCGCGACCCCACCAAGATTCTGACGATCGCCACCTCGCACGTCGAGTATGGCACCCCGAATCGCCACTACGCCCACGTGGACTGCCCCGGCCACGCCGACTACGTCAAGAACATGATCACCGGCGCCGCGCAGATGGACGGCGCGATCGTGGTCGTGAGCGCGGCGGACGGACCGATGCCGCAGACCCGCGAGCACATCCTGCTGGCCCGTCAGGTCGGCGTGCCCGCGATCGTGGTCTTCCTGAACAAGGTGGACCTGGTTGACGACGCCGAGCTGCTGGACCTCGTCGAGATGGAGATCCGCGAGTTGCTTTCGAAGTATGAATTCCCCGGCGACGAGATCCCGATCGTGCGCGGGTCGGCGCTGCCGGCCACCAAGGCCACGAGCCCGGATGATGCGGCCTGCGAGTGCATCACCAAGCTGATGGAGGCGCTGGACAGCTACATTCCCGAGCCGCAGCGCGCGCTGGACAAGCCGTTCCTGATGCCGATCGAAGATGTGTTCTCGATCGAAGGCCGCGGCACGGTGGTGACCGGCCGCATCGAGCGCGGGCTCATCAAGGTGGGCGAGGAGGTCGAGATCATCGGCCTGCGTCCGACCGCCAAGACGACCTGCACGGGTGTCGAGATGTTCCGCAAGCTGCTGGATCAGGGCCAGGCCGGCGACAACGTCGGCTGCCTGCTGCGCGGCACGAAGAAAGAGGATGTCGAGCGCGGCCAGGTTCTGGCCAAGCCCGGCTCGATCACGCCGCACACCGAGTTCAACGGCGAGGTGTACGTTCTCAGCAAGGAAGAGGGCGGCCGCCACACCCCGTTCTTCAAGGGTTACCGTCCGCAGTTCTACATCCGCACGACCGACGTTACGGGCGACATCACGCTGCCCGAGGGCGTGGAGATGGTCATGCCCGGCGACAACATTTCGATCGCCGTGAAGTTGATCTCGCCGGTCGCGTTGGAAGACAAGATGCGTTTCGCCATCCGCGAAGGCGGCCGCACGGTCGGCGCGGGTACGGTGGCCAAGGTTGTGAAATAAGCGAGAGCTTCCTGTGAGCGTGTCCGTCCGGGGCGTTTCGGCGCTCCGGACGCGGCACGGGTTTCCGGAGCGGAAGCAAAGAGGCGACTATGCCGAGAGAATTAGCGATCATGGCGTGCACCGAGTGCAAACGCCGCAATTACACGACGACGCGCAATAAGCGTACGATGACCAACCGTCTGGAGATGAAGAAATTCTGTCCGACGGAGAAGAAACGCACGTTGCACCGCGAAGCGAAGTAATCGTCAGAGAGAATGTTTTTAGGCCAGTAGCTCAATTTGGCAGAGTACCGGTCTCCAAAACCGGGTGTTGGGGGTTCGAGTCCCTCCTGGCCTGCCAGTTTAGAACGGGTATCTGTCGTCGTCCCCGACGGGGATCGGCAACAGGTTTTCGTATTTTGAGAGCGGAATGACCGAAGGGTCCTGGAACATGAGCAACGTGAAGCAAGTCATCCAGAGTCTGGGAGCGTATCTCGGCGAGGTCGGGATCGAGTTCAAGAAGATCGCATGGCCGGACCGCAAAGAGCTGGTCGATTCGACGGTCGTCGTGATCGCGTTCATCGTGATCCTGGCCGTGGTGGTGCTGTGCTGCGACAAGACTATCCTGTTTTTCCTGCAGTTGATCCATGCCTAGCGCGGGGAGCCGTTCATGACGAAACAATGGTTTGTGCTTCACACCCTGACCGGTCAGGAGCAGAAGGTCAAGCGATCGATCGAGGCGCGCATACGGATTGAAGAGATGGGGGAGTTCATCGGCGAGGTTGTGATCCCCACTGAAAAAGTCTCCGAGGTGAAGAACGGGGTCAAGACGACCGTCACCCGCAAGTTTTTTCCCGGCTATGTGCTGATCAATCTGGCCCTCTACGATGAGGGGCGCAACGTGTTGGAGCCCACCTGGCGGTTTCTCAAGGAGACGTCCGGGGTGATCGGGTTCATCGGCGGCGAGCGTCCGATGCCGTTGTCCACGGCCGAGGTTGACGCCATCGTCAACCAGGTGGCTGACAAGAGCAAAGAAAAGGCCAAGCCCAAGGTTCAGTTTGAACCGGGCGAGACCGTGAAGATCATTGACGGGCCGTTCATGAGTTTCAATGGCACCGTCGATGAAGTGGATCCCGACCGGGGCAAACTGAAGGTCTCTGTAGCGATCTTCGGACGTTCCGCTCCGGTCGAGCTGGAGTATTGGCAGGTCGAGCGCGCGGTCAACGAGAACGCGTAGCCGACCGGCCAGTCCCGTCGCGCCCCGCGCGCGGCGGCGGCTCGTCAACTGCGGTCCGCCTGTACCGGTGGGGATGCCGGGAGGGCCGCGACAGACACAGTAGGCAAAAGTATGGCGAAGAAAGTCACGGGTATCGTGAAACTGCAGATTCCCGCAGGTGCGGCGAATCCTGCGCCGCCGGTGGGTCCCGCGCTGGGCTCGCAAGGCGTCAACATCATGGCGTTCTGTAAAGAGTTCAACGCCAAAACACAGGACAAGGCGGGCCTGATCATCCCCGTGGTTATCACGGTGTATGCGGACCGCAGCTTCTCCCTCGTGTTCAAGAGCCCGCCCGCGTCCGCGCTGCTGAAGAAAGAGGCAGGGCTGGCGAAAGGATCCGGGGTCCCCAACCGCGACAAGGTCGGAAAAGTCACGCGCGAGCAGGTCCGCAAGATCGTCGAGATCAAAAAGGCTGACCTCAACGCGACGGACGAGGCGGCCGCGATGCGGATGATCGAAGGTACCGCGCGCAACATGGGTATCGAGGTGGTTGACGAAGCATAAGGGGATACGGATCATGGCAAAACATGGCAAACGGTATAGTGATGCGCTGAAAAAGGCCCCGACGGCACCGGTCAGTCTGAATGAGGCGGTGGCGTTCGTGAAGGCCAACGCCAATGCGAAATTTGACGAGACGGTTGAAATCGCGATGCGCCTCGGCGTGGATATCAAGAAATCCGATCAGACCGTGCGCGGCACGGTCAATCTGCCGCACGGCACCGGCAAGACGATCCGCGTGATCGTGTTCGCGGCCGGCACGCACGCCGATGAGGCGAAGGCGGCGGGCGCGGATGAGGTCGGCTACGAAGAGTTGATTGAAAAGGTCAAGAACGGGTGGACCGACTTTGACGTGGCGATCGCGACCACGGACGCAATGAAAGAGGTGCGTAAGATCGCCCGCGTGCTCGGCCCCCGCGGCTTGATGCCGAATCCCAAGACCGGCACGGTCACGGACGACACGGCGGCGGCCGTCAAGGCGGCCAAAGGTGGCAAGGTCGATTTCCGCATGGATCGCACCGGCAATGTCTGTGTGCTTTGCGGCAAGCGTAGCTTTGACGCCGACAAGCTGGTCGGCAACATCAATGCCATCGTGGCGGCGGTTCAGTCCGAGCGCCCGGCGGCGGCGAAAGGGACGTTCATCCGCTCCCTCACGGTCAGTTCGACGATGGGCGTGGGCGTACGCGTGCTGCTCAAGGCCGAGGAATCGATTTAATCACGGGAGACGGATGACATGAGAACCGAAAAACTTTCTATCCTGAACGAGGTCATCGCGCGCGTCAAGGCGTCGGACTTCTGCTTCGTCCTGAATTACGGCGGGCTCAAGGTCACGCAGTTGACGACGCTGCGCCAAGGCCTGGCCAAGCTGGATTCTCGCGCCATGGTGGTGAAGAACACCTATCTGGGCAAGGTCGCGAAAGAGTTGGGCTGGGCCGATGTCGCCGCGTTGCTTTCCGGGCCGACCGCAGTCGTAACCGGCACCGGCGATGTGGCTGAAGTGGCCAAGGTGCTGGTGGCTTTCGTGAAGCAGAATGACAAGGCGGCGATCAAGGGAGCCAGCCTCGAGGCGACGCTGCTCTCGTCGGCGGATGTCGAGGACCTCTCGAAGCTGCCGTCGAAGGACGCGATGCGCGGCATCCTGTTGGGTACGCTGCAGGCGCCGGCGACGAGCCTGGTGCGCGTGCTGAATGCGCCGCTGTTGAACGTGCTCTATGCCCTCAAGGCGTACGAAGAGAAAAAAGACGGCTCTGCGGCATAAACGAGTGTCGTAAAAACCAAAGGCGCGGGTGCCGGCGGGTGTCGGCATCCCAGCGCGCCATACGGCGCGGACGGCTCCTTCATGAGGGGCGGCGCTAGCGGGAACCCCGCCCGCGAATCAACGCGTGCGGTTGCACAAAAAAAGGAACAGAACCATGACGAACGATGAAGTGATTGATTTTCTGAGCAACCTCTCGGTGCTCGAGATCTCCAAGCTGGTCAAGGCGCTGGAAGAGAAGTGGGGCGTTACCGCCGCCGCACCCGTGGCTGTCGCTGCGGCCCCGGCCGCCGCTGCGGCCCCGGTTGAGGAGAAAACCGAATTTGACGTGATTCTGGCTGAGGCCGGCGCGAACAAGATCGGCGTGATCAAGGAAGTGCGCGCGATCACGGGCCTCGGGCTGAAGGATGCCAAGGACCTGGTCGAAGCGGCCCCGAAACCGGTGAAGCAGGGCGTCGCCAAGGATGAGGCCGCGAAGCTGAAGGAGCAGCTCGAGAAGGCTGGCGCCAAGGTTGAAGTGAAGTAACACACTTCGCTTTTAAAACGTGGGGACTGCCCGGCGATGACGCGGGCAGTCCTCGCTTTCCTTCAACACGCCTGCGTGCGCCGAGAGGGAAAATGCCCGATCCGTCATCCTTTTCGTGTTTGTCAAAAAAGAGACGAATCGCACCTGAGCGCCTGATGATGCAAGGACTGGCCGTAGTGTGAATCAGTTAACCAAGTGGCCGCTTACCACACTTCCATTCATAACCGGCTGGCAGAACAGTGTGTCAGGACGTGCAGCGGGCAGCGGGGCTGGATGCTCCGGCGTGCGGGGTCTTTGAGTTGACAACCCTCGTTTTCAACATCCCAACCTGAGGTAGGCAATGGTTGAACGTAAAGTATTCGGCAAGCTGAAGCCCGTGATTCAGCCGCCCGATCTGATCGCCATTCAGACGAAATCATACCAGGATTTCCTGCAGATGGACACCGCTCCCGGCAAGCGCGACGAGAAGGGCTTGCAGGCCATTTTCCACGAGGTGTTCCCCATCGACAGCTATGACGGACGTTACACGCTCGATTTCGTCAAGTATGAACTGGGCGAGCCCAAATGCGACGCCTTGACGGCCCTAGCCGACGGCAACACGTTCGCCGCACCGCTGCACGCGACCTTCCGCCTCAAGGACGGTGACGAGATCCGTGAAGAGGACGTCTACATGGGCGAGGTGCCGCTCATGACCCGTGACGGCGCTTTTGTGATCAACGGCGCCGAGCGCGTGATCGTTTCTCAGTTGCACCGCTCGCCCGGCATCTGCTCGGAGCAGGCGATCCACCCCAATGGCCAGACCCTCTATTCCGTTCGGCTGATCCCTGACCGCGGATCGTGGATCGAGATCCAGTTCGATTCCAGCGATATCATGTGGGTCTACATGGACCGCCGCCGCCGCCGCCGCAAGTTTTATGCGACCACCTTCCTGCGGGCACTCGGGTACGGTGCCGACGAGGAGATCCTCAAACTCTTCTACGCCACTCAGTCGCTGCGCGTCAAGGGCACGCATACCGCTGAAGCATTGGAACATTTGGTCATGAAGGATGACCTGGTCGATGTCGAGTCGCAGGCTGTGCTGGCCCGCCGGTATGATCCGATCACGCCCGCCCTGCTCGACCAGATCGCGGCCGCCGGATTTGACAAGATCGAGGTCGTGGACGTCTCGGTCGACGAGGGCGTTCTGATCAAGACCTTGCGCGAAGACGCGAAGGCCAATATCCATTCGGAAGAGGATGCGCTCAAAGACATCTACAAGCGTCTGCGTCCGGGTGATCCCGCCACATCCTCGAATGCCAAAACCCTGCTCAAGCGCCTCTTCTTCGAGCCGCGCCGCTATGATCTGGGCAAGGTCGGTCGTCACAAGATCAACCAGCGGCTGGGTCTCGCGGGGAAGGTCCCCGAAGATCTGCGCACGCTTCACGAGAGCGGCGTTGATGTGATCGAAGCGATCCGCCTGCTGTTGCGCATTTACGTCGGCGAAGAGCATGTGGATGACATTGACCATCTCGGCAGCCGTCGCATCCGCACAGCCGGTGAGTTGCTGGAGAACCAGTGCCGCGTCGGTCTGGCGCGCACCGAGCGCCTGATCCGCGAGCGCATGACCCTCTTCGATCCCGCGAGCGGCGTCTTGTCGCCGGCCCGCCTGGTGAACAGCAAGTCGCTCTCCGCCGTGGTGCAGGATTTCTTCGGCCGCAGCCAGTTAAGCCAGTTCATGGACCAGACCAATCCGTTGAGCGGGCTGGCCCACAAGCGCCGCCTGTCGGCTCTCGGCCCCGGCGGCCTGAGCCGCGAACGCGCCGGCTTTGAAGTCCGCGACGTCCACTCGTCGCACTACGGCCGCATCTGCCCGATTGAGACGCCTGAAGGCCCGAACATCGGTCTGATTTCTTCGCTCGGCATCTATGCGCAGATCAATCCGTTCGGGTTCATCGAGACCCCGTACCGCGTGGTGCGTAACGGAAAGGTCACGAACGAGGTCCAGTACCTTTCCGCCGACGTTGAAGAGAAGTTCATCATCGCTCAGGCCAACTCTGAACTCAAGCCGGATGGCAGCTTCGCCTCCGAGCGCGTGACCTGCCGGGTTAAGACCGAGTTTGAAGATGTCGACCGCATGCGTGTCCAGTACATGGATGTCTCGCCGATGCAAGTGATCTCGATCGCCGCCGGCCTGATCCCGTTCTTGGAGCATGACGACGCCAACCGTGCGCTGATGGGCGCAAACATGATGCGCCAGGCCGTGCCGCTGCTTAAGTGCGAGCGGCCGTTCGTTGCGACCGGCTTGGAGGCGCGCGCCGCTGCCGACTCCTGTGTGACGGTGCTGGCCGAGGATAACGGCGTGGTGGCCTATGTCTCCGCGATCGAAATCATCGTGACGCCGGACGGCAAGATGCCGTCGGGCAAAGCGAAGAAGAGCGACAACGCCAAAGGCATCTACCGTTACGCGCTTCAGAAGTTCCGTCGCTGCAATGCCGGCACCTGCTTCAACCAGAAACCGATCGTCAAGGTCGGGCAGAAGGTCAAGAAGGGCGATGTGCTGGCTGACGGCCCGGCGACCCACCAGGGCGAGCTGGCGCTCGGCAAGAACTTGCTGGTGGCCTTTATGCCGTGGTCCGGATACAACTTCGAAGACGCGATGCTCGTGAGCGAGAAGGTGGTGCGCGACGATGTCTTCACGTCGATCCACATTCAGGATTTCGAAGTCGGCGCCCGTGACACCAAGCTCGGCCCGGAAGAGATTACGCGCGATATTCCCAACGTGGGCGAAGATGCCCTCAAGAACTTGGGGCCTGACGGCGTGGTGCGCGTGGGTGCCGAAGTGCGCCCCGGCGATATCCTGGTCGGGAAAATCACACCCAAGAGCGAGACGGAGCTGGCGCCCGAAGAGCGCCTGCTTCGCGCGATCTTCGGCGAGAAGGCCGCCGATGTGCGGGACACCTCGCTCACCGTCCCGAGCGGCGTCTACGGCATCGTGATGGATGTCAAGGTGACTTCGCAGCAAGAAGCTCGCCCGCCTTTCCTGTCCCTCGCGGTGGCGCCGGTAGAAAAGAAAAAGAACCGCGACGTCGAAGAGGAGCGCAAGAAAAAGCAGGCCGCTTTGGAAGAGGAGCTGACCACGGCGCTGAGCAACATCCTGCTGGGCGAGAAGATCCCGCTGGACGTGCTGGACGTGGAGACCGGGGACATCATCATTCCGGCCAACCGCAAGATCACCAAGACGCTGCTCTCGCGTCTGGCCAAGTCGCACGACCACATCCAGATCGAAAACAGCCCTGTGCAGCAGAAGATCGAAGAGATCATCAACGGGTTCCGCCCCAAGTTCGCCGAGCTGAACGAGCAGGGCGGAGGCGCCGGCGAGTTCGCTGAGCTGGACGGCATCGTGGACGAAGGCGGCGTGATCAAGCAGGTGCGGGTCTACATCGCCGAGAAGAAAAACCTCTCGGTGGGCGACAAGCTCGCCGGCCGTCACGGTAACAAAGGCGTCGTGGCCAAGATCGTGCCGGACTGCGACATGCCGTTCCTGCCGGACGGCACGCCGGTGGACATCGTGCTGAACCCCCTCGGTGTGCCTTCGCGCATGAACTTGGGGCAGCTCTTCGAGACCTACCTCGGCGTCGCCTGTAAGGTGCTCGGGTTCCATGCCGCCACCCCGGTGTTCGACGGCGTGAAAGAGGAGCAGATTGACAGCCTGTTGCGCGAGGCGCGCGGCGTGCAGCAAAAAGAGATCGGCGGCAATGCGTGGATCTGCGAGGACGGCAAGAGCGTGCTTTACGATGGCCGCACCGGCGACCCCTTTGATCAGCGCGTGGTGGTCGGCCAGATCTACATGCTCAAGCTGCACCACTTGGTCACCGACAAGATCCATGCGCGCGCGACCGGCCCCTACTCGCTGGTCACGCAGCAGCCGCTCGGCGGCAAGGCGCAGTACGGCGGCCAGCGCATGGGCGAAATGGAGGTCTGGGCGCTGGAGGCCTACGGTGTGGCCTACGCCCTGCAAGAGCTGTTGACGGTCAAGTCCGACGACGTCGGCGGGCGTACCCGCATCTATGAGGCGATCGTGAAGGGGCAGAACACGCTGGATGCCGGCATGCCGGAATCCTTCTCGGTGCTGATGCACGAGTTGCGCGGTCTGTGTCTGGACATGAAGCTGCTGGGCGGCGAGCAAATGGCCCCGGCTGCTGAGTTGAGCAAGTTTTAAGGCGACCCTTCAGGAGGTTCACAATGAATCCTTATGCAGCACGAGAGATGTTTGGTGGGATGTTCGACGCAGGCGGGCACTATGACGCCGTGAGCATTACGCTCGCGTCACCCGAGACCATCCGTTCCTGGAGCAAGGGCGAGGTCCGCAATCCCGAGACCATCAACTACCGGACCTACCGTCCGGAACGTGATGGCCTCTTCTGTGAGCGGATCTTCGGCCCCACGCGCGATTGGGAGTGCGCGTGCGGCAAGTACAAACGGATCAAGCACAAAGGTGTGGTCTGCGACCGTTGCGGCGTCGAAGTGACGGTGTCGCGCGTGCGCCGCCAGCGTATGGGCCACATCGAGTTGGCCGTGCCGGTCTCGCACATCTGGTTCTTCAAGTGCAACCCCAGCCGCATCGGCCTGGTCTTGGACAAGACCGCCAGCGAGCTGGAGCGCGTGCTTTATTACGAAGATTACATGGTCACCGAGCCGGGCGACACGCCGCTGGAGTACATGCAGTTGCTGTCGGAGGCCGAGTACCATGAGGCGCTCGAAAAATACGGCGAGAACTTCGTGGCGATGATGGGCGCCGAAGCGGTTCGCCGCGCGCTCAACAAGGTCGATCTCGACCAGCTCATGCAGGATCTCGAAGAGCAGATCGAGAACACCCGCAGCAAGCAGACGCGCAAAAAGATCACCAAGCGCATGAAGATCGCCGACGGGTTCCGCGTCAGCAAGGCGCGCCCCGAGTGGATGATCTTGGACTGCCTGCCTGTGATCCCGCCGGAGCTGCGCCCGCTGGTGCCGCTGGAGGGCGGTCGCTTCGCGACGTCGGATCTGAACGATCTTTACCGCCGCGTGATCAACCGCAACAACCGCCTCAAAAACCTGCTGTCGCTGAAGACGCCGGATGTCATCATCCGCAACGAAAAGCGCATGCTGCAGGAGGCGGTGGACGCCGTATTCGACAACGGCCGGCATGGCCGCGCGGTCGCCGGTGCTGGCAACCGCCCGCTCAAGTCCCTGAGCGACATGCTCAAGGGCAAGACCGGCCGGTTCCGCCAGAACCTGCTCGGCAAGCGCGTCGACTATTCCGGTCGTTCCGTGATCGTCGTCGGCCCCGAGCTGAAGATCACGCAGTGCGGCCTGCCCAAAAAGATGGCGCTGACGCTCTTCGAGCCGTTCATCATCCGCCGTCTTAAGGAGAAGGGCATCTGCCATACCGTGCGCACGGCGCGTAAGATGATCGAGCGCCACGACGAGCAGGTCTGGGATATCCTCGAAGAGGTGACCAAGGGCAAGACCGTGATGCTTAACCGTGCGCCGACGCTGCACCGCCTCTCGATCCAGAGCTTCGAGCCGGTGCTGATCGAAGGCGAGGCGATCCGCATCCATCCGATGGTCTGCACGGCGTTTAACGCCGACTTCGACGGGGACCAGATGGCCGTGCACGTGCCGCTGTCGGTCGAGGCGCAGTTGGAGAGCCGCCTGCTGATGCTGGCGTCCAACTCGATCTTTTCGCCGGCTTCCGGTAAGTCGATCATGACGCCGACGCAGGATATCGCGCTGGGTATCTACTACCTGACGGTGCCGAGTCAAAGCGACAAGCTGGCCAACCGGATCGCCGGCAAGACGCCGGCCGGCGACACGCATCTGCCGCTCTTTAACAGCACCTCGGAGGTGGATCTGGCGCTGGCGGATGGCGCGATCAACTATCACACGCGCATCCGCCTGCGCAATCCCGACTTCGGCATCAAGGGCCGCCGCTTCGGCAATCCGGATGTGCGGGTGATCGAGACGACCGCCGGACGCGTGATCTTCAACGAACTCTGGCCGGATGAGCTGGGCTTTGTCAACGACAAGATCGACAAGAGCAAGCTCGGCGACCTGATTCTGCACAGCCACCAGGTGGCGGGCCATGCCCGTACGGTCCGGGCCTTGGATGAACTGAAGGCGCTCGGGTTTAAGCACGCCTGTCTGGCGGGCGTCTCAATGGGGCTGAAGGACATGATCCGGCCGAAGAGCAAGGAAGAGATCATTGCCAAGGCTTATACCGAGGTCGACAAGGTTGACGGCCAGTTCCAGACCGGCGTGATCACGGACGGCGAACGTCACAACAAGATCGTCGACGTGTGGACGGCCGCCACCGAAAAGGTGTCGGAAGAGCTGTACAAGGCGATCGACCGCAATGTGACCGAGGCTCAGCCCAACCCGGCCGAGACCAATCCGGTTTTCATGATGGTGGACTCCAAAGCCCGCGGTTCCAAGCTTCAGATCCGTCAGCTTGCCGGTATGCGTGGCCTGATGGCCAACCCGTCCGGTGAAATCATCGAGCGCCCCATCACGGCGTCGTTCCGCGAAGGCCTCAGCGTGTTGGAATACTTCATCTCCACGCACGGTGCGCGTAAGGGCTTGGCCGATACCGCGCTCAAGACGGCCGACGCCGGCTACCTGACGCGTAAGCTGGTGGACGTGTCGCAGGACGTGATCATCACGATTCAGGACTGCAACACCGTGAACGGCATCGAGGTCGAGGCGGTTGAAGAGGGCGATGAGACGCTGATCCCGCTGCGTACCCGCGTGCTGGGGCGTACGGCGCTCTACGATATTCGCCACCCCGCGACCGGCGAGGTCGTGATCGCGGCGAATGCCGAGATCGACGAGGAGGCCTGCAAGCGGCTGGAAGATTCGGGCATCGAACGCGTCTGGATCCGCAGCGGTCTAACCTGTGATGCGCCCCACGGCATGTGTGCGAAGTGCTACGGCCGCGACCTCTCCTCGGGCAAGCCTGCGGAGATCGGCACGGCGGTTGGCATCATCGCGGCACAGTCCATCGGCGAGCCGGGCACCCAGTTGACGATGCGGACGTTCCACATCGGCGGCACGGCCTCGACGGTGTCGAAAGTGCCTGAAATCGTGCTCAAAAACGCCGGTTTCCTCAAGTATGTGGATCTGCGTATCGTGCGCAACGATGAGGGCAACACGGTCGTTCTCAACAAGAACGGCTCGG
>Ga0116158_10004096_pt1 | contig 12498 bp, 7 predicted proteins | sample AD_UKC052_MetaG_FD_89883 | JGI IMG/M metagenome (GOLD analysis project Ga0116158, IMG submission 89883) | Active sludge microbial communities of municipal wastewater-treating anaerobic digesters from USA - AD_UKC052_MetaG | ecosystem: Engineered > Bioreactor > Anaerobic > Digestate | place: USA... | reverse complement strand
GGGATAAAAAATACCTTCTGAAACTGCTTTTCCTGCCTCTGAATATGGCACATCTCCATAGTTGTCAACCAAACCCATAAAAAGTTGGGCCTTCCATATGCGAAGCATACTCAATAAATTAACCCTGGTGGTAGAAGGCCCCAAAAGATTTATAGCCTGAATTAAATTTTTCACAGGCGCTGCATTTCCATTAGATCCGTTAGCATAGGATTGATCCCATTTGGGGTTACTATTACCATCAATATCGGCATTGAAATTAAATCCGGTATTTGCCCCGGTATTGTAAGGGCTCAAAAATTGCTGAACAATTGTTTGTTCTCCATACCAGGTTCCAATATGCGTACGCTGAGCGCCGGCAAATATGATTGCAGGGTCAATGGCCGTTATAGCATATGGGTTGGTATTTATTTCAACAAAATCTTTATCGCAACCTGCCAGAAAGAAGAGAGAGCCGATAATGACAATTTTCTTATATGTGTTTATCATACAATTAAAATTTAACATTTAAAGTTAAGTTGTAATTCCTTGTAGTTGGCAAGGAGGCATTCTCGTAACCAGCCCTGATATCGCCCGAGGATTGTATGGCTTCGGGATCAAGGCCCGGTATATCCTTATAAAGAATTGCAGCATTACGACAGGATGCAGACAGTGTAAGGCCCTTAACAAAGCTCAGTACAGTTACCTTTTTCAGAAGGTCGGTAAAAGTATAGGCCAATGCAATATTCCTTAGTTTAACAAAATCAGACTTGAAAATAAAAGGATCACCAACCTGTGCGTTTCTATATTCTGTATAGAAGCCCTGCAGATTAACAGGCGTGCTTGAGACAGTAATTACCGAAGTGTTTGGTAGTCCTGTGCTTTGGTAAACTCCAGGGAAAGTCAGGCCGCCATCACGCCCCTCCAATGATAATTTGGAATGACCCTGCCTTGTCATATTTAAAAGTGTAGAACTTAATACAGTACCGCCAAATTTGTAGTCGATAAGCATGCTCAGGTTAAAATTCTTATAGTTAAAAGAATTATTCCATCCACCTGTATACTTTGGTATTGAACTGCCTACGGGTAGATAGCCATTGGTCTTTTCAGCTCCGGGTGTGTTTACATTTGTTGGCAGGAAAACTCCATTATTATTCACCAGAACCTGACCCTTATCATTTCTAAGATAAGTTCTTGTATATAATTGATTCATTGCAAGGCCTTCTGTGTATCTTATTTCACCAAGGAATTCATTACCGGTGCCGTTAAAATAAAGCAACAATCTGGTTCCGCTTGGAGTTCCCACATCGAGTACTTCTGTTTTAAGAAAGGCGTTATTCCATGAAGTTGTCCAGTTAAAATTCTTGTTTTGTATTACTTCGTATTCAACAAGGGTTTCCAGACCGCTGTTTTTTAATGATGCCTGGTTTTCTTTAGAAGTAGTATAACCTGAAGCACTTGAAAGATTTACATCTATTATTTGTTCTGTTGTTACCTTATCAAATGCAGCAATATCCAAATGCAACCTGCTCTTAAATAATTTAAGCTCAAGACCTATTTCCTTTTCCTTTACGGTAAATGGCTGCAATAACGGATTAGGAGCGCTGGTGCCGTTAATACTTCCCAAAGTCTGCCCATTGAACAAATTCGCATTAACTCCATAAGTAAGGATTCCATCATATGGGCCAACAGAAGCTATACTACCCACCTGCGCAAAGGAGCCTCTCAACTTACCATATGATAGCCATGAAGCATCTTTCATCAATTCTGAGAAAATAAAGCTTCCGGAAATTGAAGGATAGAATTTACTGTTATTTTCAGGATTTAAAACAGAGAACCAGTCGTTACGGCCGGTAATGTTCACAAAGATCATTTGATTCCAGCCAAACTCAGCCAACCCATAGAGTGAATTCAGGCGGGTTTGATTATAATTATAACCATCACCAGCGCCCTTAACTGTACCATTCCTGTAAGAATAGAGATTTGCAACTGTAAAATTAGTGGCGCTCTGTACCATATTCCTGAACTCTGTCCGGTAAGTATTTCCGCCAAAACTTGCATCAACTGAGAACTTCCCAAACTCTTTGCTGCCACCAATGAGAAAGTCAGCATTTATATCAGTTGTGGTAGTTTGGCTGATATTATAGTTACCCCTGTAGGTAACGGTGGGGGTTGTGGTAGCCACAGTTGTATTGGCACCTGTACCATTCAGAGCATATGACTCTGAATAATTGGTACCTCTGTCGTAGTTGAACCTGCCTTGTGCATAGAGCCAGTCGGTAATTTCATAACGTAAAGTGGTCGTTCCCAGCAAACGATTTCTGTCTTCTTTAAATTTCTGACCTCCCTGTAACGGGTAATACGGATTATTAATAGTACCGAGAAAACCGTTTGTTTGCCATTCAGCTCCTGTAGCTGGATTCTTTGCATGATCCCTGTATGCTTCCAATGGTACAGAAACAGGCATCCTTGTAAAGAAATTAACCACACCATCACCCTGTGTACCTATCTGCGGAGGATTAATATAATCTTCATCTGCATAATTTACGTTCACCTGCAACTTAAGGTTTTTAGCAATGGTCTGATTGACCCCAATGTTAAAAATAGCCCTTTTATACTCGTTACCGGGAACAATACCTTTTGCATCCGTTGTGGAAATAGATGCCCTGAAACTTCCATTTGCCCCGCCACCTGATAATCCAAGAGTATTGGTAAAATTGGTGGCATTTTGCAGGTAATCGAAAAGCTGGTTAGGGTAAGCAGAATAAGGTCTCATTATGCCATCAAAATTAATTACAGGCTGGCCATCCAGTTTTGCACCCCAGCCCCATTGCCCATTACCCTGCACCTGGGCGGCAGTTGTAAATTTGTTACCTGCCTGTCCCTGTCCATACTCGGTCTGAACAATTTCGTCCATGAAATTCAATGCTTCCGAAGTAGTATAACTGGTAGTAAAGTCCACTCCGATACCAGAATTTTTTGAACCTGATTTTGTGGTTATCAGTATTGCACCTGCTGCAGCTCTTGAACCATACATCGCAGCAGCCGTAGCACCTTTCAATACTACCATACTTTCAATGTCATCCGGGTTAATATTCGCAAGGTTATCCCCGCGGTCACGCTGCTGGCCGGCACCTTCAGCATTCCTTACCCCCTGATCCATAGGCAAACCATTAACTACAATTAATGGTGAATTGGTTGCTCCGGCAAAACCAACCTGTCCACGCAGCCTGATTTGATTACTTGATCCTGCACCGGCAGCAGGAGGTGTAATATTCAGGCCTGCTACCCTTCCTTCAAGGGATTCCGAAAGATTGATGGTCCGGCTCTTAACTAAATCATCCGGATTAACCGATGTTACTGCATAACCAAGCTTTTTTGATTCTCTTTTTACTCCCAATGCAGTTACAAGAACCTCGGTAAGGGCAGATTCCTCGCTTGCCCGCATACTGATTGAAATGTTGCTCCTGTTTAGTATAGGCACTTCCAGACCAACGAAACCTATAGAGCTTACTACCAAAACATCAGAAGTATCGGCCCTGATACTGAAAACCCCAGCATTATCTGTAATTGTTGCCCTCGTTGTTCCCTTTACCGTTACGGTTGCCCCTGCAATTGGATTGTTTGAACCATCCAAAACAGTTCCACTAACAGTTTGTGAATACAAACCAATAGAAAAAAGAATAGACAACAGGAAAAGAAAACAAAAACGGGATTTACCTGGCGGAAAAGCCAGAATAGTTTTTTTCTTCATAGTAGCAATTCGTTAGATTAAGAAATAAGCCTTTTTGACAGGCTTTAACGGTACAATATTAAAACAGGAGAGTACAGAAAAACTTCCAAAAAAAACCGTTGTTGGATTTTGTACAAAATACAATTAATTTTTCCTGACATTTACTTTTTGAAATTCATGTATTGTTGATTGCTAACGTTTGCCAGATGAGTCAATTTCTATTGCAAAAAGAGAATTCAACGGAATTACAACTTTTTGAGCATATAAATGAATTTGCATTTAAAAAGAATAATTCAATCAGGTTGAATTCATTCAATGAAAACTGCTCAGACTGCTTACGCCTGTATTATATTATTGAAGGAAAATTTGACTGGAAAATTAATAGGGAGAATTATACACTGTATCCTAATGACCTTGTAATTATTTTACCAGGACAGGAACTGATTGCTGAAAAGGGCTATCTTGAAATCGGTTCCCTTTACTGGCTAAAGATTTATTTAAATATCCAGCATAATGGTAATAAAAATGCACTTGGCATTTGGAGCAGCATTTCGGCACCTGAATATATTTCGATTAAAAAAATAATATTTCTGAACAATGTACCCGTACTTTCAAGACTAACGGATGCCGCTTCAATCTTCTCCCAGTTACGTAATGAAATTTTTGGCCAGGAGATTGGATATGTAACAAGGGTAAATCAATTACTTGATGAATTGATAATCCTCATTACCCGTAAAGTAACCCAACAAAGCATATGCCAGCGGGACTTTCCCCAGGCCTTTTTAAAACTGGAGAACGAATTGCGGAAAGACCTGTCTCACCACTGGACTGTGGAAGAAATGGCGGCCATAGTAGGTTTGGGAACTACAGCTTTTAGCGATAAAGTAAAAAATTTTACCGGGTTTACACCCATTAACTATTTGATAAACATCCGGATTTCTGAAGCCATTAAACTTTTAAAAAAGCCTGGAGAAAATGTAACGGATATTGCCCTGGATACCGGATTTTACTCATCTCAACATTTTGCAACAACATTTAAAAAACTAACCGGCTATACACCAAGCCATTTCAGGAAAAAAAATATTTAAATTTAATAACATATATGGCATCCAAGAAAAACTGCATCATCACCATTGAAATAGGAACAAACGCTGTCAGAGTAGTTGCCTTTGATCTGACCGGAACCACAATTGCTTCCATGAAAGGTTCATATCCTACTTTTCATTCCCAACCTGATTATAGCGAACAGGATCCTGAACAGATATTTATAACGATGTTATACGTTTTAAAAAATCTTCTTATTGAGCATATTCATCCGCATAAAATTAAGGTCGAAAGTATTTGTTTCAGCGCTTCAATGCACAGTGTTCTTGCAATAGACAAAAGAGGAAACCCATTGGGTAATGCAGTAATCTGGGCCGACAACAGGGCTAAAAAGGAGGCTGAAAAGCTAAAAAACTCGCCACAGAGTAAAATAATCTATTCAGCCACCGGCACTCCTATGCACCCTATGTCACCTCTATTTAAAATAGCCTGGTTCAGGCATAACGACAAGGAAAGATTTAAGCAGGCTAGCAAATTCATTCAACTAAAAACATACATCATTCAGCAGCTTACAGGCGAATACCTGATTGATCACAGCCTGGCCTCGGCAACAGGGCTATTAAACATCCATAAAATCAAATGGGAATCCGAAGCACTAGCCTATGCCGGTATAAACAGCGGAATGCTAGCCGACCTTGTTCCTATTTTCGAATCGGCAGGAAAATTAAAAAAGGCCTATCAAAATTCCTTAGGCATTCATGCGGATACAAAGCTCATTGTTGGCTCAAGCGACGGATGCCTTGCTACCTTAGGTGCGGGAGTAAAGGATGGCTGCAAGGCCACCATTACCATTGAAGACAGTGGAGCTGTAAGAATTATGGGCAATAAAGTGCTGAATGATAAGAAACAGCGATTCTTCAATTATCTGCTCACCGAAAATTGTTATGTGTCGGGGGGACCAACTAATAGTGGTGGTGTTATTTTTGAGTGGTTTACAAAACAGTTCGGGGATTTCAAAAATCCATTTGACATGGAGTATACCATGAAAGAGCTTTTCGCTGTTGCAGCAAAAGTAAATGCCGGCTCAGATGGTCTGATTTTCCTTCCGTACCTGCTTGGAGAAAGGGCTCCAATTTGGGATGCCAATGCAAGGGGGGTATATTTTGGCATAAACATTAACCATGAACGCCAACATTTTATCAGGGCGATAATTGAAGGTATCCTATTTGAGATTTATAGTATAGGGAAAACTTTGGAGGAACATTGTAAAATCAACAGCTTGTCTATAAATGGAAGCTTTGCCTCTATTCCGCTATGCGCCCAGATCATTGCTGATATTTTCAATAAGCCTGTCAGCATTAGTCAGCATAACTACAGCGTAGGCCTTGGAGCTTATTTGCTTAGTGCAACTGAAATGGGCATATTCACCAACCTGGAGGAAGCTGCAAAAAGTATTGTTTTACCTGAACAGTATTTCCCTAAAAATAATCTTCATGATATCTATATGAGGCATTTTGATATTTTCGAAAAACTGAGTGTCAAATTAAAAGATGATTTTGTAGATGTGGTCAAACTTCAATAATTTTTCTTAAACAAATTTATGACTGATTCAAAAAATATATTCAAGCTATTTTATGGCAGTGCAGTTGCATTGGCAATCGTTTTCCTGATCCTTTTATTCATAAATAAATATGACTGGGCAGGATGGGTTTTACTCTTTTTTTTCCTGAGTCTCGCTGTGGGTTTCAGAGGAAATGAATCATTGAAGGGACTTTCATTTACAGTTGTTATTTTTGGAACAGTTGCATTGGCGCTATTCCATCCGGAATATTTTCAGGAATGGGGAACGTTTAAGTTGAGTAACCTGATTACACCGCTCATTCAATTGATTATGTTTGGAATGGGTACCTCAATGAGTTTAAAAGATTTTGGAGCAGTTATCAAAACGCCAAAGGGAGTGGTAATTGGCGTACTGAGTCAATTTATTATTATGCCGGTACTTGGCTATACGCTGGCAACCTTATCAGGTTTCCCCCCTGAAATTGCAGCAGGAATCGTTTTAATCGGATGCTCACCAAGCGGACTCGCTTCTAATGTTATGTGCTACCTTGCAAAGGCTAATCTCGCGCTTTCTCTTTCAGTTACATCAATTACAACTTTAATTGCCCCATTTGTTACTCCTTTTCTAATGAAATTGTTTGCCGGGCAAATGGTGGAAATTGACCTGTATAAAATGATGTGGGATATATCCAAGATGATTATTATTCCCATTGGTGCAGGATTAATATTCAACAGAATTTTAAGCGGTAAATCAAAATGGCTTGATAATGCTATGCCCCTGGTATCAATGTTCGGCATTGCATTCATACTTACTATCATTACTGCAGCGGGCAGAGATAGCTTGCTAAAAATTGGACCACTATTGGTTGTATTAGTGATTATTCACAACTCATGTGGCTATTTATTGGGCTATTGGTCAGCAAGACTATTTAAAATGCCCGAACGGGATTGCCGAACAATTGCCATCGAAGTTGGGATGCAAAATGCTGGGCTCGCATCAGGAATTGCAAAAGAAATGGGGAAAATTGCAACGGTAGGTCTCGCACCTGCCGTATTTGGGCCATTAATGAATATCAGCGGTTCTATACTTGCCAGTTGGTGGCACAACCGGGCACCAAACGATGTTCTGAAACCAGATAGCAAATCTGCGACAGACTAAATTGTCATTTATCAATTTAAATAAAACAACCATGATTAAGTATCTATTGACCTTTTCGATACCAATTTGTTTTGTCCTGCAATCATATGGTCAGCAGGTTCAAATTAGTAAAGAAGAATTAATTGCACTGACACCCGAATGGAAAGGGGAGCGTTTTCCGGATGGAAGGCCAAAAGTACCAGATGGAATTATCCGGAGAATGAAAGCAGTAAGCGTTGAAGAAGCCTGGGCAACTATGAGCAATGCAGGCTACAGGTATCAAATAGCAGAGGGTTGGGAAACAATCAATCCCGATAGTGTATTGGTTGGCAGGGCGGTAACCACAACATTTATGCCCGGACGTCCCGATGTATGGAAGGCTATTGATTCGTTGGGAAAAAAAGAGGGAAGAAGGGCACAAAATGTTTGGGCCGTAGAAATGCTGGTAAAAGGTGATGTTTATGTTGCAGATCAATTTGGTGCAAAAAGAAACGGGCCAACCATTGGCGATAATGTTGGAAATGCCATTTTTTCTAAAACAGGAAACGGAATTGTGTACGATGGTGCATTGCGGGATGTTGAAGGTTTAAAGGAAATCGGGGGTTTCACATCATATTATACAAGCTATGATCCTTCATTTCATAATCCGGGTGGCGGACAAAACAGGGATTTAACAACAATGATTGTAGGAATCAATAAACCCACCCGAATCCGCACCGTTACAGTTATGCCGGGGGATGTTGTTTTAGGCAAAATGGGGGTGGTTGTTTTTATTCCGCCGCACCTTGCTGAAAGAGTTGTGACTACATCTGAAATCGTTCGTTTAAGAGATATGTTTGGCCATCAAAGAATAAAGGAAGGAATATATACAGCAGGTCAGATAGATACAAGATGGTCAGATGAGATTGAGAAAGATTTTTCGAAATGGCTGAATGATCACATTGATGAATTGCCTGTAGCCAAAGAACAAATACAGGAATACCTGAAAGAACGTACATGGTAGCAATAACAATATTACCCATTAATTTAAAAACTTTATAAAATGTCAAATTCAAGAAGATCATTTTTTTCAAAAGCTGCTGCAGCAGCAGCAATGACTCCATTATTTCCCTTTTCATCAATTGGTAAAGGGCTTGAGGATGCCGTTGAAAAGAAACAGTTTAATTCACCGCCATCCGATTTAAAAATAACAGACGTAAAATGTGCCTATATCGGAGGGAGTCTCTTTGTGAAAATATTTTCAAACCAGGAGATTTATGGATGTGGCGAAGGAGTAGATGCAATTGGGGGAACCTATTACCTTGTTCAGAATATGAAAAGGAGATTGGTGGGACAAAGCCCATTTAATATCCATAAAATATTCGAAGATTTCAGGAGAGGTGCTCACTTTGGAGGTGGCCAGTCGGGGATGTTTGTTGCGGTTTTATCTGCCATCGAAACTGCATTATGGGATCTTACTGGGAAAGCACTAAATCTTCCGATTTACCAATTGTTAGGCGGTAAATTTCGTGATAAAGTAAGAGTGTATTGTGATACTGCCCTTTACCGGGTCAGATTCCCTTCTCCTGACGATTTTGCAACCGCCGCAAAAGACGCTATTAAAAACTGGGGATTCAATGCTTTGAAATTCGATCTGGATTATGCTTCAGACCCTGACAAATACGACCGTTATAACTGGACTGCCAGTCCCGGAGAAATAATCAGGATGTACAACCAACTCGCTGCAGTACGTGATGCAGTAGGCCCGAAAATTGATCTTTGTGTTGACATGCACGGTCGCTATGATTTTGTAACTGCACAGGCAATTGCCAAGAAAGTAGAACCATTGAACCTGACCTGGTTGGAAGAGCCGGTTCCGGCAGAGAACTATGCTGCATTTAAGGAAATTGGAGCGGAAACCAATACGCCAATTGCGGCAGGTGAAAACGTATACCTTGGCTATGGTTTCAAGCAATTAATGGATAATGGGGTGGATATAATAATGCCTGATCTGCAAAAATGCGGTGGTTTGGGAGAAGGTCAGCGAATAGCCAATCTTGCCAATTTATATTATAAGCCCTTTTCACCTCACATGGTGGCATCGCTACTTGGTGCTATGGCTTGTGCACATGTTTGTGCCACAGTACCCAACTTTCATTTAATGGAATGGCAATCTTATTTCCATACCAATGTTATGTATAAGGAAATTGTTATTTTTGATGAGGGAGACTGGGTGAAAGACAGCTTTATTAAAGTATCAGATAAACCAGGTATCGGTGTTGATCTTAATATTGAAGCTATGAAAAAATATGCAAACCCTAATGTGCCCTTCTTTACATAATATTAAAAAGAAACCAGAACTCCGTCATAGTAGTTCTGGTTTCTTTCATTCTCACTTTTAACCCAAGGCAATTTACATAACATTTCAACCTGGGCCTATTCAGTTTTACTTCTGATTAATTGAATATAATAAACAGCGCCTGCCGTATTGCCTTGAAGCGCCTGAAACTTCACTCTTACGGCACCCTTACCTTTAACCATTAAGTCAGGAATGGGGTATTCCATATACTGAAATCCAGACTTATTCCATCTGCCGGTATTATCCTCCGTCACCAGTTTTTCATCATCAATAAAGATGTCAAATTTTCGACTTCCCCATTCTGCTCCCCAATATTTAATTCGTAACAATAAGCCTGTTTCATTATTAGTAGAAAGTAAATAGCTGAAAAAACCGCCATTTCGTGCATCACGCCAAAATTCATCACTGAAATTTCCGGTATTTGAATTTTGCTTTTGGATTAAGTGATCAGCTTCGGGCTGCTGTTCGCCGGGTGCAACAAAATCAATAGTGCGCTTTTGCAATGAGAGCTTTTCCTTTTCCAAAATTGCTATTGAATCAAGATAGGAACGATAGCCAGCATTGCTTAGTGACATCCAATACATCATATACCTTGTATCGTGAATCTTAAAAAAGGGTTCAAGTAACAATTCAACCGGGTTAACAACTTTAACTTCAGATGCTGTAAAATTTAAGGGGTTACCAGAAACAGGCTTTAACTTCTCAGAAAGCTTGGAAAGATTATCTTCAATTATTACCGGAGCCTTATCAACAGGAAGCTTTTTGCCAGATGCTATATGAGCCCATCTGCCATCGTTTGCCACCAACCCCTTTAAATCTTCGTTGCCACTTTTTGCACCCAATAAAATCGGCCCATTTATAAAAGCTATATAATTGGGTACATTTGGCATGTATTCAATGGTAGTATGCATCGGAATAGTAACAGTTACAACATCTCCCTTTTTCCAATAACGTTCAATGGCTATATAAGACTGCGCACTTCCGGTTGATGCAACAGGGTTACCATTAAGAGTAATTTTAAATTCTCCATTTGATACCCAGGCAGGATAACGTATCATGAGTGTAAAACGGGATCCCCCCTCAGTGATCATTACCTTAGTTTCCTCTTCATAAGGGAAAATGGTTTGTTGCCTAATTTTCACCTTCTTCTCTTTCCAGTTTAGTTCAGAAGCAACGAACAGATTTACATATAATGAATCATCGGTATGGGTATAAACAAACTGGCTGTACTTGCTATGGTTTTCCATACCACTGCCTACACAGCACCACATCCCTTCATTAGGTGATGAATATACCCGGTAATGACGCGGGCGCGCCGGGGTAAAATACACATAGCCCCCATGTTCAGGATGTTGGGTTGATAAAATATGGTTATACAGTGTACGCTCATAAAAATCTGCATATTTTGCCAGGGGATTAATCCGGAACAAATCTTCCGTTAGTTTAAGCATGTTGTAAGAGTTGCAGGTTTCCGGCCCTTCCACCTCATTTACAAAATCGCTGCTTGCTGCTACACCGGGAAAAAATTCCCGCCGGCTGTTTCCACCAAAGGCCAGGCTACGTTTGGTAGCAACTGTTTCCCAAAAAAATTGTCCTGCCCGTTTAAATTTATCATCGTTGGCTATTTCGCCTATTCGCTCAAACCCTACTGCTTTTGGCACCTGTGTATTGGCATGTTTATTATCCAGGTTATCATTACCCACAGCCATAGCGTCAAGCAGCATATTGTGTGAAAATCGTTTTGCCGCCAGAATGTATTTTTTATTACTGGTCATTTGGAAAGCATCTGCCAAAACCTCATTCATGCCTCCATGTTCAGTATCAAGCATGGACTGCATTTGCACATCAGTCAATGAGGCGGTGATATTTACAGCCCAGTCACAAAAATTCAAAAAGATGGCTTTGGCTTCTTCATTGCCGGCATACATCCAGGCATCTTTTAAACCTGCAAACATTTTATGAACATTGTACCAGGGTACCCAGGCCGATTTGTAAGCTGCAAAATCACCTTGTTGTAAAGTACTCCATATTTTCTTACCATTTGGTACAGCACCTGCGTAGCCAATAGCCCAATCCGGGTTATTCTTTCCGTTGGCTTCCTGGCAGGCTTTCAACTCGGCAATCAGATAATCCATCCGCTTTTTACATTCCTCATTTTTGGTAGATGCATAATTCATAGCCAGGGCTGATAAATAATGCCCGCCTACATGCCCATCCAGCCCATCCCAATTTGGAAAAATTTTTGCCTTTTCAGGTAAACCCGCCTCCTTTCTGTAACCTGCTAATAAGCGGTCTACATCATATTGTAAAAGAACCTTTATATTAAGGTCTCTTGCATTTTTAAAGGGTCCATCAAGCAAGGTTACATCGCTTAATGAAAATTCATTGGCGTACAACCTGTCCTGCGCATGAGTGGTTCCGCATGTTATTGTAATGAATACCAAAGTACAAACTATTAAACTTAATCTTTTCATGTTAATTAATCATTTTTGTGGTTATGGGTTTGCCGCTATAAATCATATCCTTTTTTATGCCGTCATTATTTACCCCTACCCCATTGCCTTCTTTTACCAAAACAATACTGAATACCCTTTTCTTTAATGAACCGGCATAACTACCCTGTATTTTTCCAATGGAGAATGCCTGTGTTTTCTCATTCCAGCTAAATGGTATAATGGTGTATTTCCCTTTCTCGTAATTATAATTATC
>Ga0116158_10004090_pt1 | contig 12514 bp, 8 predicted proteins | sample AD_UKC052_MetaG_FD_89883 | JGI IMG/M metagenome (GOLD analysis project Ga0116158, IMG submission 89883) | Active sludge microbial communities of municipal wastewater-treating anaerobic digesters from USA - AD_UKC052_MetaG | ecosystem: Engineered > Bioreactor > Anaerobic > Digestate | place: USA... | reverse complement strand
GCGCAGCAGCGTTCGGAATTAATTACGTTATTGAACAAGCATCAACTGAACGGGATGAATTGTATAATGTTCCAGATTCGTCCTTCGTGCGACGCATTTTATATGAATGCAATGGAGCCCTGGTCTGAATGGCTGACTGGTACGCAGGGAACGCCGCCGAACCCGGTTTACGACCCTTTGCAATTTGCTGTTGAAGAATGTAAAAAACGGGGTATGGAATTACACGCATGGTTTAATCCGTACAGGGCAGTATTAAATAAAAACTCAAGCAGTGTTCATTTTAGTCATATAAGTAAAACTCACCCGGAGTGGATAAGAGAATACGATGCATTAAAGCTGCTTGATCCCGGTATTCCCGATGTACGGGAATACGTTACACAAGTAATACTTGATGTTGTTAAAAGATATGATATTCAGGGAGTTCATTTCGATGATTATTTTTACCCTTATCCTAAAACAGGTTTTACCTTTGAAGATGATTCTACATTTGCACTATACCCGAATGGATTTACGGATAAAGATGATTGGAGGAGGAATAATATAAATATCCTTGTTCAAATGATAAGTGATAGTATTAAGTTTTATAAGCCGTGGGTAAAGTTCGGTATAAGTCCATTCGGAATATGGAAAAATTCTTCTACCGATCCGCTTGGTTCTGCCACTTCGGGATTTGAATCTTACTACGGAATATATGCAGACTCCCGCAAATGGATGCAGGAAGGATGGCTTGATTATATTAATCCGCAAGTTTACTGGAGTATTGGCTACAATCCTGCAAAGTATGATGTACTTGTTCCCTGGTGGACAAACAATTCTTTCGGAAAACATTTATATATCGGGCAGGCAGCATACAAAATCGGTTCATCTTCGCCCGACCCAAACTGGCTAAATTTTTCAATGATGCCGGATGAAATCAGGTTAAACAGAACATACCCGGAAGTTCATGGAAGCGTTTTCTTTAGTTCAAAATCGATTACAAATAATTTAGGCGGAATACAGGATTCATTAAGAAATGATTTATTCAAATACCCGGCATTAATTCCTACAATGCCATGGAAAGATTCCGTACCACCAAATCCCCCTGTAAATTTATCTTTATTCGGAGACTCTAATTCAGTAATTTTAACCTGGGAGAAGCCACTCCCCGCTTCCGACGGTGATGCGGCAAAATATTTTGTTATATACAGGTTTAAGTACCCCGATACAGTAAACATAAATGATCCCCGTGCGATCAGGATAATTACAACAACCGATACTACTCAGTACAGCGATCAGCTTTCGGGTGTTGGCTCGGATGGATATACTTTTGCAGTTACTTCTGTAGATAGATTACACAATGAAAGCAGTCCTGCTATTGTTACGTTTAATATTACAAGTATAAATGACAATCAAATTAAGGAGATTGATTTTTCGCTTGAACAGAATTATCCTAACCCGTTTAACCCGGTTACCAAAATTTCATATAGTATTTCACATCCCGGTTTAGTTTTATTAGATGTCTATGATGTATTGGGAAATGAAGTTTCGCAAATTGTGAATGAGTTCAAATCACCGGGGAATTATTCGGTTGAATTTGATGCCGGCAATTTAAGTAGCGGGCTTTATATATACAGGATAACCTCCGGCAGCCATACTGCTGCAAGAAAAATGTTATTGTTGAAATAATTATTGTTATAGGCATAAAAACAAAAAGGCGGGCAACCGCCTTTTTTTATAACGGAAATCTTTTTTATTTTACATAGGAACAAAAAACAAATTATTGGACTTGCTTCTTGGAAAAAAATCATTCTTCGGTATGGCTTAAGCCTTTTTCTATTTTATTAGGAATCAGTCTAATAATATTTTTTGTAAATATGTTTATTGATTCTCTTTTAATTAGAGAGAATATACATCCCTTCGCCTCTCTATTCAGCGATGATATTGGAAACATCATCGGTTCAATCGGTAACTGGAATGAAGTTGTTGTTGCTGTACTCGGTATTGAAATTACAGTACTTGCGATTATTGTTCAATTGGCAGCAAATAAGTATTCCTCGAAAATAATGGAATTGTTTGTTCAGGACAGAACGAATTTCCTTGTTATAAGTCTTTTCGTTATTACTGCAGTTAACACGATGCTTGTTTCGAATACCGTAAATGAAAAATCATTAAGTCTTTTCAGTGTTTGCTTTACAATGCTTTTAATAATTGTAAGTTTATTAATCGTGTTACCCCATTTCAACTATGTTTTTAACTTTTTAAGACCGACAAACTTCCTGAACTACGTAAAAGAGAGCACAATTAAAGAGATTAATAAACTTGCTTCGCAAAAAAGAACATATTCACCGCAGTCAAAAGAGATTATAACAAACAATATCAACTTTATCGGCGATATAGCTTTGAATTCGGTTTACCAGGGAGACAGAGCCGTAATTCTTTTATGTATCGGTTACCTGCGAGAAATAGCAATTCACTACATAAATAAAAAGTCTTCATTACCAGCCGAATGGTTCAAATTCAGTGGTAATGAATTTATGGACCCTGACTTCGCAAGCTATTCATCGTACGTTATCAAAAAAATTGAATCGAATAAAATATTGCTTGAAAGAAAAATTTTCGGGCTTTATGAAGTTATTTTTAACAATGCAAGACAAACATTAAGAGATGTTGCTTCCGGTGTGTTACTAAATACCGAATTAATTACAGAAGCAGCGGGAAAGAGTTCGGATGCCGGTTCGTTGGAATGCTGCCTACAATACTTCAACTCGTATATGAGAGCCGCAATAAGAGGCAAAGACCCGCGTTCAGCATTCAATACACTTGAGCATTACAGGGTTGTTGCCGAAAGTTTATTGGATGTCCATCCTGAAGAAGTTGAAAAAATATCATTCTATTTTAAATATTACGGACAGGAAGCAAGTAAAAACCAGGTCTTGTTTATTATAGAAACAGCCGCTCACGACCTGTGCAAAATAAACGAAATAGCTTATGAGAAGCAGGTTCCAAATCTTAAAAAGCTGCTCGAAGCATTTTTAACATTAGATGAACCGATTGAAGAATCAAAAGATGAAACAGGCTCAAAAGAGCTTTCACTGATTGGTGTTCGTATTGCACAGGTAAAATTAGCCGGTTATTATCTTCTACGTGAAGAAAAAGAATTAGCAAAAATGATTTTTAATGATATGAAAGTTGAACCTCCCGGGCGAATTAAAAAGATAAAGGAGATTATCTTCAACACGAAGAATGAAGAGTTTTGGGAAATTACACCGAGAGGAATAAATTTTTATTATGTTTCTCCCGCAAGAAGAAACGCATTAATCGAGTTTTTTAACTGGTTTGAAAACGGAAACGGAAACAGTTGAATGTTGATTTTCATCAATTCATGGAAAATTAACAAAGATTTTTGTTGACATTTATGTTCATTTTGAATTAACTTTTGAGTAGTACAAAAAATAATATAGAGAAGCGGTTTATTTCATGCTCTCTCAATGTTCTGTTCTTAAGCTTTAATTAGAAAACGAATTTTACTAACTAATTAATTAACATAAAGTATTCACTTATAAGGAGAATTACCGTGGCTAATCAACAAGGACCAAGGACCGCATTCGGTCGCTGGATGGTTTACAAATTCATCCCTCAATATGCAAATAACGTTTACGGGTTTGTGTATATGGGTGCTGCAATACTAATTATTATCGTCGGATTAAGAGGATTGGGAAAAGTTGCATCCCAAATAGCAATTGTTCCCTCGTTTCTTTTAGGCGCCGATGGAAAAGTTGACCCCGCTTTTGTAATGGGAGCTCTTTTCCTTGAATTCGCACTTCTGCTCATTATGGCAATTACTACTTTCTTTACACCAGAAGATGAACCTAACCACGGTGGCGGTGAAGGTGAGGCTTCCGGTTCAAAATCATCAAACAGAATTACAATTGAAGCTGCTACTTTTCGTGCAGAGTTGGAGCATTTGCAGCAACTAACAAACGAAGAAGTTAAAGTAATCGACATGTATGTAAACAAACTCGGTGAAAATGCCAAGAGACTGAATGCTGCAAAAGCGGAATTCTTCAAAGCTCTTGTCGAAATGAAACAATATCTCAAAAGTTAAATAAGAACTTATTAAAGGAGTTTAAAATGGCTAAAGGTAGTAGTGGCAAGATGATCTACTTCGTCCTTTATATAGTTCTTATTGTAGAACTATTAATCGTTATTACCGAGAGGGACGAATTAGAAGAAATCGAACACGAAGTAAGAGATAAAATGCTCGGGAGCATTGCACAGTCTTACAAACAGGACGTGCTGTTAAGTATTACTCCCAAGAATTCCTCTGTCGGTGTTCAGGATACTGCGACAATTGCACTAATTCCAATCGGTTTGGTAGCTGAAGAAGAAAAAGCAAATGTAGAATTTTTTGTGAGCGTTCAAGGTAATACGCCTCCGGGTTGGCCCGCTGGCGGTGTTCTTAATCTCGATAACGGAACTGATAAATTCCGTCTTACTAAAAGAGACGACGGCACAGGAAATTTGATCGGGCATTTTACAAATGTTGCTGAATATAAATTTGTAGCTTACCTCGAAGTTGACCGGCAATTCCCCGGTTATCTTCCCAATTACTTATTGGATTCTCTTCGGTTAATGGTTGGCGAGCATCAAAGAGCTGTCAGTCCGAAAGAAGCTTTTAGTGTCAGTGTCGCCGGTAAAGGTGAAGTTAAAAGAAAAGGTGTAGAGTTTATATTCTAACTTTTACTGTTTTTATCATTTCATAAAACGGGAATTGATAATATGAAAAAACAATTACTTGTTATTGTGTGGTTATTCAGTATCTGCGCATTTGCCCAAAGTGTAGAAGTTGCGGATACGATTAGAACAGTTACTTTACAAGGTTTTAACGCTCCTTCTGTAGGGGCGTTAGTCCTTGGTAACGTAACAAGATTCGACTTCAGTGCCGAACTGTACGACGCAAATATGTCGAAAGTTCGGGATTGCAAGGAGTTTACTCAAAAGCCCAAAAAAGAAGAATGGGCTAAATATGTTTCCGGAGGACGGGGTACAACCGTGTGGGTTGTAGTTCACGACCTGATTAATGAAGCCGGAACTTATTACCTAAAAGCAACCTTAAGTGGATCCGCTGAGTTAGGTAATTTTAATAGAAGTATTTATTACATGGTTATTGTTGAAAATCCATCTATGGCATCAACTATTAACATAAGGAGTAATTACTTCTATAGTGAAAGTGAATCTTTCAGTTTTGCTACCGTTGAATATACTGATCCAAATTCATATTCATACAAAATAGTAGATGCTTCAGGCACTGCTTTGGATCAGGGACAGGGAGCTATTGTAAAACTTGATAAAGTATTATCCGAGTATACTAACGTAGGCAAAACAATTACTATCCAGGGTTTTTACGAAAACAGCCCGATTTATTATAAGAATAACGATGGCGGTTCTCCGAAAAAATCCGAATGGCAAATTACAATTGACCGTCCGAATCTGACAATGTTCAGCGGCTGGATTGAAGCAACCAAAGAAAATGAAAACACCGAATGGTTGATAAGCATCTACAATAATATGAGTAAGATGTTCTTATTCGGCTACATGGGTGTACGTCCGGGAGGTTTTGTTTTTGCGAAACCGGAAATAAGAAATTTGCAGGTTACTTCCGACCCGCCGGGATTTTTAGCTGGTTCGATGGTTGGTGCTTTTGGTGTGTTCCCAACTGTAAACATAAATGTTAGCGAAGACTTTATGAATACTCTGGAAGTCGGTGGTGAAGTTGACGTTAAACTTACCATCTCTTTCAGAACACAGTTTGAACAAATTAGAAAAGAATTTCGTGCTACTGTAATTAAATAACTTTCGGGGCATTAGTCCCCGGTAAGTTCGTTTTAAGTTTCATTAACAATTAGGGTCTGAATGATGATTAAGAGACTATTTTTATTTTGTTTTATTATCCTTTTAAGTACATCATATTCGCAGCAGTTAGATGATTATTTCAAGAAGATCGATCTAAAACTGAAGAAGGATAAAAAGTATCTGAATCTTTTCTATTGCGATTTCAGTGCTGACCAGATAAATGAATATCTTGGTACAATTCCAACTTTTCAGCGTACTGATGAAAAGAGTGATTTTCAATTTCAGGTTAAAGATAACATTACATATAGAATTGTTTTCTTAAAGGAAGGAATAGGAATTGATTCAGCTATTATTCTTTTTGTTGATGAGATTGAAAATAAATCTGCTTCCGGCGAATCATTCTTCGGTGAAAGCAGCGGCGGTCCTCAAATTGATACTACGAGAGTTCTAAATTTTAAAGATGTGTATTCCTTAAAACTTAACGATGCTGCCAAGTATGATCAACTTTTCCGGTTTGTTAATAATTATATTAAACAAAGCGAAGATGAAAACGTACCCTCTTTACTGGGAATAACACCGGATACGGATATAAAAACAAGTCTCGGTATGTCTTCAAGAGATAATACCGACTACCTCAATTATATGCGTGCAAACCATATTCACTGGTATCCCCGCGAACAAGCCGAAAAGAAAGGAAGACGCGGTGAACAAGCTGTAGTGAAAACGCCTTTCCGTATTGACGCAAGTTTAAGCATGATACATTTTTCGCACGAGATCATGGACTTTGCTCTCGGCGGTGCTTCAGTTGAATTAGGATTTACTGAAAGAGTACTCAACCTGCTCCCCTACCAAGCAATGGCTTTAACAGGGGGTTTCAGAACACTCGTTTCCTTAACGGATAAAAAGACAGATATTTCAAATTCGCTGATCGTAGACGCCAGGTTCATCGGGAAAATAAAAATGAACACTTCAAGTTTGGCTACAAATCTTCCTTATCATCAAGCAGACAAACCGAGACTTAACGTAGGAACTGCGGCTGGTTTCGATATTAACATCACGAGACCATTTGAAATGCCTTTCTTGAATTTATATGTTGCTATGGGTGGTCCTGCATATTCCAGCCCTGCAGTAAAACTGGGAACAAAAACAAATCCATATGCATACTTCACATTTACACAGGCTGAAGCTTTAATGTCGTTTTACTGGAATACAAGTGAAAAAATGGTTAGCAGATTGAGGGTTGATGTCGGCATAGGTTACTACGATATTTGGAAAGCAAATTATAAAGGAACTGCTAAAAATGCCTCTACTAAAGAACTTATTCAGGATAAGATAATGCCGGTTGTTGGTTTCCATTTTAATTTCGTTCCCGATAATAGCGAGCTCTTCGGGGCAAAATTGAGAGTTTTTGATAGTCAGGCTACTCTTACTGCTTGGTTGAAGTTACTGGAATTTTCAGGTAATCATGTAATCCGTTTTGAAGGGACTTACATGAGCGAACCTTTTGCCAGAAAACTTAGAGACTGGGAAACTAAAGGAGGAGCGATTCTTCAAGTTAGATACCGGTATGGTTATTAAACATTAAAAGGATAGAGCTATTATGAAAAAATTATACTTTGTACTTCTGTTATTAATAATTCCCTTTTCCCTGGTTAAAGCCCAGGACAATAGGGAAACGTTAACCGATCTCAAGAAGATTTATGAAAGCCTTGAGTATAACACTATCGCTTTTGATGATTTAAAACAAAAGTGGATTATTAACGATCCTCTATTTATTAGGGAAATATTCAATAGATTTGTTGTAAGAGATGCTTTACGCCTTAATGAAGCCAAGGTTGATATTGAAACCGTGAAAAAATTGACCCAGCAGATTTATGATGGTGTTGTTGTAATTGATTTACGAAAAAGGTATTACGATAGTGAAGTCGAACTTTTTGCCTTCATAAATGTAGATGAAATAGGAAAAGAAGAACCCAAATATCTTTTCGACCCGATTATTGATGGTTTTTACCTACGTGAAATTATCGGCGGTGCTTTATACGAAAGAGTTAAAGTTGAAGGTTACTTCTTAAGCGATATTACAAAGAAAATCTATGATGTTAAACCGGGATACTTTTTTGATGTAAAACTAAATCTTTTAGAACCGGAAGTAATGTTCTGGAATACAACCTCCGATTACAGAAATAAATATCTCCTTTCTCTTTTCGGTATGTGGGGTAATGATAGAATTTTTATTCCGGGTTGGTATTCAAAAGAATACGTTGCCGGGTTAAAATTAACATATTATAAAACTATAAGTCAAAACCCGAAAAATTTTACTTACAGTGTTTCAGTCGGAGCTTCATTACCTTCAGGAAGACCTTTTGTAGGTGATAAAACATACAAACCTTTGTTTATTTCCGGGAAAAGCCTTTATTTTAACATTATCGGTGATCCGTTAAAATTTGTTTTCGATGATTTTGAGGATTTCCAGGTGATGCTTGAAGTAAAGTACACAATGGACGATTATGCTAAGAAGGATTACGGAATAACTGATTCGCTGGATTTTTATTCAAATAGAACATACTTCAATATAGAAGCAAAAAAACGGAACCTCTTCAACCTGTTCGATTTCGGTCAGTTTGAAATAGGACTTGGAGTTAGCAATCCGGATATCAACTGGTACAGAATTACAAAGAGAAATGCAAAAGTAATCGATTTGGAAGCCGGTAAAAAAGAATGGACTGATAAGTTTAATCATCATGTTTATTTAGACCTCGGTGCAGTTAGAACCGGTGGATTGATTCAGCATAGTACCAACTTTATAATTTCTCATAATTTGAAAGACGGAGGTTATTTCGGATTAAAAACCCAGGTAATGCTTAGTGAAAATTTCGGCTTTGATGTTAGAATTTTCAGCATGTACGGAACCGAAAAGAAAAAAATGGCTCCGTGGCGTGAAGATTCATACTTAGTTTTTTCTCCGATTATAAGAATTAACTACTAGTTCCGAAATGGAAAAGTATGTTACAAAACTTTGGTTAACGATTTTATTTATCGTTATTTCCGGGGGAAGTCTTTATCCGCAAAGCCTTCCCCTTGATGACCTGTATTCCAGAATCCAAAACAAGCTGAAAGAGGATAAAAGCTATCTGAATATTCATTCTGTACCTCTACAACTGAAAGACGGAGAAATACAGAATCTTCAAAACATTCCACGCAGTGATGAAAAAGCACCTTTCAGTTTTCAAATATCGGACAACACTACTTACAATATCATTTTCTTAAAAGAAGCTATTGAGGTTGATTCAATTAATGTTTTATTTGTAAACGAAATAACAGATAAAGCAGCAGCCGGTGAAACGTTTTTTGGAGATGCAGGTTCGGGTCCTCAAATTGATACTACAATAGTTCTCACATTTAAGGACATTCAAGAACTTTATTTCTATAATAAAGAGAAGTATGATTTTTTCTTTAATTATGTAAAAACTTACTTAAAAGAGGATGAGGCACGTTCATTATTAGGGATCAACGTTGATGAAGATATAAAGAAGAGTAAAGGGATTTCGAGTACAAACAATCTTGACTTTCTCAACTTTATGCGAGTTAATTATAACCACAGATATCCAAAACCTGCTTTACAAAAACGGGCTGGTCGTTCAAGAAGAGGAGCTACAACTGAACAATCCGCTACTTCAATGCAAATCGATGCTACTTTTACAAGTGTCAGTTTTTTCCATGAAACTCTCGACTTTGGATTCAGTACTCTAAGTGGTGAAGTAAGCCTCGGCAATAGAGTATTGAATATTCACCCGATGCAATCGATGACATTAAAGGGCGGTTTACGTTTTTTGATTAGCGTTTCTGAAGATAACCAGGACCTTGATAACGATTTTCTTCTTGATGCCAAACTGATGGGAAGAATGCGGTTAAATACGGCAAGTTTTGCCGATAAAGTTCCTTTCCTATTTATCAAAAAACCGAAATTAAATGTAGGCTCCGGGTTGATAGTTGACCTTAGTGCAACAAGGTTATTCGGGCTTCCGTTTTTGAATTTTTATATAGCAACCGGTTCGCAAGAACTTGAAAAGCCATATGTTCAGTTCGGAACGAATGATAGTTCAGTTGCTTATTATTCATCCCAGCAATGGGAAGCTTCAATGTCTTTTTTCTGGAATAGCAACGAAGCTTTAACACTACGTTTCCGGATGGACCTTGGTGCTGCAAATTATAACGTGATAGAGTTTTTATACAAAAACGGGATTTCAAAAAAATTAGTTTTCAACCAGATCCAGCCGTTTGTTTCTTTCCACATGAATTTTGCACCGAAGAACAACGATTTTCTCGGAACGAATTTTAGGTATTATGACGGGCAGTTAAGTTTTAATTTTTGGTTGAAGCTTTTTGAACTACCACCCGAACATACTTTCAGGTTCGAAACGTTTTATATCACCGCTCCCCTTTTCAGGTCCGTACGGCCATGGGAGCTTGAAGAAGGTACATCATTAATTCAAATAAGATATAGATATGGATTCTAACAAAGTTTTTAAATCGTTGTATATTTTTGCCTTCTGCATTTTACTATTAGCGGCAGAAAACATTTTTCCGCAAACCGAACCGGATTCTGTTAATAAATATAATAGGATCAACAAGATTTACAGAAGTCTGGAATACCCTACAACTGCTTTTGATGATTTTAAACAAACATGGGTTGTAACCGACCCAATTTTTGTAAGAGAAATCTACAACAGATTTATTGTAAAAAATGCTTTAAGGTTGGAAGGAAGTAAACCCACTCTTGAAGAATTAAGAGAGAAATCGAAAGATATTTACCAGGGTAAGGTCTTTATCGAATTACGCAGACGGTATTATGATGATGAGATTGAACTTTTAAGATTCTTTTCCGAATCAAAACTAAGTTCTTTGGATAGCTCCGACTACTTCTTTGATCCTACCGAGGATTTTGTATTTATCCGGGACATATTAGGTAAGCCGTTATATGAGGATCTTAAAAAGCAGTTTTATGCTTTAAATGACCTCACAAAATCGGATTACGACAGTAAATATGCATACGGGTTCGATATTTATATGCACTTTCTTGAACCGGAGTTAATGTTCTGGAACGTAACCACCGACAATAAAAATAAATTTTTAGTTTCATTAATTGGTAGATGGGGCAACGATCTACTATGTATTCCCGGCTGGTATTATCCAAGTTATATCGCCGGAGTAAAAGTTACTTATATAGATTATCTAATTAATAATCGTCCAAACAATTCTTACATACTTGAAGTTGGAACCGGATTAGCAGCACGGCAACCTCTTTTAGGTTTAGATAATGACGATATTGGAAAGAGGTTGTATCATTCCGGCAGTAACCTGTATTTCAAAGCTTTCGGTAACCCGCTTAGATTAATCGACGAATCACTTAAAGATTTTGAAATCCGTTTGGAAGGGCTTATTAGCTTAAATAGATTTAAAGTTGGTGATGTTGGTGTTGACTATCTTACAAAGTTCAACACAGTCCGTAATTCATTTCTATTATTTGTAAAGAAGAAAGAATTACTCAGTTTTTCGGATGTTGGTTCGCTTTCTGCCGGGTTAGGTTTAGGTTCTTTTGATGTATACTATTACTTATTAGACCCTGACCTTACGCAATTGAAAGATTTAAAAGCCGGTTCTAAGGGAGCTTTCAAAAATGCGGTATTTGCCGAGGTTGGTGTAAATGGTGAAGGTGGTTTATTGCAATACAATGCTTCCACTATCATTAATTATAACTTTACCGAAAGCTATGGATACGTCGGTCTAAAAATGTTTTTTATGCTGACTAATTCAATTGGTTTTGACTTCAGATATTTCACTTCATATCGAACGTCAACAAAAGCTTTGCCGGTTTACCGCAATGAAAACTACTTAGTTTTTTCACCGGTAATTCGTATTAATTATTAACAAATAATTACACATTTCCGTTTGGGGGGGGAGGTAAACTAAAACTATGCAAAAATTCAATACTGTATTATATCTTTTTTCATGCTTGTTTTTAGCGTTGTTTATTACAACAGCCAATTACGGTAGTTCAGGTAAACCCGGTGTTTTTACAGCGGGCTCCGGCTATCCCGCTTCCCCTCTTGTTAAGTTTATTAATCTGAATTCCCCTAACGGCGGAGAGACATGGCAAGCCGGAACAAACCATCTTATTAACTGGACAAGTACGGATATTAATTTTGTAACAATTGAGTATTCAACTGATAACGGAGGAAGCTGGACAACAATTATCAATCAACAAGCTGCATCAACAAACAACTATATTTGGAATATTCCGCAGAATGTTAATTCCACACAGGCATTAGTAAGAATCTACGATTTTGAAGACCCATTCTTTACCGATGTTAGTGATGCAGTTTTTTCAATTAGCCGGTTACAACTGCAATCCCCTACAATCGGACAAAAATTACTCGTTAATTCAACTCACGCAATTCAATGGATTGCAAGCGGAAATATTGCGAATGTTAAATTGGAATATTCAACAAATGCCGGAAACAACTGGCAATTAATTACTGCTTCTACAAATGCTGCAATAGGCTCGTACAATTGGACAGTGCCTAATTCACCTACAACACAGGCATTGATTCGTATAAGTGATGCTGCTATGCCTGCAATTATCGACACTTCCGACAGTTTTATTATTTCATCATTAACTGTT
>Ga0116158_10004085_pt1 | contig 12524 bp, 4 predicted proteins | sample AD_UKC052_MetaG_FD_89883 | JGI IMG/M metagenome (GOLD analysis project Ga0116158, IMG submission 89883) | Active sludge microbial communities of municipal wastewater-treating anaerobic digesters from USA - AD_UKC052_MetaG | ecosystem: Engineered > Bioreactor > Anaerobic > Digestate | place: USA... | reverse complement strand
GGTGGTCGGGGAGAACGGCGGCGAGGGCGGATTTTATTACACGTACAATTATGGCGGCGGCTGGAACGGTCCGGTGGCGTCGGGGCTGGCCGGGGCGAATGACCTCGGATATGTGCACGCGATGGCGACCGCGTCCGGGGGGCTGGCGCTCGCGGGGCAGACCTTCACCGGCAAGTACCCCGACGGGACGTATCACGCGGTGGTCGGCGAGCTGACGCCGGGCATGCCGCTGGTGACGACGATCCTCGGCGACCCCGACCCGGCGATCGAGGTGCGCACGGCGGCGGACCTCTGGCAGGACGTCGAGAGCGGGGCGGTGCACGTGGTGGCGACCACGCAGACGGGCGGGCTGCGCTACTACCAGCGCCCGCCGGGGGCCACGTGGGCCGAGCACGCGCTGCCCGATCACAGCTTCGCCGACGGCTATCGGGCGCGCTTCCTGCGGCCCGAGGGCGGGCGCCTGCATCTGGTGCTCGGCAGCAGCAGCGGGGCCGGAGTGACGGTGCTGCGGGCGCCCGACGAGGCGGTGGATGTGGCGATCGACTGGGCGGCGGCGGACAGCTTCGCGGCGCCGGAGCCGGGCCCCGGCTTCGCGGCCCCGTCAGCGCTGTTCGTCGAGTCGCGCACGTACCAGGAGCGGCCGGTGGCGGGCCTGCACTTCGCCAGCTGCGGGGCCTATCAGGTCAGCGACGGGGAGATCTGGGAGCTCACGCTGGATTGACCCGCGAGCTGCGGGTCACGATGATCGATCCTTGGCGGTGAAGTTCAACCGCCATCGAGGATTGCGCAGCGTGCACGCCCGCGCCCTGCGCTTTCCCCCGGGCTCAAGGCGTCGGGGCGTCCATCGCTTCGCCGATTGGCATCGTGTACTTCATGCTCATGCCGACCTCGGAGAGCCGGAGTTCCATCAGTTCGAAGAGGCTATCGACATCGCCCCTGCTCCACTCGTCGACGAGCTCCGAAAGGAAGGCCTGGACGTCTCCGCTGTCGACGTGAGTCTCGATCGCCGTAATCTGCGTATCGGAGAACGCCCTGAGCATGTCTTCGCGGAGCCTATCGGTGTCGCCGCGCTCGCGGGCTTCGCCGGCCGAGACGCGGATCCGCCGCACAGCGTCCATGTGCAGCTGAATCTCGGTCGGGTCGGACAGGCCGAGCTTGCCGTCCCCGTCGCGGTCGGCCCCCCCTGGGGATTGGCAGCCACCGAGGAGGATGGGGGCGAGGAGAAGCAGGACGCCGAGGGACAGGGCTGTGCGGAGCATTGCTCGGGATGATATCATCACTCGCCACGGCGTGGAAGACTGGGACCTCATCGGTGTGGCGGAGCGGCTGATCGCGGACGGGCGGGGGCGGCCGCGGGGTGCGTCGTGAGCCATTGTTGCAGCTCGGCGCGCTCGGTCCACCCGATCTGCAGGGCGGCCCCCTCGGCGAGGGCTCTGGCCCCGGCCTGGTCGCCGCGCTCCCAGGTGATCTGGGCCTGGGCGAAGTGCATCGAGGCGAGACAGGCGGCCCGGTCGGTGACGGTCTCGCAGGCCGCGAGATCGCGGTGCAGCGCGGCGAGTCCGGCGTCGCGGTCGTCGGAATAGACAGCGAGTGCCAGCTTCGCCTGGATCGGCCAGCGCAGCGGCGAGGGCTGACCGCCGGCGTCGATCGCGGCCAGCGCTTGTTCGAGGTCGCGGCGCGCCTCCGCGGGGTGGCCGAGTCGCGTGCGGAGCGTCGCTATATTGTTATGCGCCGTGGCGACATTCGGATGGGCCGGGCCGAGGGCCTTCTCGAACACGACCAGGCTGCGTAGCGCGTATTCGAGGGCCGCGGGGAGGTCCTTGCCCTCGGCCACGAGCGCGGCGCTCAGGCCGCCGAGCGATTCTCCGGTCGAGGGGTGCTCCGGGCCGAGCGCTTCCTCGCGGATCGACAGCGCCTCGCGGTGGTTGCGGATGGCGTCGGTGAAGCGACCCATGCTGGTCAGCACATTACCGATATTGGCGAGCGACATGGCGACCTTCGGGTGGCGGGGGCCGAACACCTTGCGTCGGATCTGCAGCGAACGCTCGTGGAGGGCGAGGGCGCGGGGGAGCTCGCCGAGCTTCTCGTCCGCGCCTCCCATGTTGTTCAGGGTCGCCGCGACATCGGCGTGTTCCGGGCCGAGCACGGCCTCGCGGATCACCAGGGCCGCCTCGTACTCGGTCCGCGCCGCGGCGAGGTCACCTGCCCGAAAGTTCACGTTGCCGGTGCTGTTGTGGACCGCGGCGACGTCGGGGTGGTCGCCGCCGAGGGCGGCGACGAGGATCTTCCGCGCCTCGGCGTAGCTGGCTCGCGCGGCGTCGAGGTCGCCCTGCTCGCGGGCGGCGTCGCCGATCAGGACGTGGAGCCGCCCGAGCCGCGGGTGCCCGGGCGCGAGCTGCGAGGCCTGCAGCGCGAGCGCCCGCTCGAGCTGGGCGCGGGCCTCCGCGAACTTGCCCTGACCCTCGTATACGCGCGCCTGGGCGGTCGCCAGCTCGGCCTCGCGGGTCGGCGTGGCCCCGGCCCGCCGCAGGCTCACGGCGGCGATGCGGGCGAGCATCAGGCCCTCGGCGGGCCGGGCCGCGACGGCGCCGACGACCCGCACGAGCTCGGTCCATACGGCGAGCTCGATCGGTTCGTCGTGACCCTCCGCCGCGGCGTCGGCGGCCGCGAGCAGGGTGGTCTCCGCGGCCTGCAGCGCGCCGGTATGGGCCTCCAGGCGACCCGTGAGCAGCAGCGCTTCGGCGACGATCGGCGGGTGAGCGAGCGCCTGCGCGTCGACCAGCGCCGCGCGTGCGATCTCGAGGCCACCCGCGAATCGCCCGCCCTCGTCGCTGGCCTCCGCCGCGCTCAATCGGGCCCGGATCGCGTCGATCTCGACGACCATCGCGGGATCCTCGCGGGGCCGCCCGGGGTTGGCCAGGACCTCGAGATCCTCGCAGTCGGCGACCGACGGCAATGCATGGACCAGATCGACGGTGCGATCCAATATCCCCACATCGGCCGCGACCAGCAACTCCACGGTCGCGCGCGCGGCCTCACGGCGGCGGCCGAGGCAGCGCATGCGCAGATCCAGCGAATCATCGGACTGCTCGCCGCGCACGTGGGTTGCCTCGCAGGCGTCACGATGGCCCGCGAGCCAGGATTGCGTATATGTATCGAGGACCCCGGACGCGCGCTCGAACACCGTCGCGGCGTTCGCACGTCCGGTCGCGAGCAGGCCGTCGTGGACGGCCGCGCGGCGAGCATCGTCCCATACACCGCTCCACTGCGCCGGGCCTCCGCCACAGAGCGGGGCGCGCTCGTCGGCGCCGCGCCACAGTGAAAACCCCGCGACCGCCGCGACCGCGAGTCCGACGATAGCGAGGCCCAGGCGCCGACGACCTGTATCGAGGGACAGGTCCTGCAGCAGCGCGTCCATGGTCGGATAACGCGCGTCCGGAGCGGTCTTGAGCCCGCGCAGCACGGCGCGGCGGATCGCGGGCGGCACCCGCGAGCCCCGCGGTACCGGGCGCAGGTCGCCCTCGGTGACGCTGCGCGCCAGCTCGGTGACGGCCTCCCCCGCGAACGGCCGCTCGCCGTGGAGCGCCTCGTGGAGCGCGACGCAGAAGCTGAACTGGTCGGTGCGCGCGTCCATCGCCTGCTGGGCGAATTGCTCGGGTGCCATATAGGCCGGCGTCCCGATCAGCACGCCGATGGCGGTGACCTGGGAGCGGACCGTGACCTCGCGCGCGGGGTCATCGCGCCGAATCGCGGTCTCGAACTCGACGAGATCGGCGTCCGCGCCACGCGCGAGCCCGAAGTCCATCACCCGCACCTCTCCGTCGGTGGCGACCATGACGTTGTCTGGCTTGAAGTCGCGATGCACGAGCCCCGCGCGGTGGGCCGCCGCGAGTCCGCGGCCGGCGTCGCGGAACACACGGAGGATCTCGGGCAGCGATCGCGGTGCGGCGCGGAGCCATTGCGTAAGGGTGACGCCGTCGACAAAGTCCATGGCGATGAAGACCTCGTCGCCGAAGGTCCCGACGTCATGGATGGCGACGACGTTGGCGTGCGAGAGCCTGGCCATCGCCTGGGCCTCTCGCAGGAGCCTCGCGCGTCCGGTCGACATCGCCGTACTCGACCCGGCCAGGCCGGGGTGGAGCAGCTTGAGCACGATCTTGCGATCCAGCTCGGGATCGTGCGCCACATAGACGATCCCCATACCTCCGGCGCCGAGCCGCTCCTGCACGACGTAGCGGCCGATCTTCGCGCCCACGGCGAGCAGCCGCGGCTCGGTCAGCTCGACCGGATCGGCGCCCAGCTGGGTGTCGGCCGCGATCGTGCGCTCGCTCTGCGACGACCTCGGGTTGGGGACCGCGAGCGTCGCCAGGGACGCGTCTGCCGGATCGTGGGTCGACGATGACACGAAGCCAATGATGGTACCCGAATCGGAGCGGCGAGCCGACGGTCTGCCATGGCCCACGTTCGGGGGGAGCGAGTTCTCCCGCGAGCTGGCGCGCGACATGTCCCCTCGAGCTCACAGCGCGTAGAACGTGACGAGAATGGCCAAGATCCACAGCACGAAGCCGCGGGCCAGCCCGGACGCGAGCGGGCGAGGTCGGCCCGTGCCTGGGTATCATGCGGGCTCGCTGAGAAGCAGGCAATTCCGAGCCAGGCGAGCAGGACGCGTCGCCGACGGTCGGCCGCAGGCGGCGCGGACTCAGCGCAGCATCAGCGAATAGTCGTAGGTGAACCCGTTGGTCTGCGACCAGCTCGCCGCGGCGCAGTTGGCGTTGCTGCAGGTGTTGAGCGAGGGCGCGAAGGTATCGGTGCCGAAGTGCCCGTTGCCGCCGTAGCACGGCGCCCACCCTGACTGCGCCTCCGATGCGGTCCGGAACGCCCCCGCGCCGTTGCACGCCTTGCCGGCGTAATTGCCGTTGCAGCAGTAGTTCATGTCATGCCAGTTACCGAGGCCACCGCCGACGTTATCCGAGGGCGACGCCTGGATCGAGCCGATCCGATCGCCGTCGGGTGAGCCGCTCGCTCCGCTCGTGCACGAGCCCCCGGTCGTCACGCAGCGGTTGGCGTAGAGATCCGTCGAGATCCGCACCAGCCGCTCGCCCGCCCAGACCCCCGCGATGTTGTTGCTCTTGTCCGAGCCGATCAGGACGTTATCGCCGCCGTTGACGTGCGTGAGCATCGGCTCCTGGGTCATCTTGTTGAACGAGCGCCAGCCGATCGTCTTGCCCTCGTTGTGGATCATCAGCAGGATCTCCTTGGCGCCCGCGTAGTTCTTCCAGCCGACGCTGACATGATCGGCGGTGCGAGCGGTCGCGGCGGTGCCGTGGCTCGTGCCGTCGGTCCACTTCGAGTTGCCCCACCACATCACGTGGCCGTCCGAGGTGTCGAGGTTCAACACCAGCGTCCAGCCGCCGCCGTCCGTCGTCATGTCGCAATAAGCGTCGAAGGGCGGTTCGCCCGCGTCGCCGTCGGGATCGATCGTATAGACCCCTGAAAGCGCCTCTGGCGCGGCCGCCTTGATCGCCGCGCAATGGGCCGCGATCGTGCACTTTCCGCCGCTGCAAAAGCCACTGGCGCAGTCCGCCACGACCACGCATGCCGCGTCCACACCGCACGGCTCGCAGGCGCCGCCGCAGTCGACGTCGCTCTCGTCGCCGCTCTTGATCGCGTCGTCGCAAGCAGGCGCCAGGCACAGCGAGGTGCATGCGTTCGTCTCGTCGCCGTCGCCGTCATCGCAGACCTCGACCCCCGCCTGCACCTTTCCGTCGCCGCAGCTCGCAGGCACGCAGCTCGAGAGGCACGCGTCGGTGTCGTCGTTATTGCCGTCGTCGCAGAGCTCACCCTCCTGCACGACCGCGTCGCCGCAGCTCGCCATCACGCACTCGTTCGAGCAGGCGTCGCCGTTATTGTCGTTGCCGTCGTCGCAGCCCTCACCAGGCCCGAGCAGGCCGTCGCCGCAGAGCGCGTGCTTACAGCCCAGCGTGCACGCGCCGCTGTCGCTGTTCGCCGGCCCTGCGTCGCACTCCTCGCCCGGGTCGACGGCCCCGTCGCCGCAGCTCGGCGGCAGGGAGGTCGCGGACTCGCTTGCCGCCGTCTCGCTATCGCCGGTCGTCGTGCTCGTCGGGTTGCTCGACGTGCCGGTGCTCGTCGACGCGCCGGTGCTAGTCGGCGCGCCCGTGCTCGTCGCTTCACCGCTCGATGGGCCCGCGTCGGTGGTCGATCCGGTGAGCGCCGTGGTCGCCGACGATGGGCCGCTCGTGGCGATCATCGTGCCACCGCTATCGCCGCCGCCGCCGTTGCACGCCGCGATCATGAGCACCGCCCACGAGCAGACAAGACTGTATTTGCGATACGACTTCATTCGAACCTCCAGGTCATCTCGGGTCGCAGCCCCGTTCGCTCGCTCATTGCGGGACGATCCCCGAGAGGCCGCTGCCGGTGAAGTCCGAGTAGGTATAGTGTACGTTCGCCACCGGCAGCAGCTTCTTCTCGTAGGTCATCGGGTCCATCTGCCAGGTCCAGCCGTTGTAGTCGATCATCCAGACCTTGCCCTTGCCGTCGAGCCCCACCCCGACCGGCGTGCCGCACTGCGCGAAGGAGTGGAAGTTGGCGATCGTCTCGTTCTCTCCGTCGATCTCCAGCAGCCCGCAGCCGAGGGGCCCGCCGTTGTTCGACACCCATACCCTACCCTTGTCGTCGGCGGCGACGCTGCGCCACAGGTTCCCCGTGGTGCCCGGGATCACCTTCCACTGCTCGGTCTTCGGGTCGAAGAACGACACGCCGCCGTGCCCGCCGTGTCCGCCGTAGTTGGCGAACCACACCCGCCCGTCGGCGTCGATGGTGATCCCATAATGCGCGTCGGCGTCGGGCGAGTCCCAGCGCTTCACCTCGAGCGTCTTCACGTCGATCTTGATCGCCGCCCTGTTGGCCACCGCGCTGGTCCAGATGTTCCCGTCCGGGTCCACGGCCGCGCCGTAGGGCGAGTAGCTCCCGTACAGCGGGAAGTTCGGGATGTCCACCTTCGCCTCGATCTCACCGGTGTAGCTGTTCAGCCGGGCCATCTGCGCCGCCGTCGGACTGATCATATAACCAACCCAGACCTTCTCGTTCTCGTACGCGCATTTGTCGACGCTCCACTCCGGGATCCCGAAGGTCGTCGCTCGCGGCCCCCACTGGTGGTTGTTAATCGTCAACTTCGTCGTCCACAGGATGCACTCCTCCTGCGCGTAAGGGAGCAACTGGCCCTTGTCCTGCGAGGTCTGGATCATGGCGTCGTTGTTCTTGTCGACGCAATCGACCTCGTTGGCCGCGATCTTCGTGATGCTCCCCGTATCGCGGTTGGAGACCACCACGAACCGCCCGTCCAGGCTCACGCTGGTCCGCGAGGGCGACGCGGCCCCGCTCTGCACCGGGTCCGTATAGTACCGAGCCACCTCGACCATCGTGTTCGTGTTGATCTTGGAGACCCGGACACCGCATCAGAACCCCCACCCAACCGCGACAGTTGGGCTGCGCGCTCCCAAACAGGGGTTTTGAGCGGTTCCGGCGACCCATGAGTCCCCGAGCGGGACCGGCGCGCGGAGACATCTTGGAGACGGGCTGGAGACGGATAGTTTTGCACCAGCCTGCCTCACCGCCACTTCAAGCCGGAGTCCAGCCGGTTTTCCATCCGCACTCCCTCAAGCCGCGAAACGCCGCGGATCTCCAGCCTGGAGGGGGTAGGAGGGAAAATCGCCGCCGACCTGAACGTTTTCTCAGCCGAGGTCGATGGTTGGGCAGAGCGGGTGTTTGGCGAGGATGTGGGATACCTGTTGGGCGACCTTGCCGATGACCAGGACCCGCCAGGTGCCTTGTAGCGGCCCAACCCCGCCGACGCCGATGCCCCCGTGGTCAGCATCCGTGATATTCGGTGATCGTCTTGGCCAGAGACAAGTACCGCGTCGCCGTTGTGCAATTCGCCTTCGACCCGATCGCGGGCAGCGAGCCCGTGCTCGGCGCCCGCGATCCCGTGGGCTGGCTGCTGCCGCCGCCCATCGCCACATCGGAGCGACTCACCGGACTCGCGGATAGGCTCCGTGCTGTCTACCTTGATCAACTCCGCATGCGGTTGGAAGCTATTTTCGCCGCCTGCCATCGGGTAAATGCCAGCCTCGTCGTGCTCCCGGCCCACGCGGTCCCCGCGGCGTTGCTATCGGTCCTGTCGCGACGCCTTCCCCTCATGGTCGTGGCGGGTAGCTTTTTCGTCGATGAGGCGGCGATGCGTGCGTTGCGCCTATCACGCGAGCAGCGCCGGATGTGGAGCGGGCAGATCGTCGCGCCGCTGCTCGGCAGCCTCGGCATCAGCGAGGTCCAGCCACAGCTTCGCACATCGCCAGAGCCGTGGCGGCCGTGCGGGGGCCCTGGCGGCGGCCTCGGCGTGCTGTTCGGCGGCGACGTCGTGATCCGCGAAATCTGGGACGCCCGTATCGCCCCCGGCCTCGATGCGTGTTCACTGCTCGCCGTCGTCGACGACACACGCGCGGATGAGCGACCCGCCTTGCTCGACGCGGTCGCCACTCAGGCGCTGGTGCGTCCCGTCCTCCTCGCGTGCCCGGTCGAGACCGGCGGCTCCGACGTGTTCGCCCCTGATGCGCTTGACACCGCGGCCGGCGCCCTCGCGGTCCCAAACCTCGCTCCCGGCGAGGAGGGCTTGCGAGTCTACGAGCTAACGCTGGGGCCATCCCCGACGCGGCGCCTGGTCTCGGCGGCCTCGCTTGTCTATCAAGCCCGCCCTGTCGCCGACGCGTACGCCGTCTGGTCGGACAGCTTCAACAGCCATGGCGCCCCGTGGGGCATGCGGCTCGAGGAACGCAATGTACGCCACGCTCTCGCTGAGATTGACGAGTCGCGGGCCCTCCTGCTCAAAGCCGCAGCCTTCACTGACGCGCCGACACGCCGCCTCCGCCTTAATCATCTGGTCGACCACCTCCACGGGATTACCCGGGCTCACGTTCTTGGTGCCCTTACCCATGAGGTTGTGCTCCCCCCCGAGTGCTTGCCCCTGCCCGACCTGCACGCCGCCTTCGTTCACGCGGCCCACTCCCAGATCGACAACTGGCAGCGCCAAGACTCGCCGGGCGAGTGGACCGCTCTCGCGGCGCACCTGCACTCCCTGCAGCCTCTCGTCGACACGGCGTGCATACACCGTCAGACCCCCGATCTGTGGAGCGCGCATGGCCAGAAGGCATTGCGTGATATTCATGCGCGGATCGTCGACGCTTGGCCGTCCGTCGCCGCCCCCGCGAGTCCCGCCGTCCGCGTCGAAGGCCAAATGCTGCCGACCACTCACCGGTTCGGCGAGGTCGTGGTCAAGCTCGTCGCTCGGGCGCGCGATCTGAAAAACTCGCCGGAGCCCGCAGAGCACCTGCGGGCGCTCGACGAGGCACTGTCGTGGCTCGAGCTGTCTGGCGCGACCGACCGATTGATCCTTGCTCTTCAGGACCACGATGTGGCCACAGCGCCCCCCGCAATCGTCGGACGGCTCGACGGAGCGTGGCACCTGTGGACCCTTGATCCGCTGGCCGACCGCGATGCTCGCCTCACCGCGATTGACCGCTTGAAGCTACAGGTCCCTCCGGAGCGGCGTATCCGCCTCGATCTACCGGCCCTCCGCGAGCGCCTGCCCGAGTTGCTCCGCCCATATGTTGACGCCGTGCGGACCCTCGCCGCCGAGCGCGTGCATATGCTCCGCGACGTTGGCGGTGTCTACGAGCCTCAACATGCGACCCTCGACGGCGACGATGCCTCCCAGCTCGCGCTTGAGCTGCTCGACGCCTGGGCCACCTCGAACGACCGACTCGCCCTTCTCCTCGGTCAGCCCGGTGTCGGCAAGACCACGCTCCTTCACGAGTGGGCTGCGCGACGGCTTGCCGCCGACCGCCTTCCACTGCCGCTGCCGATCCGCCTCCCAACGTCCGCCCACGTCGATCTACAGGCCCTGATCCTCCACCGTGCCGGGCGTCCCGACACCCCGGACGAGCGCGCCGCCCTCGCGCTCCTCCTCGCCAATGACCGCCTCGTCCCCTGCTTCGACGAGCTTGACGGCGTCCCTGAGCCGGGGCGCCGTGCCGTCCTCGTCCAGGCCCTGCGCGATCTCGCCGTTGACTACCGGATCCTCGTCGCTGCGCGCCCATACCACGCGTCGGCGGGCGGCGGCCTCGACGTGCTTCGCGGACGGACCGCCGGCATGCGCACGATCCACCTCGAGCAGTTCACTGCCGAGCAGGTCGCCGCCCTAGTCGCCCGCGTCCACGCCGAGCTCGGCGACACCCGCGATGTACTGAGCCGCATCGCCGGTATCTACGAGCTCGCCGATCTCGTGCGCCAGCCGCTGATCCTCGGCATGGTCTTGCAGACCCTCGACCGCCTCGACCCAAACGCCTACCTCGATCGCGCCGACATCCACGACGCCTACCTCCGCAACTGGCTCACCACCCCCGACGCGAACGTGGCGTTCGTCGAGGCCCTCGCACTCACCCTCTGGCAAACGGGCGCTCGCGAGTGCACGCTCGCCGAACTGCACCGCACCCCCTGGCGTGACCTCGCTGGCGCCCCACCTCCAGGTTCCCCGTTCTTCCTCATCGACGGCGGCACCTACCGCTTTGCCCACCAGTCATTCTTCGAATACTTTCTCGCCCGAGCGCTCGTCGAACACCTGCCCGCCCACCCAGTCGACCTGCTCACTCCGGGGTTCCCCGAGCCCGCGGTGATCACGTTTCTCACCTCGTACCTGCGACGGACCGCGACGGACCCGCCACTCAGCCGCTTTATCATCGCCCTGCAAGCCTGGCTCACTGCCGGCCCCGTGCTCGACCGCAAGCGCCATAGCGTCTGTGCTGGCCCGGCTGCGCTGTATCTGCATGTCCTCGGCCGCAGCCTCGACCCCACGCGCCAGTGGATCCCGCCTGGCGCCGACCTTGTCGACGTCGTCCTCACCAAACAAGACCTCGCTGGTGCCCGGCTCACAGATGTCGACCTCACGGGTGCCTACCTCTCGCACTGCGACCTCCGCGGCGCCGTCCTCCGTCGCGCGAGTTTGGGTAACGCCCGTCTCGACGGCGCCAGGCTCGATGGCGCTGACCTCCGTGAGGTCGACGCCCGTCGGGCCTATTTCACCGACGTCGAGGCTGACCGCTGCGACCTCCGCAGCGGCGACTTACGCGGCGCCCACCTGGATAGCTCGAACTGGACGGAGTGCCGATGGGACGACGCCCGCCTCGACCCACACGGCAGCCGCTGGCTCAACCTCGGCGGCTCCGGCACCGCCCTCGGCCACGGCCTGCCGCGCTGGTGGCGGCTTAATGCCTCAGCGGGGGAGCAACGTCCGACCAGGCTCGCATGGTCGCCGGACGGCCGGCAGCTCGCGTTCGAAATGCTGGGCCGTGCCGGTATCCTCGACACCCTTAGCGGCATCGTTCAGTTCTTCGGCGGCCCATTGCGCGCCCTCCATTGGGCGCCGGACGGCCGCCTCGCCCACATTGACGTAGATGGCAATGTCCACCTCGGGGTTCCCGGCGACCCGCCCGAGTTAACGAGGCTCGTCACCCTGGGCCCCTCGTTCGATCTGGCCTGGCGCCCAGACGACGGCGCACTCGTGCTCGCAACCTGGCGCGGCCTTGAGATCGAACAGGACGGCGAATGGACCGCCGTGCAGCGGCTTGCTATCCCGCGCGAAGATCGGATGCTGCCGCAGATTCACGCGTCACCGCGCGGCCCCCTCGTCGTCCGTGACTTCGCGGGCAAGGTGCACCTACACACCACCCTCACCGCCCCGCCGCAGAAGCTGACGCGGTCGCCATATTCACACTACGACGTCGCGCTAGCGCCGACCGGCGAATTTCTCGCCTCCGATGGTATCTCCTCTATCGAGATTTACGATCTACGCGCCCCTGAAGCAGAGCCGCACAAGTTGGATGATCGGGCTGGCGCGTTCGCGTGGAAGCCCGGGACGAACCGCTTAACCTACGCCCGTGAGCCCGGCGTGCTCGTCACCTACGACGCGGACCGCCGCCAAGTTGAGCGCGAGACCTGGCTGCCGGCGCGGGATGAAGGCCTGTCGTTGGGTGGGTTCGGCGGTTCGCTTGCCTGGAGCCCCACCGGTGACCGATTCGCCCTGATCTCGAAAAATTCCTGTCTGCAGGTCGTGGGCTCCGAGGGCTCCCACGTCGAGTTGTTCGTCGCCGCCAACGCCCACGCGCTGTGGGTCGCCGGAGGATGGTGCTCGTTCAGCGATCCATCTTCCGGCGCATTCGCGCTAATGGCGATCGAGGACCATCGGCGCTACCACTATCCACTCGGCGGCCTGCGGCGCGTAATCCACCGCCCCGACCTCGTCGAGCGAACACTCGCCGGCGAGGACGTCCCGTCCGCCGAAGCCGCTCTCGATGCCCTCCGCTGGCACTCCTCGCCCAACGCCGCCGGGTCCCCCGGAACGTCTCGCCCCGCGCTCGCGCCGAACCGCTTCCGCCCCGGCGCCCCCCTGCGAG
>Ga0116158_10004076_pt1 | contig 12530 bp, 12 predicted proteins | sample AD_UKC052_MetaG_FD_89883 | JGI IMG/M metagenome (GOLD analysis project Ga0116158, IMG submission 89883) | Active sludge microbial communities of municipal wastewater-treating anaerobic digesters from USA - AD_UKC052_MetaG | ecosystem: Engineered > Bioreactor > Anaerobic > Digestate | place: USA... | reverse complement strand
TCATTCAGAAATAGTATCAACGATGGCCGCCCGTCTCAAGCTGCTGCGCCGCCGACGGGCGATGCATCGCGCCTGGCTGCGTTATTGTGACGTGCCGTAACTGTCGATCACGTTGATTGTCCCGATGATGTGACGGTTGAACTCCGCGAGTTCCTCGGCGGGGACCCAGAGTTCGGTGTGTTCGCGTGCACCAACTTGGTGCACGGGGAACTGCGCAACGTAGGCTGCGTCGATTTCGAACTGGAGAACATAACCAGCGCCACTATCCTTCACGTTCCAGTCGCGCGCGATCTGCTGCGCATACGGCCGGTTTGTGACGGGATAAAAAATTGGTTGCTCCGGCAGTCGCGGGGGAAACGCACGAAAGGCGCTTGCCGCAATCAGCTGCAGTTCAGCAGGGCCGACCGGGCGGTAAAGCGTGAGCGTTTTCATAATGGTGTTGTATTTACACTATGAGAACAGGGCTCGGCAACGCTTATTTCGCTGCCGGACACTCCCAGTGCACGTTGGCATTGATGATGCGGTTCGGACCGACTTTTTTGTACGCTGGCCACTGTAGCGAGATTCGCAGATCGGCAGTGGTGCGTTCTCCGTCGATAACCAGCGATGGCTGCGCTTCGATAGTTTCGCCAGCACGTTGTTCAGCGTTGGCTTCGCGCTGATTGTAGGTACCGACGTCGTGGCGAAAAAATTCGATCAACGGCCCAACGTTTTTGTAGTTTTCATAGCGAAACTCGGTGTTGACCGTGCCGGTGAGGGGCACATCTGCGGAGACTTGCACCACTGAGCCGTCGTTTAAGCACGCTCGAAACAACGTGCCGTCGCCGACGGCGAAGCGTTTAGTGGCTTCGCTGTGCAAGCCGCCACAAAGCGCTGGTACGTCGCCCGTGAAATCAACCCCGTCCCCATGCAACGTGACGTTCGCTTTGCCAATGCGTTGACCAGCTGCAGCGTCGGGCGTGCAAGTCTTATTGCGCCAGCCATCATTGGCGAGTTTGGCGGTGTCGGACAGAGCTGCAGGCTGCGCTGGCGCGAGCTGCTCGCTTTGTAGCGGCTTCGACGAACTTGCGTCGTTGTTCTTACAGGCAACCAATACTAGCAACGCAGCGCAGCCGTATTTCATAGCGACAGCGTGCCATATCGTTGCAGCACGTGGTTGTCGCGTTAGGCTAAAACCACGTCGTTGCGCCCAACATGATCAGCACATAGTGCGATTTATACTGGCCGTGATTCACTGGGTTTTCAGCTTGCGACTCCAACGGAAACGCGGATTGGCCGGGGTCCCAGCCCGCGCGATCGAGCACTGGCGTTTGCTGGCCATTGCCGAGACAGCCGGGCGCCGTCTTGGTTGGATTGCAGTCGCCGCCAACATTGCGGGTGCCTTGTAATGCAACACCAGCGCCGAGATCGAATTGATAACGATCGAGCCGGTAGCTCGCGCCGCCGGTGGCCATGATGCGTGCAGCACCGTCGAAGTCGAGCCGTTCCCAACCCGGCTTGGCTGCGCCACTGTCGTACGCTGCACCGCCGCGCAACGTAAGATCGTGTCCGGCGACCGGACTATTGTAGCTGCCCCCAACCCGCACCGAGTAGGTGTCGCGGAAGCCGTGGCGGACGTAGGTGTCTTTGATGTCGATCTCGCCGTTGATGAGGCCTTTGACCGAAGCTTTGGTATCGCTTGCAGCGCTCCAGTTTTCCCATTGCACATTGAGCTCGATATCGCCGCGCATTTTGCCTGCAGCGTTGTTGAACTTGTAGCGGCCGCCCACCGACGCAAACATCGGCAACATGAAATCAACGCACGCTTTAAGTTCGGTGCTACTGGTACCAGGCTGGCACAACGGATCGGGCTCGACGGCGTTCGTAAAAAACACCATTTGGTTCGACAGCCGCGCATCTTTGCTCGGCGTGATCACGGCTGAACCAACCGCATGTGATTTCATGGCAGCGGTGTACTGTGCTGCAACTTCGAGCGCAGGCAGCGGCCGATATGTCACGCCAGCTGACCAGCCTGGCACGAACGAGTCTTTGGCTTTGAGCACGACGTTGCTATCGCTGCCGCTCCACTCTGGATAGTTTTCGCCAACCCAGGTAAAGCGCCGCGAATCAACCTGCGAGATGCCCCAGGTAAAGCGCGCGCCAACGTCGAGTTGCGGCAACACACGGTAGGCCACGGCCACTGTCGGGTTAATCGCGGTCGCGTTTTGCGACACGATGTCGTAGCGCGTCGGCGGTGGCGGTTTGGTTGGGTCATCAAGCTGGTAGTCATCGCCGATGCTGCGGGTTGGGTACGCATTGGGTGCAAAAATCGCAAAGCCCGCCGAAAAACCTTTGAGCACACAATCAAAATTGTGGGTTACACCTATGAGTGGGATGGCTTGAAACGAGCCGAAGCCAATCTTGGGTTTGGCATTGTCTTCGATTACGCCGTAGCGGTCGCCGGCCCACGCCAGGTTTTGCCCAGGCACGCTGTCATAGCTGCCATTACGTTGAAAACTCTGCGAATGTGAAATCAACGAGCTGCCGACGGTGATTTGCGTGCCTTCGGACTTTGCCATGCCTGCTGGGTTGGCGGCGATCGCTTCCGGGCCTTCGGTCGAAGCAATGGCCGCACCAGCGCGCCCAGTAGAAACTGGCCCGGTGCCTGGCAAAAACAACCCACCGGCGTGGGCCGAGGTTGAGCCTGCGACCAAAAGCACGGTACCCAACAAGACTTTTCCCGTCATTGCGCGGGTATCACCGCCCGCGCAGGGCGGTGTCAAGCGCAGGCTTAGTGGATCGCAGTTGAGCTGCCCGTATTGACCTGCTACCACCATGGGCATGCAGCGTTGCCTGAAAATATCGAGCGTGGTTGTCGTAGCTTTGACGTTAGCCACCCCGGCCGTGAGTCGCGCCGAAGTCGCCGAACCTGAGCCCCGGCCACGCGTGCCTCAGCCCTACAGCGTCGCTGGCATGCACGCATTTTTGTTTTTGCGGGAAAGCGGCAAATGGCATAGTGAAGACCTATTCACGGCGCCGGGGCTTTGGAACACCGGTATCGGCGAAGGCCTCGCTGGCGAGCCCGCGTCGTCGGCATCGTTGGTCGTGCAGCTGCACGGCGAATCATTCAGCCGCATGACGGGGAAACTGGATGTGGTTGCGATGCAAGGCAAGCGCAGCTTGCTCAAACAAACCGTTCGCGTCGTCGATTTGTTCTCACCAAAGCAGGATGTTTCGGTGCCGTTCTTACTCAATAACCTTGGGTGTGGAGAGGTAGTTGTGACGGCTACGTTGCGCATACCAAGTCGGCCGGTCTCGACGATGACCAAGAAAATCAACTTTGCATGCGGTGAGTGATTGAATAACTAGCGGCGCAGGCCGCGGTTTGCGTACAATTGCGCCATGAGGAAAATCACCGGCGCCCGTCGGGCGTCTGCACTATGGCTATGTGCAACAGCTTCAGTTGGTTTAGTCACGCTGGGTGCGTGCGGTCCAAGTCGAGTGAGCCAGAACGCCACCGATGCTGGCACCGACGCTAGCGCCGACGCCGCGCCACTGCCACATGAACTCACCGCAATCGCAGTGAGCCCAACCAATCCGTTGATCGAACTCGATCTTAACGCCGGCGCGTCGCAACCGTTTGTTGCAACCGGCTTGTACCTCGATGGTGTCGATGAAGATTTGTCGACGCAAGTGACCTGGGAAGTCAGCGACCCTGTGGTTGGCTCGATGAGCGCCAACACGTTGATGATACCAGGCTATCCAGCGTCGGCCGTTCACGTTGCTCGCATCACCGCCAAGCTTGGCAACATCACGGGCACCGCGCAGATTACCGTTGTCGCATATCGTCGCAGCGGCCAAAATCAAGACTTTTTCTTTGTCTTGCCATTTCAAGACGCTGCCGGCCAAGCAGTGAAGCCCCTCGATTTTTCGACGGCAATTCCCGCGCTCGACGTGTTCTTTTCGATGGACACGACCGGCTCGATGATTGGCTCGATTACCAACTTGCAAAATGCCCTATCGACGGTAGTGGTGCCAGGCGTACGTAGCGCCGTTGCGGATAGCCAGTTTGGGGTTGGTGCTTTCGAAGATTTTCCTGACAGCGGGTACGGCTCGACCAACGCTGGTAGTCGTTGTTTTGGTGCAGCCTCTCGACCAGATCAGCCGTTCCATTTGTTTCAGCCGATTACCGAAACGATTGCCTTGGTTCAAGCCGGGGTTGCGGCCTTGCGCAATGGCAACTCGCCAGTCGGCTGTGGCGAAGACTGGCCAGAATCGGGGATCGAGGCGCTTTACCAAGCCAGCACCGGCGACGGACTTGCTGCACCAGGTTTGACGAGCGTTCCTGCGAATCATACCGGGGTTGGGGGCGTTGTGTTTCGCCCAGGTACCATGCCGGTCATCGTTCAAGTTACCGATGCGATGAGCCACGGGCCCGACGAAACGGCGATCTGCACCGATGGTATTAACTTTTCCTTCACTGGCTTGTACGCTGGCGCGGTCGCGACGGCTTCTCATAATCGGGCCCAAACCAAAACGGCGTTGAGCAACATTTGCGCTCGTGTAGTTGGGTTGGCAACGCAAACCGCGGGCATCCCTGATAGCTGCTCAGGCCAGGAATACTTGCGCGACTTCGCGACAGCCACTGGCTCGCTGGTGCCACCGGTTGCATGGGACGTTGGGGCACGGCCCGCTGGCTGCGCAGCTGGCCAATGCTGCACTGGCATCAACGGCGCAGGGGTTGCCCCGGACGCCGAAGGCTTGTGCCCACTGGTATTCCGTACCGCCGAAGACGGCACTGGGGTTGGCGTGAACGTGGTCACCGGCATTCAAATGCTGACGCGTTTTGCAACGTTTGATGTCAACTCGGAACGCGACGGTGTGGCCACCGATGTCGACGGTCGGCCGCTGCCTGCGGGCCGCACGACGGCTGAATTCTTAAAAACCATTGTGCCAGTTTCGTTTGTGAAACCGCCGCCGCCACCAGCGTTGCCAGACCCAACGTTCGATGCTGTGGCGTTCCACAAAGTCACGCCAAGCACCAAGGTTTCATTCAACGTTGCAGCGTTTAACGACTTTGTGCCGCAAACCGCTGATGCGCAGATTTTCCGCGCCACGATTCGCGTCTTGGCTGGCGGGTGCACGCCGCTCGATCAACGCGACGTCGTGATCTTGGTGCCACCGACGCCAGTGGTTGTGAACAAGCCAGTTCGCTAAAGGCTGTTCTTAGCTGACCGCGCCAAAAAGCAAATCTAGACGGTTGGTTTCCCGAAGATTTGCTCGCGATTTTGCCGAGCTGGATTCGCGCCGGTGTTACAAGCTGTACATGAAAAAAGTCGCCACGTGGATAATGACCCTTGCGCTCGTGTTTAGTTTCGCTGCCTGCAGCAAAGGCAGCAAAGGCGAAGGAAGCAAAGCCAACTTCGCTGGCACCGCTGAAGGTGGCAAGGAGCTGGTAACCGCGGTGCAAAAAGGCAACGCAGACTTTTTGCCTTCGCTCAAACCTTCAGAAGCCGACATTGCTGCGTTGTTTGACCCGAGCGCGACCGCACAGATCAGCGCTTACGTAGCCAAAACGTATGAAGAACTCGCCAAAGCCAAGATTGGCGGCAAAGAAGGGCAAACCGAGCTGCTTTTTAATACCGCGCAAAGCGACGACTTCGTAGCCGCGAACGAAGCGGCGAAAGCATTTCCTGGTGGCTACACCATGAACGCTGCCAAGTTTAAGCCTGGCATCACCTGGTACGCATGGAAGTACGTTAAGCCAGGCGAGACCTTAGGCATGGCGTTCGATGGTCTCACCTTCGTAAATAATCATTGGGTGTGGATTCCTAAACCGTTCCGCGCATTCCGGTAGCAAAGACGCCTCCGAACCCGAGAGGCTTGCGCTGGCGCCGCCCTCGTGCGACGAACTGCCATGATCAACAAGTTCGTTGCGGCCAGTACGTGGCTGCTGCTGTTAAACGCATGTGGTTCGAATGCGCCAAAGGTGCAAGCGCCGCCAGCTGGGCAAGTCGGACAAGTGCCAACCACGGCTCCGACTGCGCCGGTGCCAGCCAAAGCCAAGATGGCCGAGTTCACGGCCAATGGTTATGAACTTTCCGGTGGCGAATACTGGCCTTACGTCGGCAGCGTCGATGTGAACTATCCCGACGAAGTTCTGTGGGGCTTTTATCCTGAAAAAGGGGTGATTGCGCCTGGCGAAACCACGGCGAACCCTGCAACTGCCAATCCCGCGGCAGTCGCTTGCGCCGAGCGCGCATTTGCCGAACTGCAAGCGTTTATCGCTTCCGACCCGCCATTGCTGCGCAGCATCGCTGCCGACGCTGAAGGCGCTGGTTACGACAACAAGTTCTATCTTTGGACCAACGATTACACGAAAGCTGCAGATCCGTTTCCGCCTGGCGTGCGGCCAGCCAAGCTTTGGTATTGGAAACGCCGCGAAGCGAAGCCAGATCGGCCACCGGGCTTTTGGAAATGGGAATCTACCCTCGATCAAAAGGGCGTTTGTCACACACCGAATCGGCAAGAAGCTGATGCGTTTTTGAAAAACGCACGAGCCGAACTCGATGCGTTGGCAAAAGTCTCCAAGGCGTGCCGCGGCACCAAACTCGACGGCGACATGCTCAGCCCAACCTGCCAGCTTGCCAACGTGCCGATGCCTCCTGTCCCACCGGAGGCAACCGTTGTTACCGGCGCACCCGTCGGCGTGGTGCGGAAGGGCAAACCGTTTAAAATCCGTTTGACGGTGACGAGCCAACGCGCGTTGCCCGTAGTGTTTGGTTGGCGGCCCGCGTTCTTGCCTAGAATTCTTACCGCCCAAGGCGAACCTCTGCCGGGGACCGAAGCTTGCGGCGTTGGCGGGCTTGGTAATCTGCCTCCTGCACCTGTGTTTGCACTCGATTCGCAAGGGTCCGCGTCGTTTACCGTCTCGCTCGAACCGACCTACAATGACTGCGAATTCAAGAAGCATCAATTGGCACCCGGCAGTTATCGCGCCTCTTGGGCAACCGGCGCAGGCGACGTGCTCGTCGCCTTTACCGTCGTGAAGTAGCGCACACCGCAACGACTATTTTGCTGCGTACGTGCGGCAACTGTTACAATACGGCGTGGCTGACCTCGATCTCGCATCGCCTGCGTTTGCGCTGCTACCGGCGGCGCAGCTTGAAGCGCTGCGTCGCGCACTCGCGCCGCTGTGGAATTTGCAAGCGCTCATTCGTTGGGGGTTTGCCCAATCGCCCAGCTGGGATGTCGTCGATGTCGTCGTGCAAGACGAATTCACGCACGACGTGGTGATGCAGGCTGGCGCAATTTACCTGGTGTTCGATTCAACGTGACTCGGCGCACTTAGCACGGTCTCCGGGTGGGACCATCGACCAACTGCTGATGAACTTTTGCAAGCGCGCATTGATGCGGGCTGGCAGCCAGTTGCAACCGCCACGGTGGACGGTCCTGAGATTTTGGGCCATGCCGCGTGCCGTTTTCCGCCGCGCTAAATTTCGCTACGCGCGGCAATTTCGGTTACGCTGGTTAGACGATGCTTCGACGCGTAACGCTGACGTTGCCGGTGCTGCTTTGCAGCATTGGCTGTGGGCGTTTAGATTTTGTCGCTACCAACCAACAAAGCGACGACGCCGCAATTAGCGATGCCCGCGATACCACCGATGCGGCGATGCAATTGTGTGCGCTCGCGGTGACGCCGCATGACGAAGACGGCGATGGCATCGACGATGCGTGCGATGTTTGCCCAAACGTCAGCGATCCTGCACAAGCTGATGCTGATGGCGACAAGGTCGGCGACGCTTGCGACCCGGCGCCTGCGATTGCAAAACAGCGCGTTTGGTTCTTCGACAGTTTTGAGCAAGATCCAACCTCGCGTTGGGTGTTGTCGCCCGAAGCTTCGTGGCAGTCGGGCGAAGTTGTTTTTACGCCATCGGCCGGGATTCATCGGCCGCAAACCGAACCCAACATCGACGTCTACCTCGAAGGCTCCATCGATGACATCGGTGCGCCGCGACGCCAGCTCTACATTGGCAGTCGTTCATTCACTAGCGACTCCGTCTGGTACGGCGAAGCCCTCGACGATGGGCCTGGCTTAGAAACCTTGCAGGTGTTGCGCGCGCGCGATCTTATGTATCTTCAGTATCGTTTCGCTAGCGTCGTCGGCCTGTACCGCAACGGCCCGTTTCAATTCCACTTCGGTGTACACGCCGACGGTTCCATCGTGTTGGACTCCAACCTCGGCGGGATGGCGAATCATATCGAAGGGTCCGGCACCGACTACGCGTTTACCAATAATCGGATCGAGATCTTTACTGATAACATGCAACTGCGCGTTCGATCGGTGTTTGTGGTGGCTACTGATCCGTAGGGTAGCGTTGCAACGCTGCCGCAAGATTGCGCCGCGCCGCAGCATCAAATCGCAGGTGAAAGAAGTCGGATAAAAAGATTCTTGGTTGCGTTAGCATTGAGCGGAGAAACTGACCACGGCCCATGCGAAACGCCAACGTTGGAATATGTTGATACTCCGCTGCAATGCCGGCGTCGTATGCTTCGAACGAAGTTGGTGATGCTGCCAAAATTGCAGTGTCACAGTCGAGGAACAGCACAGCGTCGTGGCTGCGCTCGCCGTCGCCGAGTTCTGCCAACGTTACTTTGCCATGTCGCGCAGTTAACTCGATAAGCTCGGCAACCCGTTGCAACTGTTCGGTCGACCCCGGCCAGCCGTGCAGCGGTAGCGACCGCATTGCGAGCTGCGCAGACAACGATTCATTGTCGCTGCGGCCGGCAACGTAGATGGCATCGTGAAACAAGATCGCTGCATGGACGGTTAACCCATCGCGCCACAAGCCAGCGTCGGCTACTTGATCAAACCAGCCCAAGACTTCTTGGATGTGGTCAAGCGAGTGATACGGCCGCGGCGGCGTTGCGTACGCAACTTGCAATTCAGCGAGCAGTGCAGGCGGTAGCGGCCAAGGCGCATGACGAGCGTGCAACATGCCAACAGCCTACGCTAACGGGCAACGCTGCGCTACTCGCTGGCTTGAACGCTAGCGTGGGCCAAGTTCCGCATCGATCAGCGTGCGGAACTCGCTGATCGGCCGTGCACCAACGAACAAATGACCGTTGATGACGAAGCTTGGCGTGCCTTGCACGTTGAGCGTGGTTGCCACGACTTTGTCGGCAGCGACCGCTGCAGCATAGGTGTGATTGTTGAGCTCGCGCGTGAACCGCGTCATGTCGATGCCCACTTGTTGTGCCACCGCGTCGATGGTGGCGCGCGACAGGGTATCTTGCGACGCCATCAACAAGTCGTGATACGGCCAGTACTTGCCTTGCGCGTTGGCAGCCAGCGTTGCTTCGGCGGCAATTTGCGCGAACTCATGACCGTCGAGCGGGAACTGTTTCATCACAAGCCGCAGCTTGTTCGGATATTCCTCCTGCAGTTGATCGATCGTTGCGAGCACTTTGGCGCAGAACTGGCATTGCATATCGCCGAACACCACGATGTTGACCGGCGCATTCGCGGGGCCTTGCGCAATGCCTTGATATAGATTCGTGCTCGCGAGTGTTGCTGCGTCGAGCTCGCGGCTTTCTTCGAGGATATCGGCAGCGCATTTGCCGCCGTCGGTGGCTTCGCCAAGTTGCGTTGGCTTGGCAGCGGCGGTGATTGCCGTCGTGGCAGGCGTGACCGGCGTCGGTGCAACGAGTTGATGTTGCGCCGGCACCGGCGCTGTTGCGGGCAAGGCTGTCGCCGCCGCACTATTTGATGCGGTTGCCTTTGATGAACTCGACGATCCGTGAGTTGCCCACACAGTTGCGCCGGTTGCTGCGAGTGCAGCGGAAATTCCTAAAGCTAATTTCAACATGGTGCCTCCAGAGGTAACGGGTGAGGCATGGGGCAGCGGCATCGCGCCTGGCCCGATCGCTGCCAAAACACTGGCGGCCAAATCGCGGCGAGGGCGCGTGCGTTCCAACGATTGCTCGACGAGTTTGCTCATATGTTGCGCGAGATAGGTCCGTCCGCGGCTGAGCCTTTGCAGGGCTGCAGCTTCAGAGATATCCAAAATCTCAGCAACATCGCGCACCGACCGCTCTTGCTGGTAATACAACACCAACACTTCTCGGTAGCGGTCGGGTATGCGGGTTAACGCGCTTTGCACCAGTTGCGCCGTTTGCGCGTCGCTGGCGTGATCAAACGGCGACGCTGCCGCTGATAACGCAGTATCCGCAATAGTATCGTCGGGGGTTTCGCGTTGGGCGCGACGTTTGGCTTTGCGAGCCAAATTGCGAGCGATGCCACAAAGCCAAGACCGAAAGCGCGACGTCTCGCGCAGTTGTCCCAAGTTGTGCCATGCCGCGACAAATGCTTCTTGTGCAACATCTTCGGCTAAGCCCGCATCGCGCGTGCCTGAAAAGCTGACTGCACAAACCAACGCTTGATACTTGGTGACCAATTGCCCAAATGCTGCATGCTCGCCGCGTTGGCTGGCTGCTAACAATTCGCTGTCGGTAACCGCGTGTCCCATGTTGGCTATAGGTGCACTGGCGGCGGGAAAACCTGACAGGGTATTTTCCGAATTGTGCATTTGTTTCGTAACTGCCGGAACCTGCTGAGAATTCCCGGTTTACGAGGGTGGCCGCAATTCGCTGGTTGATCCTACAAAAAATAGATGACAGCAATCCGAGGCACTGGCACGCTGCGGGCCTGATGCGGAAAATCTTAGGTTCAACATGTTCATTGGTGGCCTCGGCCCTTCTGGTCGGTGGCTTGGTTGCGTGTGGCCCGACCGGGCGTTCCACCGTCGACGGTAACGGCGGTGATGGTGGCAACGTCGATGCGTTTGTGCCACAGACTGCAACGCTTACTGGCAAAGTGTGGGCACCGAACCAAGGCCCAGGCCAAGCTGCGCCAGGGCAGGAGATTCCGATCTACGGCGCGCTGGTTTACCTGACCAAGACCAAGCCTGATGCAATTCCGCAAAACGCATATTGCGAAAAGTGCGTCGACACGCCCGCCGGAGGTGTGTTGTCGAGCCATGATGGTTCGTTTTCGCTTTCGGCGGCACCTGGCACGTATTGGTTGGTGGTGCAAAAAGGCCAGTTCCGCATTGAGCAACAGATCAATGTTGTTGATGGCGCGACGGCACTGACCGCAGCACAAACCACCTTGCCGTCGAAGAATGACCCTGCAAACGGCGCTTGGATTCCCAAGATCGCCATCGTGCGCGGCTTTAGCGACAACATCCAAGACGTGATGGGCAAGCTTGGCTTTGGTACGATGGGCGGTAACACCTGGTCGTCGCCGATGGGCGAGGCCGGCCCTGAGATGACGATGTATCAATACAACGCATCTGGCGCTGATTTGGATGTGAACCTGCTGTTCAACAACATCGAAGAGATGCGCAAGTATCACATCATCTTCTTTCCATGCGCGACCTCGATGGGCAGCTACGACTCGACGCTGCGCGACCAAAATAAGCTTAAAAATATTCGGCAGTTTGTCAAAGAAGGCGGCAAGCTCTACGTAACCGACTGGTCGGGCGAAGTTGCTGACCGCGCGTTCCCGCAGCAGATTGAATTAGGTGACTCCGGCGCCGACAGCAACGGTACGTATGACCCAGCAACGTTGACTGGTACCCTAACCACCGTCGGCGATTCGGACGGTGCTTACTACGACAACGACGATGGCCGCGCGGTTGACCCGAACTTGGGCATGTGGCTTGGCTTGCAAGTTGGGCCAACCGAAGCCAATGCAACCCCAGCGATGTACAACAGCCAACGTTTCCCGATCACCCACAACTACAACTGGGTGAAGTCGCTGAAGTCGGTCAGCATTGGGCTCGATCCAAACGGTGTGCCTGTCATCGACGAGCCGAAAGCGTGGGTTGCTGGCACGACGCCAGCCGCTGGTGGGCAACATCCGCAAGCTGTGACCTACACGCCAACCGGCTGTGGCAAGGTGCTGTACTCGACGTTTCAAACCTCGAATACTGCGCATGCTGGCATGTATCCGCAAGAACGCGTGCTGCTGTATCTGATCATGGAAATTCAGCAGTGCAGCGAAGTTATCGTCGAGTAATTCGACGCTGAGCCGATCGCAAAGCGCGCTGCATGGCGCGCTTTTTTGCGTTTGGGGCACATGTGGCTCCAGGCGTTGAAGCGTGTCTACAGCGTGAGAATGTAAGTAACCGCCGAACAGACCTTGGCCGCTTCACCGTTGACCATGAATGGCGCGTACTTCCACGTAGTTTCGATCGTGTGCAAAATCAACGTGTCATATTCAGCGTCGGCGATTGACTTGAGCTGCTTCACACTGGTGACGTGGCCGGTTTCGTCGACGCAAAGTTTGTATGCACCGACGGCTTTTTTAATGCCTGCAGCGTGCAAGCGGTTCATCACATCATTGGGCGGTGCGATATTTCGGTCGCCCGCAATACGAAGTTTTTCCAAGGAGGGTGGTGCAACATTGTATGAGCCATCTGCCGTCGTTTGTGCGGTGGTTGTCAGTGGCACGGTTGCGGCAGCGTCGCTGGTCGGTGCAGCTTCCG
>Ga0116158_10004074_pt1 | contig 12533 bp, 10 predicted proteins | sample AD_UKC052_MetaG_FD_89883 | JGI IMG/M metagenome (GOLD analysis project Ga0116158, IMG submission 89883) | Active sludge microbial communities of municipal wastewater-treating anaerobic digesters from USA - AD_UKC052_MetaG | ecosystem: Engineered > Bioreactor > Anaerobic > Digestate | place: USA... | reverse complement strand
TAATACCCTCTTCCGAAACGGCCGTCAGTACACCTTTAAAATTTCCTCCGCTTTTGAGTATGAGTTCAATCTCGGAATTCAGTGCCTTACGGTATTGGCGCAGTACCTTAAATGGAGTTGAAAGGCCTGCTGAACCCACAGTAAGCGAAAAATCCTCCTTATCCCTGTCGAGTCTGGACTCTACGAAACGGCTGATATTTACGCAGTCGTCAAGAGAGAGAAAGCCTTTGTCTATTTCTATGACAATTTCAATGTCATTATCTCTGCTGATCTTGACATCCACCAGAAAAAGGTCGCTCTTTTGTGCGAGGTATTCCGTTAAAATTTCTTCTATTTTCTCTTTTTGTATCATTCCTTGGATATTTTGAAAAAATAAGGGGACTACACGTCCCCTATCTCTTGCACTATATCGGCGACAAAGTTAGTAATTCTATGTTAAACGGCAAATTTTTGTTATCTTTTTGGCATATTTTATGAATGTTATGAAAGGATTATTGATCAAAAGATCTGATATATGAATATTACTGCACAACAGATAGCAGAACGCCTCGGAGGAGAAGTAATTGGGGATCCGCAGGTGAAGGTATCTGCACCTGCCAGAATAGAGCAGGGACGTCCGGGTACCATTTGCTTCTTTGCAAATCCCAAGTATGAACATTACGTATATTCGACAAAAGCCTCAATCCTGTTGGTTAACAAATCTTTCGAGCCACGTCAGGAGATTCCGGCAACCCTTATCAAGGTAGATAATGCTTATGAGTCCGTAGCACTGCTTCTTGACTTCTTTAACTCACTCAAGAAGAGCCGTCCCAGGAGTAACCGCTTTTTTGTATGCCGTCCATTTTCATCGAAAATAGGACGCGGCACTTATGTGGGGCGTGGTACGGTTATTGGCAAAAAAGTGAAAATCGGAAAAAACTGTCACATTTACTCACAAGTATATATCGGTGATGGAGTGACAATTGGTGATAATGCTTTGATTTATCCGGGTGTACGCATTTACCATGATTGCATCATCGGACATGATGTCATAATTCATGCAAATGCGGTAATTGGCTCTGACGGTTTCGGCTTTGCTCCCCGTGAAGACGGCTCATACCGTAAGATTCCTCAGACGGGAAATGTCATAATAGAGGATGATGTGGAAATAGGTGCAGGAACGACAGTTGACAGGGCAACAATGGGCTCCACCATAGTTAGGCGGGGGGTCAAGATTGACAATCTGTGCCAGATCGCACACAATGTGGAAGTGGGTGATAATAGTGTTATGGCAGCACTCAGTGGCATTGCAGGTTCGACAAAAGTTGGCAAAGGATGTGTCGTCGCCGGCCAAAGTGGTATTGCCGGTCACCTCACGATTGCGGATAAGACCACTTTGGCTGCTCAGAGCGGTATTATCGGCAATGTAAGAAAGGAGGGCGAGGCTCTGATGGGTTATCCGGCCATAAGTTATATGGATTATATGAGGGCTTATGCCTTGTTCAAAGCAAGTGCAAAGAAATGAAGGATCATCAGAAGACATTAAAAAAGAGATATACATTTGAGGGGAAAGGATTGCATACCGGTCTTAATTGCAGGATGACATTATTTCCCGCGCCGGCGAATTACGGTATTGTTTTTCAAAGGACAGACCTTGGTGAAGAGGCCTTTGTAGAGGCCTCATGGCGCAATATCGCCGGCACTGCCAGGAGTACGCTCCTCTGTAAGGATGGCGTAGAAGTAATGACTATAGAGCATCTTCTTGCAGCATTTTCCGGACTTGGAGTTGACAATGCTCTGGTAGCAATCGATAGTGTAGAACTACCGATTCTGGATGGCAGTGCAAGATCTTTTGTGGAGACAATTCTTGCGGATGGTCTTCAATTACAGAATACTCCCCGAAGATTTCTTGAGGTGAGCAAACCTTTTCTATTCGAAGACCCTAAGACAGGCTCATCTCTGCAGGTACTGCCGGCAGAAAAATTTAGCGTGGAGGTGGAGATTGACTTTGACTCTAAAGTACTTGGAGTGCAAAAGGCACATTTTGAAGAAGGCGACAACTTTGCTTCAGCAATTGCTCCATGTCGTACATTCTGCTTTCTCCATGAACTGGAATTCCTTCTCAACCACAATCTCATCAAGGGCGGGGATATGGACAATGCCATAGTGATCGTGGAAAATGAGGTAGATGAGAATACCCTACTCCGTCTAAAGAGCATTTTCAATGTTGAAAATCTTGAAAGGGCACCGGAAGGTTATCTCAACAATCTGACCCTCTATTTTGAGAATGAATGCGCCCGCCACAAACTTCTCGACCTTATTGGGGATTTTGCTCTTGCAGGACTTCCTCTCAAAGCCAAAATCATTGCCCGCAAACCTGGCCACGCAATCAATACTGCCGCACTTAAATCCATGTTTGAAAAAAAAATATTATAACATTATGATCAGCAATAAAAATTATCCTGGCGCATATATCCATCCTGATGCCAAAATTGGTAGAAATGTAGAGATAGGGCCATTCAGTTACATAGCAGGAAAGGTTGAGATCGGAGATGGTTGTTGTATAGGACCCAATGCCATTATTCTGGATTATGTCAATATAGGTGAAAATTGTAAAGTTTTTCCCGGAGCCGTAGTCGGAGCTGAGCCCCAGGATCTCAAGTTCCAGGGGGAGGAGAGCCACGTTATTATCGGTAATAATACAGTAATAAGAGAGTGTGCGACTATCAATCGCGGCACGGCAGCCAGCGGCAGATATGCTACTATTATAGGTGACAATTGCCTGATAATGTCCTATGTCCACATTGCACACGACTGTCGTATAGGGAATAACTGTATTTTCTCGAGTTATGTGGGGATGGCGGGAGAGACCGATGTTGATGATTGGGCAATTATAGGCGGAGGTACGCTAATTCACCAGTTTTCCCATATCGGAGCCCATGTGATGATAGGCGGCGGCACAGGAGTAGTGAAGGATGTTCCTCCTTATATTCTTGCAGCACGCAACCCCATCAATTTTGCGGGAATTAATATCGTAGGCCTGCACCGCAGAGGTTTCACTCACGATGAAATTGATGAAATCCGTGAAATTTATAGGGTAATATATGACTCCGGCATGAATATCTCCGATGCTGTTTCCAGAGTAAAGTCGGCCTTCCCGGATACGGAAGTCAAAAAGGTTATTTTGGACTTCATAACTAATTCCAAGAGAGGTATAGTGAAGAAAGGTGCAAGTACTGCTCTCGATGATTAAGTTTGAACAAGCCATATTGACTACCGCATACTTTCCTCCGGTGGAGTATTTTTTTGCTATTGCCGGTAGCGGGAAGGTGTTGATAGAGCAGTGCGAAGTCTATCAAAAACAGTCATACCGCAACCGTTGCAATATCTGTTCGGCAGCAGGCAAGGAATCTCTCTCGATACCCATACTCAAAGAGGCTTACCAAAAGGTGCCGATCCGCGATGTTAGGATAGACTATGGCAGACCATGGCTGCAGCAGCACAAAAGGGCCATTATATCGGCTTACAACTCATCTCCCTTTTTCGAGTATTATATGGATGACCTCTTTCCGATTCTGAACCGGAAAGAGAGGTTTCTTTTCGATCTCAACCTGCTTTTACTGGAGAAATGTCTCGAATTGACCGGTATCAAGGCGGAGATAGAGTTTACCTCGGAATATCGGAAAGAGTATCTCGAAGGGGATTTTCGCACCATAATACAACCAAAGTACCGTGGTGAAAACCTGCTTGCCAGATATAAAAAGGAGAAGACCTGGACCCAGGTCTTCTCCGACAGATTTGGTTTCATCGGGAACCTCTCCATTATCGACCTTCTGTCGAATGAGGGCCCCAACGCCATCTCCTATATCCTTTAGAATTTAAATCCGAATGTAAACAGGAGATTGCCTCTGCCAAAGGTGTATACGCCTAAGGGGGCTTCAATCCCGCTATAGTCATTGTATAGAGTAAAGTTTTCGGAATTGTTGATGCTTCTCCGATATGCTATATCGAGAGTCGTTCTGCCTTTGCCGAATTTAAATCCGACGCCTCCGGAAATGTATTGTTGTGCATCATAGAATTCTGGGTCAGGTGAGCTGTAATAGTTGTATCCGACTCTTATAGCCATGATATTTAAAGGCCAAACTTCCGCTCCGACTCTGATGATATCACTCTTTTTGAAATATCTGGTAATCTCGTTATTCTCTTCTGAGAATACTTCTCTGTTGCCGTCGTTGTCAGCCATCCAAATTTTAGAATAGTTCACATTTTCATAGTCGGCGCTGACAAGAGCTCGGTTTCCGAAAGTGAATGCAGCTCCGACACTCCATCTCATAGGGGTTCTGATCCGATAATTGTATGCTCCTACAGGGGAGTCGACATCGTAATAATTGCCATTGACAAATGAGGATTTCATATTTCTCTGCCAATTGTCGGTCATGTCAAACCATGTGGGAGAGGTGAATGAGGCGCCGACACGGAGACCTGGTATGGGAGTTACTATAGCTCCAACCTGGAAGTTGACGCCGGAGCCGTTTGAACGCTGCCAATAGGTCGAGGTCATCGACTCAAACCCATCCTGAAAATCCCTCGTATTGATAGCTTTTTCACCATAAGTCTCATTCAATTCATATGTAAGACTTAGGAGGTTGAGGTTTGCGCCGAAATAGAAGAAATCCGAAAAATTGCCTCCGAAATTGAGTGAAAAGGCGTTGGTGCCACCATGTATTTTGCGGTAATAACTTTGTTCAAGTTCACCGCCCAGTTCAATTATGCTGTTGTCATAGATATTTTCGGTAGAACCGATGTAATCGTAATCCGAATCGGGAGTATTGGCCAGCAGATATGTTTCCCATGCCAGAACTTCCGTCCATGCGAGATTGTTGTTGTAGAATGGATTGTATGAATCCGTGCTTTCCAGTGCCGACACATGGACTCCGGAAAGACCGGAAGCGATGGATCCCAGTAGTGACGACTGGTCAGTAATGCCGTATGCGGTCATTATGGCGTTGAAACTGTTGTTGCGATTGAGTGTTATGCCGAAATTGTAGTTGAGAAGTCCGGAGTAATTACCCGTGTCAAATGCCATGACGAACCCCAGATTGGACATTGCCATCCTTGTGAAGGAGTCATTGTAAACATCATTCAAATAGTTAGTTTCGCCATTGCTTGTAATGAACGAAGGCGTCAAAGAGAATTGGGAATATCTGTATATGGCACTGGATGCAGGGTTAATGGCTATTGCTCCCAAATCACCTCCAAGAGCAGTAAAGGCGTTACCCATGGCAAGCGTACGCGCAGTCCCTTCGTAGTGTTGTTGGGAGAATGTCAGAGCCTCTCCTGCAGTCTGGGCACTAAGTCCTGTTGTCAGCAGGATAGAAAACAGTATGGTTGTAATCTTTTTCATTTTCTGTTCACATTTTGATTTTGAATTATCTCCTTCCTCCGGTACCTCCGCCACCACTGCTTCCACCGCTACTACCGCTACTACCACTATATCCGCCACCGCCACTATATCCTCCACCACCGCTACTGTAGCTTCCGGACGAACTCCTGCTGCTACCTGTACTGTAGCTGCCTGAAGAACTTCTGCTGCTGCCGGTGCTGTAGCTGCCGGACGAACTCCTGCTGCTACCGCTGCTGTAACTGCCGGATGAGCTCCTGCTACTGCCCGTGCTGTAACTCTCTGAGTTGCGTGAGGAACGTGTAGTGCCGGTACTTACACTACCGGAACTGCGTGCAGAGCTGCCGGAACTGCGTTGATAGATGGTACCGCTTCTTGATCCGGTGGTGCTACGTGCACCTGTATATACTCCGCTTGAGTTATAGCTGTCAGCACTTCTGCCTTCGCTCCTCCTTGTGTATGCGGAGCCGCCGGATGCAGTTGTGCGCCGAGTATTGCGGTAACTCTGGCCGTCAGCTGCAGAGCGTTTCCCGTAAGCAACATCCTGATAGTAGTTGTGAGGATGTCCCGGTCCGGGGTAGTATCCGTGATAATACCATGGATTCCAATAGTTGTAGTACCAGCCATATCCGCCGTATCCGTAATACCAGGGATCATACCAGCCTGAATACCATGGATCATACCAGCCGTGATACCAGGGACTATACCATCCGGAGTACCACGAATAGTAGGGGTAACCGAAATAGGGATATCTATATGAACCCCACCATGGATTGTACCAGGGGGAGGTCCAAACACCGTAATCAACATAGAAGGTATAGGTAGGGCTGTCAAATTTTCTCAATCTTTCAGCATAAGATGTTTCATCATCTACGAGGTAGTAGTTACCCTCCTCGTCCTCCAGAATATATGATTGCGGTTTCTTCGCAGATTCGTGCATTTCTTTATTTGATGCAACCATCGCAGCCCTCGACTCGCGTGTGGGCCTGTAGTATATGCCGTCATCAAATGATGCGGAAGAATAATAACTTGTGGTACCACAAGAGCTTATCACCATTGTAACGGCTATAAGAAACAGATAGAAAACTTTGTTTTTCATTTTTACCTCCTGTGTTAGATAATTTTGTACTTTTGCAGTCGCATTTCATTACAAATATATCAATTTTTATACCAAATACAACAAAAAATGGCAAAAGAAGTAACAAATAGGGAAGAGAATTATTCCCAATGGTACAACAATCTCGTGTTAAAGGCGGATCTTGCTGAACAGTCGGCAGTTAGAGGATGTATGGTGATAAAACCTTACGGATATGCCATCTGGGAAAAGATGCAAAACCAGCTTGACAAAATGTTCAAAGAGACAGGTCATGTCAATGCTTATTTCCCTCTCTTCATACCCAAATCATTCCTCAGCAGGGAAGCGGAGCACGTAGAAGGGTTTGCAAAAGAGTGTGCTGTGGTGACTCACCACCGTCTGATGGCTGATCCCGACGGCTCCGGTCTTGTGGTTGATCCTTCTGCAAAACTCGAAGAGGAACTTGTGGTTCGCCCCACATCTGAAACAATCATTTGGAATACATACAAAAACTGGATACAATCCTGGAGGGATCTTCCCATCCTTTGTAACCAGTGGGCCAATGTGGTGCGTTGGGAGATGCGTACCCGCCTCTTTCTCCGTACTGCGGAATTCCTGTGGCAGGAGGGGCATACTGCCCATGCTACTGAACAGGAAGCGATAGATGAGACTCAGATGATAGTCGAATTATATGCGCAGTTTGCGCGCGAGTATATGGCAATGCCCGTCGTGGTAGGTCGTAAAAGTGAGTCGGAGCGCTTTGCAGGTGCTGTGGATACTCTCTGCATCGAAGCTCTCATGCAGGATGGTAAAGCTTTGCAGGCAGGCACATCGCATTTCCTGGGTCAGAACTTCGCCAAGGCCTTCGATGTGCAGTTTGCCAATAAGGAGGGCGGCCTTGATTATGTATGGGCCACCTCATGGGGGGTCTCTACCCGTCTGATGGGAGCACTGATTATGACCCACAGCGACAATCATGGTTTGATATTGCCACCGAAACTTGCGCCCTATCATGTGGTGATGGTGCCTATTTTCAAGACGGAAGAGGAGCATACTCAGCTTTTGGAGAGAATGTATGAGCTCAAAAAGGAACTTGAGGCTGCAGGATTATCGGTGAAGGTGGATGACAGGGACAATCTACGTCCCGGATTCAAGTTCGCCGAGTGGGAACTCAAAGGAGTACCTGCACGCATCGTAATAGGTCCCAGAGATCTGGCTGCCGGAGTCGTGGAGCTCGCCCGTCGTGATAATCTTAATAAGGAGAGTGTCCCTCAGGAGGGACTTGCAGAGCGCCTGCTCGCTTTGATGGATGATATTCAGGAAAATATTTATGCAAAAGCACTAAAATTCCGCGAGGAAAATACATTTAAGGTAGATAGCTGGGATGAGTTCAAAGAGAAAATAGAAGAAGGTGGATTCTTGCTTTGCCACTGGGACGGTACTGCTGAGACAGAGGCTAAAATTAAAGATGAGACCAAAGCCACCGTCCGCTGCATCCCTTTGGATTCATTCGTCTGCAAGGAAGAGGGCAAGTGCATCTATTCCGGCAAGCCTTCCCATGAAAGGGTGCTTTTTGCAAGAGCATATTAAATTTGCTACATTGTTACAATGAAACATTATATGAAACGATCAATCGCATTTCTTCTGTTTTTGTTTTTGGGAACGGCACTATTTGCGCAGGAAGTAGTTCCCGCAGATACTACTGTAGCGGTGGCCGATACGGTCGTGGCCCCAAAGCCCCAATATTGGACTAAAAGCCTTACCACACAGATCGGTTTCTCACAACTTTCACTTACCAACTGGGCAACCGGAGGTTACGGTTCCATTTCACTCAATACTTTTGCCGGAGCTAATGCCAATTACAAACGTGAAAAACTCATATGGGACAACCAACTCCAGGTCGGTTATGGCTTCATACAATCTTTTGAAGATGGCTACAAGAAGAGTGATGACCGTCTTATATTAGACAGCAAAGTGGGTTACAAGGCAGTAGAAACCCTATACATATCAGCCCTGTTCAATCTTAGAACCCAGTTTGCCCAAGGCCATGAGAAGGGCAATCTGGTATCGGATTTCTTCACTCCGGCATATGTGTCTCTCGGTTTTGGTGTGGACTACAAGCCTTTCAACAATTTCTCCATCAATATTTCTCCTCTTACGGGAAAGACCGTAATGGTAAAGAATCCGGAACTACGCGAAAAATATGGCAATGCCGAAGATCAGTTTTGCCGGTTTGAACTTGGTGCTCAGATCAAGGTCGATGGAAAAATAGAAGTTGAAAACTTCAAAGTCCTTACTTCTCTCACACTCTTCTCGGACTATCTTAATAAGCCCCAAAATGTCAAGGTCTTTTGGGATGTAAATGCGGATGCTAAAATTACCAAGTTTTTTTCCGTAACCCTCAGGACCAATCTCATCTATGATGATGCTATAAAGTTTCTGGATAAAAAAGACAAACAGGGTAATATAATTTTTGATGATAACGGAAAACCCATAAAAGTGCCCGGAGTGCAGTTTAAGGAACTTTTCAGTATAGGATTATCTTATACTTTTGGAAATAAATAATAAATGGATTGTGCAGGAGCTTTTTGACATAGAATTGCGTTCTCTTATTGCCGGCGTTGACAACCCATCGATCCTTGTCGGAGTTAGCGGAGGAATGGATTCTATGTGTATGGCTAACCTTTTTCTAAATACAACCGTGCCCTGCACATTTAGGATTGCACACGTCAATTTCTCCCTCAGAGGTCCCGAAAGCGATCAGGATGAGGATATGGTGCGTGATTGGTGCAAGCAATACGGTATTACTTTTTACACGATAAAGGTAAATGCTCACGAGTTTGCACAGGAGCAATCGATTTCAACCCAGATGGCGGCACGCGACCTTCGATACGGCTGGTTTTTCTCCCTGTTGGAGGAGCACTCGATGGACTTCCTCGCCATTTCACACAATCTTAACGATAGTGTAGAGACTCTGATGATCAATCTTCTCAGGGGTACCGGCCTTCGAGGACTCTCCGGGATCCGGCGCTCAAACGGACCCATTATCCGTCCGCTGCTCTTCGCTACCAGACATGATATCAGCGACTATGTGGCTTCGCACAATGTTCCTTTCCGGGAAGATTCCACTAACAAAGAGTCGTACTATCACCGCAATCGCATCCGCAATGAGGTCTTTCCTCACTTTGAGCTAATTAATCCCTCCTTCCTGCAGACAATCAACACATCTATGGCTCGCTTCTCCGAGATATCGGAGGTCTTGGAAGAGCTATACAATACAAGGAAAGGTACTCTCTACCGTATGGTAGATGGCGTGTTACATATTGACATCAAGGCACTCAAGGCTGAAAAAAGCATCAACTGGTGGTTATTCATGATATTGGAGAGTTATGGGTTCAATGATGCTCAGATAACTCAGATAGCCGAGACACTCAAGGGTCAGAGCGGTAAGACATTTTTTTCCCCTACGCACATTCTTATTCGGGACAGACAGTATATCAAGGTCTATCCCGGAGATCAGAATTATGATGACTTCAAGGTCTCGATAAAAGTCTTCACAAAACCGGCCGGATTCAATCCCAAAAATGCACCTGAAGGTACCCTGTATGTAGATGGCAGACGGCTTAAATTCCCTCTTATATGCCGCAGATGGAAGCCTGCGGATCGTTTCAGACCTTTTGGTATGAAAGGCTTCAAAAAGTTAAGCGACTTTTTTATTGACCTAAAGCTCGATGTGGAGGAAAAAAAGCGTCAGATCGTTGTCACTACGCTCGACAAAAAAGGGGTGGAGCAGATTGTCTGCATTGTGGGCAAAAGAATTGATGACCGCTGGAAAATCACAGCGGCCACCAAACAAGTTGTATCTATCACGAAGGTGTGATCTATTGCTTTTTCCTTATCTTATGTCGTAAACTATAGGGAGACGGGCATAGTGAACTGCTCCGGTTGCCTCTTTCAGACGTGAATAACTTTTCTCTATGTATGCGAAAGGATCTGCCAGCGTGTTGATATCCGCACCTGTCTTTGAAAGGGATTCCATAAGTTTCTCCAGAGTAGTTTTGACTTGAGGATACTCCACTAGACGATACTTTGATAGACCGGCCATTTCAGCCGCATATGCAATGGCGTCAACCAGCCCACCCTCCATATCTGCAAGCCCGATCTCCAGCGCGTCACTGCCGGCCCAGACTCTACCCTGAGCAATCATTTCGACCTGTTCAACACTCATGTTTCTGCCTGTTGCTACGATAGAGGTAAAGTCGGTGTAGATTTTCTCCACTGACTGCCGAACATACTCTCTTTCGGCATTGTCGAGGGCACGCATACCGCTCATTGCATCACTGTGTTTGTTGGTGGTGATCGCCACCGAACGGAGGTGTAGATGTTTTTCCATCGTCTTGCTGACATTAGGCACGAGTGCGAACACTCCGATTGAGCCGGTAAGGGTGGATTTGTTGGTAAATATCTTGTCGGCTTTAGCTGAAATCCAGTACCCGCCGGAGGCAGCAAAGTCACCGTAACTTGCAATCACAGGTTTTACCTCTTTCAGCAGAGATATTTCACGGTGAATCATTTCAGAGGCCGATACGCCGCCCCCCGGAGAGTTTACTCTTAGTACCACGGCTTTGATGGTGGAGTCTTTTCTTATTTTTTCAAGGGTTTGGGAGAATTTGATGCCGGAGACTGCCTTATCAGTTCCTTCCATTACGATTTCTCCGTCAGCATAAACCACTGCAATTTTCTCTTTGGCACGTAGTTCGGGTTTTACACGCGCTGCGGCATATTTGGTTATGGGTGTAAATTTGAGATCTTTTACTTCGGTGACTCCGTAGAGGGAGCAAAGGTACTCGGCTACCTGGTCGCTATACCACAATTCATCCACAAGCCCCTTTTCGAGTGCACTGGAGGCATTATGGAATTCAAGATTATCAATCCAGAAGTTGAATTGTTCGGAATTGAAATCCCTGGACTCTGCAATCTCATCGCACCAGCCCTTCCAGATGGAGTTGAGCATTGTCTTGTTTTGTTCCAGGTTTTCGGCACTGATATCATTCTGAACGAATTGCTCAGCCGCGGCTTTATACTTTCCGTGTTTTATAAGTTGCAATTCAACTCCTATACGGTCGAGAAGGTCTTTGAAAAATATCATGTTTGAACTCAATCCAAGGATGAAAACATCACCGTAAGGGTTGAATATTACTTTGTCTGAAACAGAAGCGAGATAGTAGTTTGCGTTATTGAACTCATTGGAATAGGAGATTATCGCCTTGCCTGAGGCACGGAACCGCTTGAGGGCATCCCTGACCTCTTCCATTTGGGCAATGCCCATATTAAGAGTTCCGGGAGTCATGTAAATGAACTTTATGCCCGTATCTTCAGCTGCAGCGTCGATTGCTTTTACAAAAGAATAGAGCGACATACTTCCGGTCATGTCGATATCACCGGTAATAGGGTTAACGGAGAACTTATCGCCCTTCTGTTCGGTGATGGGAGTCTTGAAATCCAGAAGCAATATGCTCTCTTTCGCAATGATAGGTTCATCGGAAGAACCGAATGATGCTATACCTACAAGCAGTATGATTGAGAAAAATCCGAACACCAAAAAGGCGAGGACAGTGCCTACGAATGAGGCCAACAGCACTTTGAAAAAATCTTTCATATTTGGAACCTTTGATTTGATACTTAATATATTTTGCAAATATACATATAATTTTTACTTTTGCCCCGGTGAAAACACTTGTAAAACATCTATTTTGTGCGCTTTTCACGATCTTCTATATTGTAGGATTCGTGGGTTTCGGAGTGCATAAATGCCACATTGAGGGAACCACGGATTTGGTACTTATGATGGGTGATGTATCTTGCGAGTCAATTCACGATCATACACACGATCATCATGACTGTTGTGAAAGCCACTGTGACTCACATTCCTTCCATTACACGGACTGCAGCGGCGAATGTTGCAGCACGGATGTCTTTGCAGTTACTTCCGATCAGGAACATCCGCAGGATGAACATTCCGGATTGGTCGCACAAGTTATTGCAGCTCCATTGCTCTGTGATGATCTGACGGCTCTT
>Ga0116158_10004063_pt1 | contig 12555 bp, 6 predicted proteins | sample AD_UKC052_MetaG_FD_89883 | JGI IMG/M metagenome (GOLD analysis project Ga0116158, IMG submission 89883) | Active sludge microbial communities of municipal wastewater-treating anaerobic digesters from USA - AD_UKC052_MetaG | ecosystem: Engineered > Bioreactor > Anaerobic > Digestate | place: USA... | reverse complement strand
CCGCTCTGAATCTGCACATTCTGCTCCGCGAGGCGGTGGCAGCGGGGACAGAGGGTCACCAGATTGGCGGGCGCGTTGGCCTCCTCCGCGCTGGCGAATTTGCGGAAGGGGACGAGGTGGTGGACGTGGTGGGCGGTTTCGGTTTCGGCCAGGCCGCAGTGCTGGCAGATGAAGTTGTCGCGTTTGCGCGCGGCAGCGGAGATCAGCCCCCAGTCCTTGCCGTAGTCGTTTTTTTCCACATTCCAGAGGCCCTGGGCCTTCACCCGGGCGACGGTTTTATCGGCCAGGCCGATCCACCAGGCCACGGTTTGCAGCCTTGTGGGAGGCAGGTCCAGCGGTTCGCGGCCGATTATCTCCTGGGTGTAGAATTTGAGTTTTTTGAAGCCGGTGATGGTGGTGGTAACGGTCACCCGGCCCAGATACTTGTCCGCGCCGTGAGTTGGCTGGCGGTTCATGAGGGCGTGGGCCTCGATCTCGGTGTCGCGAGTGGTTTGGGTGAAATAATTCACGTCCGCGGTTTCGATCTCAGCCTTGCGCTGCTCGAGGTCGAGTTTGGTGACCAGCCAGGTTTCGCCGCGGTCCAGGTAGATGGCGCCCGGATGCACCATCCAGAGAGCGCTGGCGCCGTCCACCCAGCCGATGAGTTCCTCGCCGGCCAGGATCTGCACCTGGTCCGAAATGTTGCGCAGCGAGACCTCCGCGGCGGGGTAAGCCTCCGGAACGCCGATGTAGCGCGGGCCGGCCTTGCGCACTTTCCCTTCTTGCACCAGCACTTCCAGATGGGGGAAGATGTGCTCCGGGCCCAGGCTGCCAAAGCCTTCGCTTTCCAGCAGGGCGAGGTCGTGGATGGCACAGAGCAGCTGGCTTTGCAGGATCTCGCGGTGGTCCGGGGAAATGAGGGCGTGTTCGGGATTGTTGTCGAAAAGGTAGCGGGGGTTTTGGCAGATATACTGGTCCAGCGGATTGGCGCTGGCCACCAAAATGGCGAGGGCTGTGTTGCCCTTGCGGCCTGCCCTGCCGGCCTGCTGACGGGTGGCGGAGATGGTGCCGGGATAGGTGTTCAAAAACACGGCGTCCAGCCCGCCGATGTCGATCCCCAGTTCCAGCGCGTTGGTGGAAACCACCAGGCCAATGGTGCCTTCGCGCAGCTCTTTTTCGATCTCGCGGCGGTGGGCGGCCAGATAACCGCTGCGGTAGCTGCGCACGCGGTCCTTGTATGCGCTTTCTCCGCTGAGGTAGAGGAAGAGGATCTCCACGCTGCGCCGGGGCCCGCAGAAGATGATGGCCTGGCCGCGGCCGTAGAGCCAGCGTTTGGCCAGAAAGGTGGATTCCAGCATGGCGCTGCGCCGGATGCCCAGGGCGGCATCCACGATGGGCGGATTCACGATCAGGAATTCCCGCCGGCCGTGTGGCGACGCATCCCTGTCAATCAGGCGCACAGGGCTTTCCAGCAGTTCCTCGGCCAGCTCGCGGGCGTTGGCCACCGTGGCGGAGGTGCAGATGAACTGGGGCCGGGCGCCGTAGAGGGCGCAGATCCGCCGCAGGCGGCGCAAAATGTTGGCGCAATGGGAGCCAAACACCCCGCGGTAGATGTGCACTTCATCGATCACCACCCAGCGCAGATGGGCGAAAAAGCTGCTCCAGAGAGTGTGATTGGGCAAGATGCCCAGATGCAGCATGTCCGGATTGGAAAAGATCAGCCCGGCCTGGTTGCGGATGCGGCGCCGGGTTTCGGAAGCGGTGTCGCCGTCGTAGATGGAGCAGTTCAGTTTCGGCGCTTTGGGGTTGTGGCGGGCCAGAGCTTCCGCCAGCGCCAGCATTTTCTGGGCCTGGTCCTGGGCCAGCGCCTTGGTGGGGAAAAGCAGCAGGGCCCGGCTGGCGGGGTTTAGGAGGTGTTCCTGTAAAATGGGAAACTGGTAGCAGAGGCTTTTACCGCTGGCCACGCCGGTGCTGAGCACCAGATTGTCCCCGCCCAGCGCGGCATCGATGGCTTCCCGCTGATGCGCAAAGAGGCGGTCGATACCCTGTTCGCGCAGCAGGGAGAGCAGTTCCGGCCTGGTTTGGGGCGGAAAGTCAGCCCAGACGGCCTCCACCGGTTCCAAAGACTGGCGGGCGACGATGTTCTCGCTGAATTTCCTGTCTTGGAGCAGCCCGTCGAGGAAAGCCTCCACATCTTGCAGGACATAGCTTTTCATTTGATCACGGCCAGACGCTTCAGCTGGCTGTGCCCGCCCGCATCCAGACGCAGAAAATAGATCCCCGCGGCCAGGCGCAGAGAGTGCTCCGCGCTGTTGAAGCCGCTCACGTTCCGCGTGGAAAAGAGTTCGCGACCGCGCAGATCGTAAAGGCTGAGGCTGAAAGGTGTTTTTCCTGCTGATTCCACGCGGAAACCGCCTCGCGAGGGGTTGGGAAAAACCTGGAACTCATCCGGCGACGCAATTTCCTCATCCACAGCCACATAGCCACCCTCACCAGTGATCACGACGTCGTCCAGATAAAGTGCCAGGGCATCCCAGGAAACGCAGTTGAAGGCCAGATGAACGCTTTGGCCCTGCCAGGCGCCGAGGTCATAGCTGTATGCGGTCCAGTCCGCCGGCACGGCCAGCCAGTTACCGGCATTCAAAGTTGTGAATCCGGCAGGATCGGCGCCCGTGGTGGAGATCAGCACCCGCAGCCGCTCCAGGCCGTAATCCGCGGTGTGGGAGCGGGCCCAAAAGTTCAGGCTGGGAGCGGAGCCCAGCTGTACGCGCGGAGAGATCAGCCAGTCGTTGTTGGGTGGGGTCTGCACGCAGAAAGCTGCCGCCATCACCGCTCCGCTGTGGGCCTCAAGACCGGTTTGGGGAGGGTTTAGTTGCCCCGGCGGGAACACCATCCAGGCCAGAGGTTCGCCCAGACCCGGAACCGGCCAGGTGGCCCAGGTGGGGGAAGAGTCCAGATCGAGGTTTTGCCAGCCCGGAATGACCTGGCTGAAGGAGGCGCAGGCCTCAAAACCCTGCTGCAATATGAGATCGGGGATGAGGTCCGGAATGTGCACGGTGACGGTGTTGGAGGGGTCGGAAAGTTCGCCCAGGTGGTTTTGGGCCAGCAGGTAATAATACAAGACCTGGCCTGGCCCAACTTCATAATCCTGATAGCCAAGTTCCTGCGTGGCAGCCAGAAACACGCCGTTCCGGATCACGCGGTAGAGCACGGGTTCGCCTTCAAGCGGCGGCTGCCAGGCCAGTTGAACGTGGTCTGTGATGTAGTAGGCGCTAGGGTTTTGAGGTGGTCCGATGCCCTCGCCGGCGGTGCTGAAACTCCAGACCGGCCCGGGGTAAGTTTGTCCTTCCGCGTGAGCCACCACCTGCCAGTGATAGGTGGTGAGCATTTCCAGAGGCAGCTGCGGAGTCCATTGCAGGGAATCAAGCCCTTGTCCCATAAGCTGTAACGCGTCCGGGCCCGGGCCCAGCCAAAGATCGAAAAGCGAGGCGTTGCTCTGCCACTGCAGCTGCGTGAGGACAGACACTCCGGCGGCCTGATCGGCCGGCAGGGGGTGCCAGGGTGTGAGGCTGAAGGGTGTGATCTCCAGCCGCAGATTGGGATAGGCCAGACGCGGGTAGATGTTTTCAGGTCCCGGCGGAGGAGCGGCTGGATCAGGGTTCAGGGTGTTGCTGGCAAAAACGCGGCCCCGCACTTCCGCGGCTTCGGTGCATAAGAAATCGTCGGCGTTGGAGCCGGCATCGGGATCGTTTTCATCCACCGCGAGCAACAGATTGTCGCTGCCGTTATAGTGAAAAACCGTGTCCAGAGGGATGTGCAGCCAACCCTGGCCGGGAATCCCGCCCGAAAACTGGGCTTCGTCCAAAACTCCTTCGAACACCAAAACCAGGCTGTCCAGCGGCACCCAGGCATCCAACCGCCCGCGTTGGGTGTGTCCCAGATAGATTTTCCAATCCATGCTGCTGCCCGCGAAGTAAACGCTGGGCAAATTGTACTGCAGGGAGACGGAACTCACGGAACCGATGAACCCGATGTCCTCGGCCCGGTAGAGCTGTTGCGAGTAACTGAAGGCGGCAAAAGGCTCGATGGGCAGGCGCTGGTTCACCAGCGAGCCCGTGCCGATCTGGACGGTTTCCGCGGCCAGGAAGATGCTTCCAAACAGCAGCAGCGCCAGCCCCATCCGGCGCATCAAACCCTCTTTTGCCAGATGCTTAGCTGCAACTTATGGAGTGTGTGGCGGCGTTCTTCAAGCCTCAGGGTCTGCCATAGATCCACCGGCTCGGCGATCAGGTCAAACTCTTGGTCAAGAATGTCTTTGATCCCCTCCCAAGCGCTGAAGGGCTCCCCGTCCTTGCGGAATCCGCCGATGCGGTCTTCCGCCCGGGTGATTTCAGGATCCCAGGCGTAGCCGTCGGCGATGGCCAGTATCCCTCTGGAATTCAGAAGCTTGTGAATGTCACGCAGGAAACGCCCGGGATTGATGGCACCCTCGACCGCGTTCTCGGCCAGAATGAAGTCGTAGCCGCCAAACTTGGCCATGAGGTTGGAAACATCGGCCTGCCAGAATTCCACCCGCGGGGCGGTCGCTTCCAGATCAAAGTCCGCAAGCGCCTTTTCCACATAGCTTTGGATCTCTCTTTCGTCGTTCCGAAGATAGCGGATGTAGCCCTTTTCCTTCATCTGAGTGGCCAGACGGATCAGCCGGGTGGTGAAATCCAAGCCGGTCACAGAGCCGAAGGTCCTGGCCAGTTCGAAACTGGCGCGTCCGGTTTTGCAGCCCAGATGCAGGGCCTTGGTTCCTTTCAGAGGCACGGTCCAGGGCTGCAGAATTTCCACCAGCCGGGCGTCGATGTTCTTGCCGCCCAGAGGATTGTCGCCCCAGTTGGCATCGCACCAGGGGATGATCGCGGAGTCAGATTCGTGCGGCTCGTCGTGCTCGATCAGCGGCGCGTCGCTGGCGATGTAGCGGAAACCGGCGTGCTGGTAGAAATGGCGGCGGAAGGCATAGCGGGAGTTGCGCAGCGCCTCGTTGCCGGTGGAGATCCAGGAACCGCCTTTGATCAGGTTGTGCCGGCCGTCGAAGGTGGGAACGCTGAAGTCATCGTAGATGGGATGGATCTTGAAGCCGGGATAGGCGTAAATTGGCGTTTCCGTCCACTGCCAGACGTTGCCGATCACGTCGTAAAAATCGCCGAAGGCAAAGCGGTCCACGGGGCAGGAGGAAGCCCACCCTTCGAGGTTGATGTTGCCCGGAGCCCTGTCCCAGAGCGGCTGGTCGGTTTTCACGCAGCTGTCTCTGAGCAACATCCACTCTTCTTCGCTGGGCAGGCGGATGGGGAGGCCGGCCTGCCTTGCTTTCCAGTTGCAGAAAGCCTTGGCCTCCAGGTAGTTGCACTCCACGGGCCAGTTTTCCGGCAAGGGTATCTCACTGGCCATCAGGCGCAGGCGGTAGCCGGAGCCGTTCTTCCTCCAAAAGCGGGGCAAAGTGGCTTGCTGCCAGCTCAGCCAGGACCAGCCTTCCTCGGTCCAGTATTCTTCCTTCTGATAGCCGCCGGCTTCGATGAATTCCAAAAATTCCGCGTTGGAGACCAGATGTTTGGAGGCCTTGAAATCCTTCACCACAAAGGCCGCGGAGCCGTATTCGTTGTCCCAGCCGTACCAGGGATCGCTGTCGTCGCGGCCCAGCTTCACGGTGCCGCCCTCCACCGGCAGCAATTCGTTCCGCGGCGCCGCTCCGCTTTCGGGGCAGGCAGCCCAGAAATCAAGCTGGCGCACCTTGTCCAGGGGCAGCTGGCGGATCAGCACGGACGAGGTTTCCAGATGGATGCGCTGGTGTTCGATACCCATGATCACGCCCCACCAGGGGCTGTTCCAGGTGATGCCGCGTTCGTCCAAAGGCAGTTCGGAGATGAGCCTGTCCACCCTGGCGCGCACCAGATCGCGGTAGTTCCTCACCTCCGGGATGGAGGGCCAGTCGTAATGCGCTTCGTTGAGGTCGTCCCAGCTCATTTCGTCCACGCCGATGGCGAACATCGATTCGAAGGCGGGGTTGAGCCTCTTTCCGATCACGCGGCCGATGATGAGTTTGTTGATGTAAAATGCCGCGGTGTGGCCCAGATAGAAGACCAGCGGATGGCGCAGCGGATCAGCCCGCAGATAGAACACGGAGTCGTCGGCCAGGCTGTCATAGAGCCTTTCCTCAATGTCGCAGGTCTGGTGAAAATAGTGGCGCAGCTGTGCGCGCAACTTGTCCGGGTCGGCCTCTTGCAGGTTTATGGTGCGGATTCCCTTGATATCGTCCAATTTGGGCTCCTGTGGCTGTTTTGATGTAAGAACTCCAGCTTTCCAACCTTTTCCAAGTTGTCAAGAACGAATTACGCAGATCCGCGTTACGCTTCAAAGCGCAATGCCTTCGTTGTGAAGTTAACTCGTCCGGACAGGGCTTGACAAAGTGATCAAGGCGCGTTATCCTGTAGATACAAAGAAACATTCACCGAGGAACAATGAGCAGCACCCCCCGCGGCGAACGCATGATCATCACTCTGCTGGGAAACCGCAACAGCGGCAAATCCAGCCTCATCAACGCCCTCACCAACCAGGAAATTGCCATAGTTTCTGACACGCCGGGAACCACCACCGATCCCGTGGACAAGCGCTACGAGCTCTTGCCCCTGGGCCCCGTGACCTTTTACGACACCGCCGGCCTGGACGATACCGGCGAGCTGGGCTCAAAACGCGTGCAGGCAACCTTCCGCGTGCTTTTCCGCACGGACATGGCCATCTTCGTGAACGACGGCAACCCCTTTTCCGCCAGCGAGTTGGAGTTCCTGCAGCGCATCCGCGGGATGAAGATCCCGCTGCTGGTGGCCTTCAATAAACAAGACCTCGGCACGCCCGCTCCCGCCAATCTGGATTATTGCCTGAAACACGGGCTGGACTGGGTTTCCGTCTCTGCCAGCCACAAAGAGAACATCCTGGCGGCCAAGGAAAAGCTGATCGAACTGGCGCCGGCGCATCTGAAAGAGGACCGGCCCCTGGTGAGCGATATCGTGAAACCCGGCGAGCGCGTGATCCTGGTGACGCCGATCGACTCCGCGGCCCCCAAAGGCAGGCTGATCCTGCCGCAGGTGCAGGTGCTGCGCGATCTGCTGGACAGCGGCACGGTGCCCCTGGTGGTGCGGGAATTTGAACTCAAGCAGGCTTTGGCCGCGCTGAAAGAGGATCCGGACCTCGTGATCACCGATTCCCAGGCCATCGAACCGGTGGTGCGGGACCTGCCTCCGAGCGTGAAACTAACCACTTTTTCCATCCTCTTTGCCCGCTACAAGGGCGATCTGGGCATCCTGGCGGAGGGGATCCGGCAGATCGACAAGCTGAAGGACGGCGACAGGGTCCTGATCGCGGAAGCCTGTTCCCACCACGTTCAGAAGGACGACATTGGCCGGGTGAAGCTGCCCCGCTGGCTGAGGGAATACACCAAAAAGGACCTGATCTTCGAAACCTACGCCGGCCACGATTTCCCGCCCAACCTGGAGGAATACGCGCTCTGCGTGCATTGCGGCGCCTGCATGCTCAATCAGATGGAGATGAGCCGCCGTATCGTTGAAGCCCAGAGGCGCGGGGTGCCGATCACCAATTACGGCCTCACCATCGCCAAGGTGCACGGCTACTTCGACCGCTCCATCGCCCCCCTGGGGTTGTAGGGTCCCGATCCCCTGCAGATTCGCGACTGGCACGCCTCTCGCCTGATTCCCGCACCTGATGCGGGGATCAGGCGGGTGACAAGCCAGCGGCGTGACTGAAGGGGCTTGGCAGGAGCCGGCGGCGGCTCAGGATTTTTTGGGCAGCAGGCTGATGGGCCGGGCTATATAACTGGTGTGAAGCAGTTTGCGCGCTTTGGGGGAGTTCGGCTCACCCAAAAATTCCCTGTAAACCTTCTGGATGGAGGGGTTGTTGTGCGATTCGCGCCGCTCCATATGCAGGTCCTCGGCGTAGAGGCCTTTGGCGCGCTGCATCCGCACCCGGTTTGTTGACCGGTAGGGCTGTCCGCCGCCTCCCACGCAGCCTCCGCGGCAGGCCATCACCTCCACGAAGTGGTAAGGCGGCTCTTTGCCGGCGTTCCTGGCGTCACGGATCTCGTTCATCAGCTTGCCCACGTTGCCCAGGCCGGAAGCCACGCCAATCCTGATCTCCCGGCCCAGGATCTCGATCTTGCCTTTTTTGATGCCTTGGGCGCCGCGGGTGAATTTGATGCAGGGATCCTCCAGATCGTGCCCCGTGGCAAAGCTGTAGGCCGTGCGCAGAGCGGCTTCCATCACCCCGCCGGAAGCGCCGAAAATGGTGCCGGCACCGCTGTATTCACCCAGCGGGTTGTCGGCTTCGCCATCCTCCAGATGAGGCAGGTCGATGCCCCGGGTTTTCAGCATGCGGGCCAGTTCGCGGGTGGTGATGGTGAGGTCCACATCCTTGCAGCCGGAGGCGTACATGTCCTCCATGCGCTCAATTTCGTACTTTTTGGCGGTGCAGGGCATCACCGAGACCAGGAAGATCTTCTTGGGATCGAGGCCCATCTTCTCCGCCCAGTAGGTTTTCACCATGGTCCCCACCATCTGGTGCGGAGATTTGGAGGAGGAAAAATGGGGGATGAGGTCGGCATGGAATTTTTCCAGATAATCCACCCAGGAGGGGCAGCAGGTGGTGATGAGCGGAAAATCCTCCGGATGGTCTTGAAAGATGCGCACGAACTCGCTGGCCTCTTCCATGATGGTGAGGTCGGCGCCGAAATTGGTGTCGAACACGTAGTGAAAACCCAGTTCCCTGAGCGCGGTGTACATTTTCTTTACAACGTTGTGCCCGGGTTTGAGGCCAAATTCCTCGCCCAGGGCCACCCTCACCGCCGGCGCTTCCTGCGCCACCAGCACCAGCTCCGGGTCGTCCAGGGCCTTCCAGAGCGCGTCCGAATCGTCATTTTCATAGATGGCGGCCACCGGGCAATAAGCCGAGCACTGGCCGCATTTCACGCACTCGCTTTCCTCCAGCTTGCGCCCGAAGGTGGGGCCCACAAAGGTGTTGAAACCCCGCTCGCAGTTTTCCAGCGCGTGCACGTCCTGGATCTCGTTGCAAACGTAGGAACAGCGCCCGCAAACCACGCAATAAGAGGGGTCCAGCGTGATCGAGGGCGACGATTCGTCCCGCTTCTGATAGGGGCGTTTCATGTGCTTGAGGCTCATGTGGCGGATCGCCAGTTCCTGCGCCAGGTCCTGCAGTTCGCAGCGTCCGTTTTTCACGCATTCCGGGCAGTTGTTGGGATGGTTCGAGAGGATGATCTCCACCGCCTCGCGGCGCAGCTTGAGCAGGTCGTTGCCGGTGGTGCGGATCCGCATGCCCTCTTCGCAGGGCGTGGAACAGGCCCGCAGGGCCTTGCCGTTGATCTGCACCATGCACACCCCGCAGTTGCCGAAAGCCGGCAGGTCCTCGTGGTAGCAAAGCGTGGGGACCTTGTAGCCAGCTTTGGTGCAGGCGTGCAAAACCATCGTGTTTTTGGCCACCTGGGTGGCTTTTCCGTTCACATATACAGTTATCATGGGTGAGTTCCTTTCACGTAAAAGTGTTTAGAAACCGCATCGTCCACACGCGGAAAAATGTCAAGTTTGCTCTGCGCCGGAGGGTTTGGAAGTGAAATCAAAGTTCTTCAAAGCTCTGGATTCATGTTTGGCTTCCACTCCGCGTACAAAAGCTCACAGAATCCTGTCTGGATGATTTCTGTGAGTAATACAGGTTCCATATTGTAACATCATATATACGAGCAGGCGCATAATTGTCTCAAAACCTCTGGGGTAATTGTGTCGAAGTAGTCAACAACTGCCTTTTCAAGTTGTTTCAAAGAGTCATACAGTCTATTGTGTAGTGTGTTTCTTTTGATCATTTTCCAGAGTCTTTCAACAGGATTCAGCTCTGGCGAATATGGCGGCAGAAACCAAATCTCAATATTCTCTGGCACAACCAGTTGCTTAGATTTGTGCCATCCAGCTTGATCCATAATCAGGATTATCTCCGTATCACCCAGAACATGACAGAAACCATCGAGATAGATCTGCATTATCTCGGTATTCACACAAGGAAGTAGCAGATGGAAACCATCTCCATTGTTGGGCGCCACGGCAGAATAGATATAGAAGTTTTGAAAACTCTGTCTGACCTTCCTTGTACAGGGGAATCCCTTTTTGGCCCATATCCGGCAGAGTGATGACTGTAGCCCAAATCTACCTTCATCAAAGAAATAGACTGGCTTACGAGAGCATTCAGATTGCGCGTTAATGCGCTCTAGAGTTTTTTTTTAAAGTCAGACCTCTCCTGTTCGGTACTTTTGGCATGAGTTGGCCGAGGTTTTCTTATGACATAGCGCATCTTCCTAAGAGTATTGGATAAGGCTGATTTCTTGATCACAATGCCAAACTCTTTGTTAATATACTGGCTGAGGGCGTCCAGAGTCCAATTGATTGGCTTACCATCAGGTGTTTTACCTGAATCAAGCCATTTCGATATCTGCTCTCTGTGCTTGTCTTCCAAAATGGCTTTTCGATGGCCTTTTGGCTTGTCTTGAAGACCCTGTATCCCGTACAGCCTAAACAACTCAACCCACTTGTAAATCGTTCTGGTCTGAGTATTGAACAATGCAGCGATGTCCTTTGCCTGTTGATTGCTGTAACCTCTGATTGCTAATAACTTCATCACCAGGCGACTGTCTTTGATCTCAGATAACGCCTGCTCCGCTTTCAGGAATACCTCCTGCAACGATTGGTCTTTTGGTCGTGGCATCTCGCCTCCAGAATTTAGATTCTGGAGACAAAATAAGCAACATATATGATTTGTCAACATGGAATTTGTATTACCCATCAAACGTAGGTAGAAACGAAACAAAAAGGAAGATAACAGGGAAACTCAGGAGGATAAGGAAGCAAAAATCGGAATGAAGCAATATCAAGGAATGGAGCGGGCAACGGGACTCGGACCCGCGACCCGCAGCTTGGGAATTAAATTCGGGGTGTATTTTGGGGTATTTCGGTGTATGCCTAAATATTATTAGTGTTTGTATGGCAGTAGTTTATGAATCTCCCTGTATTTTTGGACTTGACAGAAAATCGACCCATCTGTGTCCTGTTGTGTGTCCTGCTATTTCGAAATTCCATGTTGCGGAATCGACGCAATATCGTAGTTTTTAGACTAACAGACATGGACAATTTTATCGCACACGAGGTGGAAATGGATTACTCAGGTAAATTGAAAGGGATTAACGACGGTTACAAAATCAAGATCCGTATGAAACCTGGGGTCAGAAAACGGACTATCTTTCTGGAATATTGCCATGAGGGTAAAAGGGAGCGAGAATACCTTGATCTGCATATAACCGACAATGACCAGACTAACAAGCAGAACATACGGGTGGCAACCCTAATGCGGAATGAAAAAGAGCTCCAGTTACTCAACAAGCATTCCAATGTGCAAGTATTCGAGACCAAGAAACCCAAAAGCCAGGATACTTTTTATGAGTATGCCCTCAGCGTGATCGAAGATAAGATCTATGAAACCCGCAGATTTTACGAATGCGGGATAAACTCGTTTGTGGCCAGAGTGGGGGAGGGGCTTAAACTGACAGCGGTTACGGAGAAAGACATCAAGCAATGGATCGATTCGATGACCTTAACCGATACCACCAGAGCGAATTACTTGCGATCAGTAAAGTATGTGCTCAAACAAGCGGTCAAAGCCAAACTGATCAGCGCCTCACCCGCGGAGAACCTCCACATCAAGACTCCGGAGTCGCGCAGGGGCTTTCTGACCATGGAGGAGATCCAAAAGATCGCGGACGTGGATTTCGACCGGCCGGCGGTGCAGGATGCCTTCCTCTTTTCCTGCTTCACCGGGCTGAGACGGGCGGACGTCCTGGCCCTGAAATGGTCGAACATCGACAATGATTACCTCACTTTCACCCAGCAGAAAACCGGCCAGGCGGAACGGATGAAGCTGGCCACCTCGGCGCTGGAGATCATCGACAGGCAGGACAGGACCAACGACAGGGTGTTCGATCTGCCCTCCCGCAAGATCTTCTTCTGCGAGGTGAAACGCCTGATAGCGGAGGCCGGCATTGGCAAAAAGGCTACCTTCCATTGGGCGAGGCACACCTTTGCCACCCAGCTCATCGCCAATGGCTCAGAACTACTCACGGTCCAAAAACTGATGGGCCATAAAGACATCCGCTCCACCCTCGTGTACGCAAAGCTTGTTGACAAGCTAAAGGACGAGGCCATTGACAGGATGCCTAAAATTATGCTGGACAAGAAGATATGATCCAAAACTAGGACACGGTTTGCAGGCATTTGCAGGATTTCCCAGGTTGTTCGCTGTCCCCCTCAAGATACTCTAATCCCTGACACCGTATATAATCCGGTGGCATTAAGGAAGGATGTGTCCAACTGACTCACAGGACACAGACCTCCCAAAACAGCCCTTATTTGTCCGGTTTGCTACAAAAAGCTCTCGGGGTCTGCCTGAAAGCGCGTCTGATAGAGGTGATTG
>Ga0116158_10004048_pt1 | contig 12593 bp, 12 predicted proteins | sample AD_UKC052_MetaG_FD_89883 | JGI IMG/M metagenome (GOLD analysis project Ga0116158, IMG submission 89883) | Active sludge microbial communities of municipal wastewater-treating anaerobic digesters from USA - AD_UKC052_MetaG | ecosystem: Engineered > Bioreactor > Anaerobic > Digestate | place: USA... | reverse complement strand
TGTTCCAGCGGCCCGGGCAACTGCGGCTGGCTCATTGGGAAGACATCAGCTTCGAGCACGAGATTTGGCGCTGCCCGCCTGAGAAGATGAAGCTGCGGGAATGGCAGAAGCGTGACAGTCGGACACCGACCCATCTGGTGCCGCTGCCACGGCAGGCGTTGGAGATCCTTCAGGACATCCAACCGCTGACGGGACCAACCGGGCCAATCTTCCGGAGCATGGCGAAACGCTCAGAGTCAACGCGGTACATGAGCGATAACACGATCAACAGTGCGCTGCGCACGCTGGGCTACGACACGAAGGAGCAGATCACAGGCCATGGCTTTCGGGCGACCGCCCGAACCATGATCCGCGAATACCTGGGCTGGGACCGGGATGTCATTGAAAGGCACCTTGCCCACGTCTCCGACGAAGAACTCGGTGGCAGCTATGACCGGGCCACGTTCCTGGAGCAGCGTCGCGAGATGGTGCAGTTATGGGCGGACTTTCTGGATGATCTTGCGAGGGGCAAGGAACCTGTCCTGGCTGACAATGTGCGCCACTTGAAGGACAAGAGGCGCACCGCCTGATTGTGGTTGCAACAGATACTCCAAGTCTCAGTTTTGCAAAGCCGATGTTTGGTATCCCTCAGGGTTGTCGATCCACAGTTGCAACGAGGCACACTGCCAGGCGGAGGCCCGCCCACCTAGGTGGACAGGTGCCGGGAAGCGGCCTTCGGCAATGCGCCGATAGATTGTTGACCGGCTGAGCGCCGTAATGCGCATCACGTCGCGCAAGCGGTAAAAGGCTGGTGCGGGTGAGGGATTCGCGACGACAACACGGTTGACGGGTAGGGCTGGGAAGATATGGTGATACATGGCATGTCCTGATTCGTCGATGCCTGAAGGGTGCCTTAGGGCTCTTGCCGCGAGAACCCAGCGGAGCGTAGATTGGCATTGCGTGGCGCGCAGGCGGGGAACGGCGGTACCACGCTATACGCCCCTACATGTCCAATGCCCGCCGTTCGGTGGCCGCGCAATGTGTGGGCGGGCTAGCGAAAAAGACTGTGCCGAGTTTGTAATACCGTATGCCCTTGGAACTGAGGCATTGATGCAGCCGTCCTCACTGGTGCAGCTTTGCGGATATCTGTTAGCAGCATGTCAACGTGGTCTTGTGGCAACTAATACACATGTTATTTGCTTTAAACGAAATAATATCTATATATAATCCCGTTAAGAGAAATCAAACAAGGAGTTCTAATGACGCAGCCACTGAAAGACTCAATTCCTGACCTCCTGCTGCGTAACGTGCCGCGCGCATTGGTGATGGCCATAGAAGAGGCTTTGGGCGTCGGGGCGCAGCGCGCTCACGCAGCGTCCAAGGGGATGGATGAAGGCCATCTGCCCCATGTGGTCGGGCAACTGCGGCATTTCCAGATGAACGAAGCGTTTCATCGGGCACTGGCGATGGGGGAGGCTTCCCCGACCGCGATCCGTGGTAACGGTATCGTCAGCGGCCGTTCGGGGGTTTTCACACTGGCCCGGTTCAACATCCCGGATGGCTTTTGGATCAACGGCCGACGCAGCCACACACGGCGCCAGATGTCGTTTGCCAACAAGGCAATCGAGCCTTTGGTGCAACCTGAGTTGTTTGACCAATACTCGACCCCTTCCGATGCAGTGGCGTTCTTCGTGGCGTGTTTCTCAGGCTCGCTGCATATTCAGCCGGAGTCACCTTTGTCTGTTCAGATCGCCGTACCAGATCGTCACATGCGTGGCTGGCTTTTCAAAGAACCGGTGAGCGCGTTCTTACAACGCTACGAGCAGAAACCAGCCGTGCAGGACGATCTGGCCAAACCCAAGCTCAAGAAAATCAAGAAGCAAGGCAACGACGGCGCTGCACCATGAGCCGGGGTGGCATTCAAGGCTTCGAGAACGAACGCCTCAGTCAGATTCTTGCCGCCCGTCGTTTGAGCCAGGCACAGCTTGCCTCGCTGGTCGGTGTGTCTCCCGCGACGGTCAGCAAATGGCGGTCGGGTACTCAGGCGCCCGAACGTGACACGCTGGAGCGTCTTGCTGGCGTGGTCAACGTCACGCCGGAATGGTTCACTCGGACACCTTCGGCAAAGGTGTCGCTGCCGCTGTTCCGCAGCAATGCGTCCGCACATGTGGCTGCACGCGCGATGTTGGAAGCCCGTATGGAGTGGGCGCAGGACGTCGCGCTCGCGTTGTCGGAGTTCGTGGACTATCCGGCGCTGAATTTGCTGACCAGGCAATTCAGGGAGCCGGATGAGATCACACCCGACGAGATCGAGCTGGCTGCAAGCGAATGCCGCGATCTCTGGCGCATCGGTCGAACGGCTGTCCCAGACCTAGCGTTGGCAATCGAAGGTGCTGGGGTGATCCTGATTCGTGAAGAGACTGGCATTTCCCAAATCGAAGGTCTGTCGGCATGGAGCGAAGCACTGGGGCGTCCTCTCGTGCTGCTGTCGGCCGACAAGGACAACGGCTATCGAAGCCGTTTCGACCTGGCGCATGAACTTGGCCATTTGATTTTGCATCGGCACATCCCACGGCCGACGGAGCGTGATCGTCACAAGCAGTTGGAACAGCAGGCGCATCGCTTCGCGGGAGCGTTCTTGCTACCTGCAGAGACGTTCGCCAATGAAGTGCGCACGCCTGCAACGCTGGATGACCTGCTGTTGCTAAAGCGGCGTTGGGGCGTCTCTGTCGCGGCGATCGTGATGCGTCTGCGGGCCTTGAAAATTCTGGACGAAGAGGGCGCCCAGTTGCTCTTCAAGCGGCGTTCCGCCCGTTGGGGTGCCAAGTCGGAACCGGGCGATGGTGACCGGCCACCGGAGCGACCGCGCTTGCTACGCCGGACCATCGACCTGCTGGTGGAGGAGAACGTGATGCCGCTCGACTCAATCCCGCGGCACATCGGTTTGGCTGCGCACGACATCGAAATGCTGACTGGTTTGTCGGAAGGGTACTTCCAAGGCAAACCCAAGGTTGTTCAGTTCGCTCGATTACGTCCTGCATCTGACGGCTCAAGCGGACCGGTGGCCGCGGAAGGTAACACCGTCGTGCCTTTCAGATTCACGCCGAAGCGGTGATGGCGAAATTGAGCTGAACCTAAATTGTCATTTCAGAGCAGATATGTCATCTGCATTGCAGCCGTAGCTAAGTTGGGCAAGATGGACATCTAACGCAAAAAGAAACGAGATATCGCAGATGTGGAACGACGTTGAGGCCAAAACTGACCTGCTGAATTTCTCCCATGTGGCGAAGGCGGCTGCCCAACTGATCCAGGATTCTGGCGGCGAGCCGCTGACCATCGGCGTTTCCGGAAATTGGGGGGCCGGAAAATCGTCATTGGTGAAGATGATCGGCGCCGAGCTGAAGGCCAGCGCTGGTGATGAGAAGTACATCTTCCTGGAATTCAATGCCTGGCTCTACCAAGGATACGATGACGCTCGACAGGCGCTGTTGGATGCTGTGGCCGATAAGCTGGTCGCCGTTGCGGAGTCGCGTAAGACTGCCGTTGACAAAGCCTTGGGATTTGTCAAACGGATCAAGCTTCTGCGCGTAGGTCGAATGCTTGCGCCCATTGGTGTTCAAGCGCTAATCGGTGGAGCTCTCGGCGGCCCACTTGGAGCCCTTATTGGTGCTGTCAGCGGGATGGTGCAGGCTGGTTCGGTTGCTGAGGCGGACATTCAGAAGGTCAAGGCCGCATATGGTGAGCTGCAGCCCGAATTCGCTGGTCTGCTCAAGGAGAAGAGCGAGCGCTCTTTGCCCCAGGAGATTGAGGCACTTCGCGGTGCCTTCACTGAGCTGCTGAAAGAACTGGACGTTACCCTGGTTGTGCTTGTCGACGACTTGGACCGTTGCTTGCCAGACACCGCAATCGACACGCTGGAGGCGATGCGATTGCTTCTCCACGTCGAGCGCACGGCTTTCATCATTGCCGCCGACGAGGGAATGATCCGCAGCGCCGTGCGCGCGCATTTCAAGGACGCGGAAATCAGCAATGAGTTGGTTACCAGCTACTTCGACAAGCTGATTCAGGTCCCGTTGCAGGTGCCGCGCTTGGGCACTACGGAGGTCAAGGCTTACTTGGTCCTGCTGTTGACCGATCTGGCTCGCCGGCGCAAGCAGATCACTGACAAAACCATGAACGAGGCACAGCAGAAGGTCCTCGAACTCGCAAAAAAAGGATGGTCAGGATTGTCCGCGAAAGACAACCCCACGCGCCAGCAGTTGGAAACACTGTTGCGCGATGCAGTACAGACAACTTTCATGGTGTTCGAGGATTCGATATGAGCCGGGTGATCTGCCTCCCCCAGCAGATGTTGCCACGTGATTTGGAGCGCGGCACGGTGTACTACTCGATGTATACCGCGTCGCAGCGCCAAGACGTGGGTTCCGTCGGTACAGGTCTGCTCGACGACCTCGAACTTAAAGGCATCTACCCAAGCCTGCCGGCTTGGGACTTCTCAACTTTCGCCCTGGCTGTTGGAGCTTCAGACTTGGCCGTCCAGCGCTCCAACAGCTCAGACGGATGGACACGCGTCATTGAACTGGAAGTGGCTTTACAGAATCCGGAGCCCTTCACCGCACACAAGCGAGGCATTGAAGAGATGCTTCGTTTTCTAACGGGCGACTTCTGGCACCTGACATTCCTTGAAGGGGGGCGACCCCGGACACTTTCCACGGCGCCGGCACGCTTCGACGCGGACTGCGTGTGCCTCCTGTCAGGCGGGATGGACAGCCTGGTTGGTGCAATCGACCTCACGGTACTGGGAAAGAAGCCATTGTTCGTCTCCCAGCTTGTGAAGGGCAACCGGGAGGATCAGCATCATTTTGCTCGTCGTCTGGGTGGTGCTGACCGGCACCTGCTGTGGAATAGCAATGTGCGATCGACGGTGGATCACGAACTATCGACCCGCGCTCGCTCGATAGTGTTCTACGGCTTCGCAGCCTTGGCGGCCTCCGCGTTGCCGGATATCGACCCTCTGTACGTCTACGTGCCAGAGAACGGGTTCATCAGCCTCAACATTCCGTTGAACCCGGGCCGCATGGGTTCGCTCAGCACAAAGACCACCCATCCTGTCTTTCTGCATCACCTACAGGGCCTCTGGGATGCGCTGGGCATTGGGGCAAGGTTCCACTCGCCCTATAAATACCTGACCAAAGGCGAGGTTCTCCTAGGATGTCGAGACGTTCCGTTGATGAACCAACTGATGCTGCGGACGACGAGTTGCGGTAAGTACGGGCGATTGAACGAGCATTGCGGAAGATGCCTTCCATGCCTTGTAAGGAGGGCTGCATTCTTCAGGGCTAATACGCCTGATCCAACACCTAACTATCGCTACGGGAACCTTAAGGAAGCAGTGCCCTCTGGAAACGCGAATGACACCCATGCTGCGGCAATTGCCTACCTCCGGTATCTTTCAAACGGCGTTGGTCCGCTGGCTGCTGGTGCTTTAACCTTTGCAGCTTCCGATGAGCGCGCGTCCTTCCAGCGTGTCGTAGAGGCGGGTATCAGTGAGTTGGGTGCCTATCTCGATCATGAGGGTATCATTTGATTGACTTCCACAGTCACCTGGATCTCTACCCGAATGCCCTGAGTTTGCTCCCAAGAGTTGCGAGGCAAAACGTTTTTACGCTGGTTGTTTCTACAAGCCCAAGGGCTTGGCTGGCGACATCAAAAGTATTCGCGGGTTATCCCAACATCAAGGTGGCTCTCGGGCTCCACCCGGAGATAGCCGTTTCCAAGGCATCGGAACAAGATTTATTGGTCAGTCTCGTTGGCCAAGCCGAGTTCATTGGTGAAATTGGTCTGGATGGGTCACCCCGCTTTGCGCGTGGGTTCCCAGAACGGACACATTTCGACAACCTTTCCCCCACATTCCCATGAACCATCAAGGCGTCAGTGAAATATTCTTTGAAGAAACCTACAGCGTGCCGCCTGAGCAGACGGCGCGGGCATTGTTTTCCAGACTGCCGCATGGAATCGACTATGCAGAAAGGCTGATCGAATGTCTGGCGACCGGGTACCTGGTCGCCGTTGTCGAATCCATTTGTATCCGCGAGATGCAGCGGCATGTGGACGCTGCATCAGAAGTTGTTGTGGGACGAACCGTCCAGATGGAGCACAAGGGGCCGATCCCGCCGGGATCGGCGCTGAAACTGAGAGGGTGGGTTGAGCGGCTGGGAGAACGCAGTGCGACATTTTGCGTCCAGGCGTCTGACGCTCACGAGGTCGTTTGCGAGGGTTCCGTGACGCTAGTAGCGGCGCAGCGGGCTTTGATGGAGTCTCGGATTGCTGCGAAAGTTGGGGCGCTTGTGACGAGCCCTGATGGGGATATTGTTGGCGGCGCGCGCGTTCTGACTTCCAGCAGCCAGGAAGCTGAAGCATCCTGAACACGCCCCGCCGCTGGGCGGGGCATCAGAGCGGAACGGCCTTTGCAGCGCTTGTTTGCAATGACGCACCGTCCTCCGTGCGGGCGGGCAGGACGCCACGAACGACGATGACTCACCGACAGGCCATCCACCATGCCCGAACTGACCACGCCGAGACCGATCCCGACAGCACCGGTGCGGTGGGGCGTTCATCCATGCTGCTGTGGAACTGACCTGGACTGCGTCTGGGTACGTGCCGGGATACGTCTTCACGGTGATGGTGCCTGGGCGATGCGTCCTTTAGGGTCAGGATCGCACCCACAGCGGCCTTGTATTTGTCGTGAATCCTGGCGCGGGCACGGCTTCGCCTCGGGCTTGTTCGCTTCAACCGTCCTGCCCAAACAATTTCCCCGTCGCTGCGCGCCTTCCTCGCGAAACAAATTCTTTCGGCCTACCGGTCCTTCACTGCGTTGCGGCCTCATCGCTTTGCTCTGCGGTGCAGCGCGCCCGGACCCGCACCCATCGGATCACGCCAAGGCCGCAATGGTTGCGACCTGGTTAACTTCTAAAGGACTTCATCATGTCAAACATCGGCAACTTCACCGCACAAGGCGACAGCTTCACCGGCAGTGTTCGCACCCTGACTCTCAACGTCAAGGTCAAATTCGTTCCCAACACCAAGGAGAGCGACAACGCCCCGGACTACCGCATCGTCGCAGGCACTTTTGAGATCGGTGCGGCGTGGAAGAAAGTCAGCAAGGCGGACCGGCCTTACCTGTCGGCGACCCTGGATGATCCGTCGTTCCCGGCGACCATCTACGCCCGGCTGGTTGAAGCCGAGGACGGCACGCACAACCTGATCTGGTCGCGCAGCAAGGGCGACTGAACGTCGCCCTGACGCCCCGCCCTGCGGCGGGGCGTTTTATGAACCCCGGTAAGTGAGTGGCCCGCGTCTGTTGCGGGCTTTTTTACGGTTGCCCTGTTTTGTTGATTGACGGGTTTGCGGGTGTACGGATTGGCTCAGATCAGTAAATCCGGATTCGTGCATGGACACAGAGCCGCTTTTACGAATGTACGGTTCTGTGGGTTTACGCAGATGCGTGAAGGTGGTTTCGTGCTTCTGCAGCTTTGAACAAAGACGCATTGCAGATTCCACGGATTTCTGTGCGTCCCCCGGCAAGCCGGGTCGCGCTGTCGTGCTGTGCATCGAGCCACCGATGGCGTCTCGCCCCTTTGGGCTTCCATCCCTGACGCCTGCGCGCTTCGCTTGCCCTCCAGGGGACCGGCTATAAGCCCGTCCCCGCCGCGCGGTGCTTGGCGCCCCTGCGAGTCCGCCGAACAGGCGGTGCCTGATCGGCCTGTACAGCGGCTACGTCATCGCCCGACCTGTCGATGCCGATGTTCGGCAGTCGCAATCACGGGCTGCTACCATCCAAGAGCCGTACGCTTTCAGTGCTCGCCCCCTAGTCGGTGAGATAAGAGTCGTCCCATTCCCGATCTACCTGGAACGGGTTTGTCGAGATGTATATCTCACCAACGTCTCTTGGCAATGCCCCGAGGCGATCCAGTGCCGCGTTGACCCGGGTGCACTGCAACGCATCCAAGTAAAACCTATGGGAATCGAGCCAGCTTCTTGCCTTGTGATAGTTGTCCAGCGTCGTTACCTCGAACTCAGCGATATTGCGCTCGAGCGACGCGCGGCTGATGCGCGGTCGAAGCAGCGGGAAGATGTCCACGGTGCGGTCATCGGAAACAACAATTGCAAGTCTCTTAGCGCTAGCCGAATGGACATAGCGCACTGCCGAGTTAAACCGCGATCCTCGAGATGGCGTGCATTCATCGTTGGCGGCGCCGTCAAGGATCACGCCGATCGCATGACACTTTCCAGTTGGATCAAGGATGATGGTGCCGTCTATCCCGCTCACGCGGCGCAGCAACTGTTCCGTGAGCCTAACCGGCTCGATGCCAGTGCCCTGTTGGGCCAAGCGCCGGGCTTCACTGGCTGCATCCTCAGCCACGATGATCATGCTTCCACGATTCTGACGGATGACTACATTGAAGAGGTCCCAGATGTGGGATTGCTCCGGCGGCGAGGACTGAGGGAACAAACGTGCGTAGTTGCTCGTGAATAGGTCCATCTCAATGACTTCGAACGGGAGCTGGGGAACCCCATAGTGGCTGCGCAGTAGTACTTGGGATCCGCAACTTAACTCCCAGTGGTAGTGGTCAAGAAAGTCGATCGTGAAGGCATCCTGCAATCTATGATCATGTGTTGGATCCAATCGGCCTAACCCGTAGATCTGCTCGCTGTCGGCTATGAGCGCGACATCAGCAGCGGCCATCTGGAGAACTTTTCTGGCCCACCGAGGCTCTCGAAATGGGACTGGTTCTTGAAATCGAATCACGTACTCGATCGAAGCGTTGCTCGGATTGGCCAGGACGATGTGGCCGACCCCTTGGGTACCTTCATATAGCAGCGAAGAGATGAGGTTGAATCGGTCGAAGAGGTCTGCATAGGTGTATCGATCGGCGACCGCAATCCCGGGCGTGTGCATGAAGTTCCGCGCTGCAATCCGAATCAGCTCCTCGGCACTTCTCATCTTGCTGCGCACCGATCGTCCCGGCTCGGGACGAAGAAGTTCCTGGCTGGCCTCATCGAGGACCGCCGCAAGAGCCGCGTGAATCAAGCTGCGATAGCCATTCCCCCCTTGCCAATGTGTGGGAGGCCGGGCTTCCAAAGGAGGAAAAGTCTGGAAGAGCGCCTCAGAAACCTGAACGACCGGCGTGACATAGTAATCATCGACTACGTACGCCTCGCCGCAGAAGGATCTCAGACCATTTTCTGCGTCGAAGCCTTCGAGAGCGCGCGCCACTGCCGTAGATACGGAGTCGCGGCGCATCATCTCCGGCTTTTCCCGCATGCTTGCCTCATCGCCGTAGAACATCGTCTGCGACGGATGGTCGAGATAAATGGATTCGATGGACTGCAGCAGGTCGTCAAATACTGAAAGCGGCCATCTTCCATCTTCCGGCTCGACGCAGACTGGGTTCAGATTGCTACTCCCTGGCCGACGGGCGCCAACCACCACCACGCATGCGTCGACATCCGTCCCCGCTCCAAGTTCTTTCAGAACACTTCGAGCAAGATACTGCATAGCACTGCGGTAGTGTGGCTGATATCCCCACATGAATAGGTCGATGGTGTGTCTTCTCAAAGTGATTCCTCCTTCGTAAACGCATTTCCGCTTTCGGATCATTTCCGTATCGCTGCGGGGTAAACGTTTTGGTTGACCAGTGCCGCCGCTGGTGTCGACCGTTAGCGGGTGTCCGTGGCGGTCCGGTTCAAGCTCCCGCATGATGAAGCTGCATCCGCCGACGCGCTCCGGGCGAAGAACCGGCCCGACCGACATGGCAACGCCCGCACGCTCTGGCCGCTACGTGTACACACAGGGTGTTCTTGAGCCAATCACTAAATCACCAACCCTTCCACAACCCCACCAACCCGTTCAGGTACGCATCGCAATTCTTGGTGTTCCAGGTGACATCCGTGTTGCCATCCAGTAGTTTGTATTGCTCGTTTGCACAAACGAACTTCGACCTGTCCGCCGCGAACAGCCAGTTGATGCACTTCACCATTGAGTCGTCGTAACTGGTCCCGAACTGATCCACAGGGACGTTGTAGAGCAGGCCTTCAAGGTAGTACGAGGGCGCAACTCCCGCTTCGATCACCCTTTGCTCGATGAGCTTCTGTCGGGCATTCTTGAAAATGCGAACGATGTGCTTGAACCATTCGTTCGTGGCTTGGTTCTTGGCAACCATGTTTTCGCGGTGCTGCTTCGGATAGTTCGCTACTCGTGTGCCATCCGACTTGTGAAAGCTGATCCCCTTGACGAAAGACTCGTCAGCGGCGGACATGTATCGGCTGTACTTCCGATGCTGCGTGGCGATCAGCACATCTGCCTTGCGACGGTTGTGGAAAGGGTCGATCATGATCGCCTTCGTCCCCGGGTTGACGTGCGCTCCGAAGCGGGCATAGAGCGCCGTCAGTACGTCCTCGCGGAAATGTGTGTGCGTGTATGTTGCAGCGCCGTGAGCTTCTGCAAATGCCTGCTTCTGTTCGGGTGGCAGACTCATCAGGTCGTAGGTGAAGATTGAGTCGAGGCGGATGACCACATCCACGTCGCTTTCCTTGCGGATGTTCGTGTCGTTCCCGTACGAGCCCTGCAAGAATACCTTGTAGCTTTTCGTCGCGTACCCCGTGTCATTTGCTTGAAGGGCTAGCTTCACCGTAGCGTAGGTGTCCTTCGATGTTGTCTGTGCACCGATGGTGGCCATCGCAGTTAGATCAGCTTCCGGAATTGCCACGCTCGGGTTCCCTATACCAGTAGTCTCTTCAGCTCAGCCTCATGTTTACCGAACGACTCGCCGCCGCGCTGGTAGAGGATGTTTAGCTTCTTCAGGTTGTGTTCCATCAGGTCAGCAGCCATGTCGGGTGTACTGTATGTGTCATTGATGCGTACCATCGGCACATCCTTGAAAAGCACGGTCGCAAGCGTCTCCATCGAATGCGTGTTAATGCCCAACGTCTTGTGCAGCAGGCGAACGAGGAAGAACTTGGAGATCACCCACTTGTGCCAATACTTCGGCGGCTCGGGGTAGTTCCCGACGCCGATGCTTACAACGCGTAACTGGCCGTGTTCCATCTTGAGCGCCATCACTGCATCAGCGATTGCGTACAGGGTGGGATTGTTCGCGCAATACCCGCCATCTAGTAGCTCGACCTGGCTGCCATCCGCGATAGTCACAATCTTGCGATTGAAGATCGGGTACGCCGAGCACGAGGCCACAACTGCATCGGCTACCGTGCATCCGAATCCTGGCTGGAAAGTCGCCTTCATACCATGCGCTTGGTTCACGCTGGCTTTGAAGATCATCGGCTTTTCCTCGAGCCAGCGTGCTGTGACGATGCCTATGCCGGTCTTCATCGCATCGAACTTCACGTCTTTGTAGACCTCAGCCGCCAGCTCTTCGAGGGCAGCGGATCGGGCACAGCTGCCGCTCAACGCCATGAGGTTCGGTACGTGCGCCTTGTAAAGGTCGTAAATCTCAGCGACCGTCTTCCCAAGGGCGAGCAGCGACGCGATGATCGCCCCCGTACTGGTGCCGAAGATCAGGTCAAACTGCGTGCTGAGTGGCTTCTTTCCCAGCAACGCTTCGAGCTGGTTCAGCACGCCCAGCGTGTAGAAGCCCTTGGCACCACCGCCATCTAAGCTCAGGATTCGATAGGTGGCTGTCGGAGCTACCGCTATGTCCATCTGACCAAGTGTAACAGAATGCGTTGCTCCCCGAATCCCCCCGGTAGGTGGATGCCGCTCACCAGAGTGCCGTCTGTTCTCGGGTAAACCGGTGAGATAGGTTGAGCGACTGCTTTGAGTCGCAAACGGCCTCTTTCTATTTGAAAGCGAAAAGTGATCTGCTGCTAGGACGCATCTTCTGCAGCACGGGCTTCAGCATGTTGTTCGCTCGGAATACGCACATGACGACGCCACTCCTGTCCAACCTGGCCGCATCCCAATCGGACAAGCAGCGCAGCTTGGCGCACGCCGCACAACCGTCAACCCCCAGCCCGCACCGACCGAGTCGGGGGTGTGACGGCCGCGCTATGCGCGTACGCCTGAATCGCAGCGCTCCGATCGGGAGCGTCCATTTCAAGGAGTTGCGATCATGAACCTTATTTCCGACGAACTACGTGCGCAGTTGCTGGCCAACGGCCGACAATCCCTCACAGACGAGGGCTTTGACCCACCGCCAGTGGTCAAGCTGTTCACGCCTGATGCGGGTGCGACCTGGCTGCTGACCGAGATTGATCCTGATGATGAAGACAATATGTTCGGACTGTGCGATTTGGGTCTCGGTTTTCCTGAGCTGGGCTGTGTGAGTCTGGCCGAACTGATGAGCGTACGGGGACGGCTGGGCCTTCCGGTGGAGCTGGATCTGCACTTCACGGCCTCGAAGGTGCTTAGTGCGTATGCACGTGAGGCCCGTTTGGCGGGACGCATCGTGACGTAGCACACTAGCGCAGGCGCTGCCGCTGGGCAGCGCCTTTACTTCTCCTGCTCGACTTGAATGCCTGCCAGTTCGCGCTGCACGCGCTCGAACAACTTGTCCACACCCTTGCCGTCGCCGACATAGGCCAATGTCATCAACGTG
>Ga0116158_10004043_pt1 | contig 12602 bp, 13 predicted proteins | sample AD_UKC052_MetaG_FD_89883 | JGI IMG/M metagenome (GOLD analysis project Ga0116158, IMG submission 89883) | Active sludge microbial communities of municipal wastewater-treating anaerobic digesters from USA - AD_UKC052_MetaG | ecosystem: Engineered > Bioreactor > Anaerobic > Digestate | place: USA... | reverse complement strand
CTCGTAGATGCCGTCGGCGGTGTGCTGGAACGCGGGCACCAACTGCGTCGACAACAACGCCGACGGCATCTACGAGAGCTGCGACGCGGCCGACAAGGGCCTGGCGACCGACAAGAACGGCAACTCGCCCAACAGCGTGCTCCAGCCGATCTCGCGCTACGTCAACTACCTGAAGACCGAGCTGATCGAGAAGCGCAACAAGCAGGTCATCATGCTCGGCATCCTCGGCGTGCCCCCGGTGACCGAGCACAACCCGATGCCGCCCTACGAGCCGACCGCCGGTGGCGTCAAGACCCTCGTCTATCGCGACTGGCTGCCCTCCGACATCCTGCCCGGCGACCCCAAGACCGCCGAGCAGAAGCAGTACGACTTCGGCATCGGGCCCGGCTGCTCGAACCAGGCCACCGGCCAGGCGGTCCCGCCGGTCCGCATCAACACCGTCTGCGAGAGCCTCAACGTGCCCGATGACCCAAACACCAGCGCCAACGAGTACAAGCTGCGCTGCTGCATCGAGTCGATCTGCGACACCGACTTCTCGGCGGCCATCGACTGCCTCGCCGGCATCCTTCAGGAAGAGCTCATGCCCCAGGGCTGAGCGCCGGGCGAGCGCGGGGCCTCGCGCCCCGCGCTGGACCGTATGTACCGGTTCTTCAAGCAGACACCGCGATTGACCCTCCGGGAGCTGCGCCCGGAGGACGCGCCAGCGCTGGCCCTGCTCAACGCGGACCCCGAGGTCGTGCGATATACCGGCGATGCACCGTTCGCCAGCGTCGCGCAGGCGCGTGAGTTCTTGGCAGAGTATCCGTCGCGCTCGTACCTCAAGGACGGATATGGCCGCTGGCTCGTCCTGGCGCGAGATAGTGATGATGTGCTCGGCTGGTGCGGCTTGCGAATGCAGGACAGCGGCGAGGTCGACCTCGGCTATCGGCTCGTGAAGCGCTGCTGGGGCCGCGGTTATGCGACCGAGGCCGCGGCGGCCTGCCTCGACGCCGGCTTCGACGAGCTCGGCCTGTCCGTCATCGTCGCCCGGGCCGCGAACGCGAATGTCGCGTCCTTGCGGGTGCTCGAGAAGCTGGGCATGCGAGTACGCGGGCCCGTGCAATGCCACGGAATGGACAGCACGCTGTTTGCGCTGACTCGCGAGGCGTGGTCGCAGCACCCGCTGGCCTCCGCGCGGTCCTGAGGAGCCTCCGCGGCGGCGCTACGGCCGCAGATGGGCCCGGGCCTGATGTAGTAGACTCGCGCCACGGACCCGGATGCGACTCAGGCGCCTCACACTCAAAGACTTTCGTGGCTTCGCCGAGCTCGACCTCGAGTTCCCCGAGTCGGCGCAGACGACGGTGCTCGTCGGGATTAACGGCGCGGGCAAGACGAGCATCCTCGATGCGATCGGCATCGCGCTGTCATGGGGTTTGAAAGGGGTTATCGGGGAGCCGGGGACGATTGACGTCGAGCCACACGATATCCGCGGCGATCAGGCCGCCGCCAGAATCGGCCTCAACGTGACCAGATCTGTGGATTCAAACGCCAAGAGCGTCTCATGGGACCTCGTCGCTACGCGCATTGCATCCGGCGGGGTCGAGCATACGTGCGACGGCCGACAAAAACGGGTCGGCGAAAATTTCGTGGACATGATGGGGGCCCACTATACGGTCGATCGGCTGGTTCGACGCGATGGCGTGCAGATTGAAGGCGACGCTCATGTCGAATCGGTCGACTTCGCATCATTCTTCACGTGGTTCGAGTCGCGCGAAGATCTCGAGAACGAGAGGATCCGCGAGGATCCTGGTCACCGGGACGCCGAGCTCGAGGCCGTCCGCCAGGCGATCCAGGCCTTGTTGCCAAACATCAGCAACTTGCGAGTTCGGCGCGCCCGGGTCCAGAAGGGCCAGCCAGCGCCGCGCAGCAAGCTGGTGGTCACGAAGGGCGCGCAGGTCCTCGAGCTTGGCCAGCTCTCCCACGGCGAGCGCGGCCTGCTGGCCATGACCGGGGACATCGGTCGCCACCTCGCGCTGACCGGGCCCGAGGCCGTCGAGCCGCGCCTGCGTGCGGGCATCGTGCTGATCGACGAGATCGAGCTTCACCTCCACCCGGCGTGGCAGCGCGAGGTGATCGCTAGCCTCGAGCGTACTTTCCCGAACGTGCAGTTCATCGTCACGACCCATTCGCCGCAGGTGATCGGTCAGATGCAGCCCGAGAGCGTCAAGGTCCTCGAGGACTTCAAGCTCGTGACGGCGGCGCCCCACACCCACGGTCGCGACGCCAACGCGATCCTGAGCGACATCATGGGCGTCAGCGAGTGGCCGGCCTTCGCCGCGAAGTGGTTGAACGAGATCGCCGGCTTGATCGACGACGAGCGCTGGGACGAGGCCCGCGCCCGGCTGCGCGAGCTGAGCGCGCGCTGGGGTGAGCAGGCGCCCGAGGTGCTGCGCTTTCGGACCATGATCGATCTCCTCGAAGATCCGGGCAAGGCCGCGGAGTGAAGCAGATCCGCAAGGGCGCCGAGCCCCGCGAGCTGCGCCAGCATCGTCTCGCGGGCGGCCGCTTCGCCGACGTGCAGGGCGAGACGAAGTGGAAGCAGCACCTGCAGGAGGCCCTCCTGCGCGACCAGGGTGGGCTCTGCTGTTACTGCATGACGCGGATCTCCCGGACCGCGATGAAGGTCGAGCACTACCTCTGCCAGGATGATCACCCTGGCCGCGACCTCGAGTACGACAACCTCTTCGCCGCCTGCGAGGGCGGCACGGGCCTGCCGCGCGAGCAACAGACCTGCGACACCCGCAAGGGCAACGCGGCGCTGACGATCTGCCCGTCCGCGAACATCGAGCCGTTTCTCAAGTACCTCGGTGATGGGTCGATCGACTCCGTGAACCCCGATTACCGGCACGATTTCGCGGTCACCCTTAATCTCAACACCGACAAACTCAAGCGGGCCCGTCGTGGTGTACTCGACGGACTCGTGGCGGTGCTCCAGCGGGCGTCGAAGGGGGAGTGGAAGCGCCTGGACCTCGAGGAGGAGCTTCGTCGCTGGCGCTCGCGCGACGCCGACGGCAACTTCAAGCCCTTCAGCGAGGTCGGCGTGTACTTCCTCGAGAAGCAACGCCGCCGGCGCGCCGGCTAGAAGCGCAGGCTGAGGCCGCCGGTCCAGCCGCCGCCGGGGGTGCGTGCAAACGAGGGGCTGAGTCGCTGGCCGAGCGTGGTGCCGAACAGCGCTTGCTGATAGGCGCGGCGGCGGCGGGTGCCGGCGACGATCATCGGGATGCCGGCGCCGAGGAACACCAGGGCGGGCAGCAGCTGCGGCATCCAGATCGGCGTGAACGAGGGGGTGATGGCGACGAAGACCACGCCCGAGACGAACAGCGGGGCGCCGAGGGCGGTCAGGATGCCGCCGCCGGCGAGCAGGCCGGTGCCGTCGGGGGGCAGGGAATCGGCGGAGACTCCGGAGAGGCCGGCGCGTCGCGTGGTCCCGAGCTTGCCGCGCACGTCCGTGATCTGCTCCTTGGGGATCATGGCGATCTTTCCGTCGTGGTCCTCGTCGACCATCATCACGAAGCCGCCGTCGACGCCGATGATGCGACCCGTGATCTTGCGACCGCGAATGTATACGACCGCCTCGAGGCCCTTCATGGCGTACAGGACCGCCTGCAGGTTGGGCTGCTCCGGCGCGGCCGGGGTCGGGGCCTCCCAGTCCGGCGCGACCGCGGTCGTCGGCGGTGGCGGGCGCGGGCCCGGTGCGGCCGATGGCGCGGGTGGGATCATCGGTGTGGTCGGCTGGGCCACCGGCTGCTGCGCGGCCGCCGTGTCCGGCAAAAACATCGGAATGCAGGCCGCGAGCACCAGCGCCGCGCCGACCCGCGAGGGCCGCCGCTGCGGCTGTGGCCACGCGAAGTGGCCATGGGTGTGATCGGCGAGCGCAAAGGCGCCCGGCATCGGCGCCGCGAGGACGGGCGAGATCGGCGGGATCGGCCAGTGGCGCTGCGACACGAACACGGGGGGCCGGGCGCGCGCCGGCTCGGCGTCGACGATGCGCAGCCGCGAGGCGATGATGCTCGCCGCCGCCAGGTCGCCGAGCGGCGAGATGTCGTCGTGGTCCGCCGCCTGCTCGCGCAGCAGCGTGTGATCCACGGCCGCGAAGGCCGCGAGATCGGGGGGTGCGAGCGAGGTCTCTGCCTCCGTGAAGCGCAACTCGAGGCCCATGGGCCCACAGTGCCCCAGCCGCGCCGTGGCCGTCAACCGCCCAGCGTCGCCGCCTTCAACCGCCCGTGAGCACCGCCAGCGCCGCCGCCTTCACGGCCGCGTTGTGCTCGATCAGCCGCGGCCGCAGCTCGCGGTCGGTCAGGTTCAGGCGCTCGACCAGCGCCTGACTGAGCGACTTGCCGCGGTGAATGTGGTCGTACAACTCGTCGAAGACCTCGATGTGCCGCGCCTCGAGCCCGGTGCTGTCGACCTGATCGTCGGCCGGATCCCTGGCGCCGCTCGGCCGGTCGCGGCGAACCACCGCACAGGCCCGCCGGGCGTCGCCGACCCCGAGCCACTGGATCACCGCGTGGATGCTCGCGTCCGGGTCCGCGAGCAGGCTGTCGAACGAGAGCACGTGCGAGGCGTAGCGACGGGTGGCGATGTCGCGGATGAGGGCGAAGTTCTCCGACCACCACTCGAGCCCGGGCGGCAGCGTCTGCGCCTCGTCCTCGGGCTCGAGGCCGGTCGGCCCCTCATTGCCCTCATGGTTGGTGGAGGCCCGGACCAGCGCGCGCAGGCGCTCGCGGGAGCGGGCGAAGGCGCGCCAGGGTCGCACGGTGGCGATGACGCGGTCGATGAAGGCGAGGTCGCTGCGCACGAGGCCGGGGACGAACACCTTGACCGCGTGGTGGGTGGTCTGGTCGGGGAACAGGAACACGCCGCTGACCGGGTGAGGATTGGTGCGGAAGTAGATGCCGGCGATCAGCTCCGACTCATAAAAGCCGTCGGGGTTGGCGGCGCTCAGGTGCTCGCCCCAGTGCTTCGGAAACTTCTCGCCGATCACCTCGATGCCCGCGGCGGCGAGGATCTGCATCCACATCGAGGTGCCCGAACGCCTGGTCCCTGTGACGATGATCATCGGCCCGGCGCAGGCTATCACAGGACCTGCGCGTGTCCATCGTCATCGGCCGGTGGGCGCGACCACCCCACCCGCGGCCCCGCCGTCGCGCTGGATCTGATCGAGGATCATTTGTTGCAGCTCGGGCATGTGCTCCTCGACCATGCGGCGCCCGAGCTTGCTGCCCTCTTCCATCATCTTCGGGAACTCCGACACGCTGCGCTGGCCGAGCGGGGTGCGATAGAACGACGTGATCTGGACGATGTCGAGCTCGGAGAAGCGCGCCATGTACAGGGTGGCCATCGGTTCGCGGATCGCGTCGAGGCTGAGATACTTCATCAGGAATGTCCGCATCACCGCCTCGAAGGGGCGGATGTTCGGGTTCGCCTCGAGCTGACTGTTTAAAAAGATGTCGAGGGTGCTGCTCAGCTGCTCCTGCATGTGCATCACCGCGAGCAGCTCGTAGACGGCGAGGCGGTGGGTCTCGGGCGTGGAGACATGATCCAGCTGCGCCGGCCACGGGCCCTCGTGCACCGGGGCGACCGCTCCCGGCCCGGTCTTGGCGCAGGCCACCAGCGAGAGGGTCAGGACGAGCAGGCGGGAGAGCCGCCGCGTGGGGGATCGGTGGAGCAGGGGCATGTTGGGCGCCGACGGTAGAGTGGTTCACCGGGGCACGCAAGCGGCCGACGACGGCGCTCTCCCTGCAATGCACGGGCTGTTCGGGTTATCATGTGATCCGATGCGAGGTCGGGTCTTGCGTCGAATGACCACGAGCGCCGACCCTGCAAAACCCCGGCGTCTGCGTATGAACCCGGGTGGGGAAAAAAGCTTGTCGGGCGATGCTCGAAAATGCCACTTTGGGGCATGGCTCTCTCCTCTCGCCGCGCCCGGGCTGTCGCTCCGCTGATCCTCGGATTCGGGCTGTTTGGCCCCGGATCGCCGGTGCGCGCGGCCCCGCTGGCGATCGAGGGCCACGGCAAGGTGATGGGCGAAGGCCTGCGCGAGGAGGGCCTCGGGCTGTCGCTGCCGCCGGGTACGCCGCTCGCGGGCAAGGTCTGCGCGGCCGGGGAGACCCTGTTCGGCATCGACGTCTCGTATTACCAGGGCGACATCGACTGGAACGCGGTCGCCTCGGCCGGGGTCGTGTTCGCGTGGATCCGCGTGTCGCACAGCACGGTCTTCGAGGACCCGAAATTCGCGGCCAACCTCGCTGGCGCGCGCGCGGCCGGGGTCCACGCCGGCGTATATCAGTACTTCGAGCCCTCCGAGGACCCGATCGCCCAGGCCGACCTGCTGCTCGACCTGCTCGGGCCGCTGCAGGAGGGCGACATGCCGCCGATGATCGACGTCGAGAGCAAGGACACGGTGCCGCAGGCCGAATACGTCGCCGCGATCAGCGCGTGGCTCGAGCACGTCGAGGCCGCGACGGGCGTCGTGCCCTTCATTTATACCGGGTACTACTATTGGAACGATAACGTCGGCTCCGCCCAGTTCGCCGATTATCCGCTGTGGATCGCCAACTACAACCCGGGCTGCCCGCTGGTGCCGGACGCGTGGGCGACCTGGACGGCCCACCAGTACTGCGATTGCGGCCAGCTGCCGGGCATCGACGGGGCCGTCGATGTCAACCATTTTAATGGTGGCATCGACGAGCTGATGGGCCACGCGGTCGGTACGGCGGTGTGCGGCGACGGCAAGTGCTCCTACGGCGAGAACCCCTACGACAATTGCCGGGCCGACTGCCCGCCCTGCGGCGTGATCGGGCCCGAGGGCGGCACCATCGACGACGGCGAGGCCTGCCTCGAGCTGCTCGGCGACCTGCAATACTGGCGGCACGAGCTGGCCGGGCAGGGCGGCTCGCTGCGCTGGACGCGGGTCACCGACGACGCCGAGCCGGCCAACGCGGCGGTGTGGCGCATGTTCTTCGCCGAGTCCGGCGTCTATTCGCTCGAGGTGTGGATCGAGCCGACCTGGGCGCAGACCAAGCAGTCGAGCTATCGCATCAGCCACGCCGACGGCGAGACGATCGTGCCGGTCGACCAGTCGGCGGCGAGCGGCTGGGTGAGCCTCGGCGAGTTTTCATTCGTCGCCGGCGCGAACCACTTCGTGCGCATCGACGACAACACCGGCGAGCCGCTCGACCTGCAGCTGCAGCTGGTCGCCGACGCAATGCGCATCGTTCGCATCGATGGGAAGGATTCGGGGAGCAGCAGCGGTGGCGGCGGCAGCGGGAGCGGGAGTGAGACCGGGGGCGGTTCGGGGACCGGGGGCGCGACCGGCGGGTCGACGCTCGGCCCGGATACGCCGACCGGGGGCAACAATGACAGCCTCGGCGGAGACAGCAGCGGCGGGGCCGGCAGCGCGGGCGCCGGGTTGCCGCCGGGTTATGGCGTGACCGACGGCTGCGGCTGTCGGGGCGCGCCGCGCCCGGCCGGGGGCCTGCTGGCGCTGGTGGGATTGCTGCTGCTGCGTCGTCGTCGGCGGCGGTGAGCGATCAGCGGGCGGTCAGGCGGGCCATTTGCTCGTCGAGCCGGCGCCGCTCCTCGTCGCGGGCCGCGGCGAGTCGGAGGTATGCATCGCTGGCGCCGAAGGCCTCGGCGCAGTCGGCGAGGCGCTCGAGGTTATCATAACAGTGCCCGAAGCCGGCGGTGAACAGCGCGTCGGCGCGTTCGAAGGCGCGGCGACCGAGGGGCCCGGCGGTTTCATCGGAGGTCGCGGCCTCGGCGAGCTCGAGCCAGCGCTCGAGCGTGCGCCGCTGCTGCCACGCGGAGCGCACCTGCTGGGCCGCACGGAGGGCGGCCTGCTGCATCGTGGCCTCGGCCTGCTCGAGGCGACCGGCGCCGATCAGCACGCCGACGAGGGTCTCGCGGATGTCGACGCCGCCGTCCGCGTCGCCGGCGAGGGCGATGCGCTGATTCGTCACCGCGATCGCGCGATCGAAGTCGCCGAGACGGACCGCATAACTGCACAGATGGGACAGGGGGCGGTCGCCGGGCTCCTGCTCGGCGAGCCAGATCTCGAGCCAGCGGGGCGCCTCGGCCGGGGCGAAGCGCAGGGCTCGCTCGAGCATCGTTAATGGGGACTCGTCGGCCTCGCGCGCCGGGAACCATTCGGCCTTCGCGGCGTGCCAGGCCTCGATGTGCGCCTCGTCGAATTGACACTCGCTGTCGGCGGCGGCGAGGTACTCGAAGACATCGGCACCGCGGGGATCGTCGCTTGCGTGCAGATATTCGAGGGTGCGGGCGACGCCGGCGGCGGCCAGGTGCTCGCCGTCGAAGCCGCAGCCGGTGTCGAAGTTGGCGAACTTGGCCCTCGACATGCGAAACACGTCGGCCGGGTCGCGCAGCCGGGCGACCAGCCAGGCGGCGAGGTGCAGCTCCTCCTCGAGGCCCTGATAGTCCGCGTGGCTGTGGGCCTCTATCTCCGCGTCGAGCAGCAGGCGCAGCAGCGGGGCGTCCTCGGGGCGATGGTCGTATTGCAGGGCGAGCAGCAGCTGGGCGCGGTCCTCGGCGTTGGCGCAGCAGGTGGTCTCCGGGTCGTCCGGGTCCGGGACCTCGTGATAGGCGAAGCGCTGCGGGTCCGCGCCCGCGCGCAGGGCCGCGAGCCAGCGCCTGGGAGTCTCGAGCATGGCGCAGCGTCGCCCGGGCGGCGGGCGATGGCAAGGGAGGCAATTGATCGGCCGCTGGCGGTCACTGGTTGGGCGTGACCTTGCGGGGGCGATCATGAGCGGAAGGATCCTCATCACGGGCGCGACCGGCAATACTGGCAGCCTCGTCGCCGAGGGGCTGATGCGGGCCGGCGTCGAGGTGGTGGCGATGGCCCGCAGCGCGGCCAATCGCGACCGGCTGACGGCGCGGGGTATCACCAGCGTGCACGGCGACTTCGACGATCCGGCGAGCCTGCGGCGCGCGCTGGACGGGGTGAGTGGGGCTTATCTGGTGTGCACGCCGGACGAGCGGCTGATCCCCCGCGAGACCGCGTTCATCGCCGCGGCGCGGGCGGTGCGGGTCCGGCATATCGTCAAGTGTTCGGCGTATATGGCGGACGTGATGGGGGAGACGCAGAACCTCCGCTCGCACGGCGTCATCGAGCGGGTGCTGCGCGAGTCGGGCCTCGAGTACACGATCTTGCGGCCGCACGGGTTCATGCAGACCTTCACGCTGTTCGCCTGGGACATGATCGAGCGGGCCGGGGTGATCAGTAATCCGACCGGTGATGGCGGCATGCCGCTGGTCGACATTCGCGACGTGGCGAAGGTCGCCGTCAAGGCCTTCACCGAGGCCGGGCACAACAGGAAGGTCTATGACCTCACCGGGCCCGAGGTGCTGACCGGCGACGACATGGCGAGCTTGCTCGAGCGGGTGCTCGGGCGGCCGATCACGTACCTGCCGGCGGCCCCGGGCCCCTTCGCGGTGATGATGCGCGTGCTCGGGGTGCCGCCGACCCCGCGTGAACATGTCGTCAAAATTATGCGCATGACCCGGGAGCACCGCTTCGAGCGCGTGCATGCGACGCTCGCCGAGCTCGGGGTGACGCCGACGCATTATGAAGAGTTCCTGCGCGACCTGGTCGCCGGGCGCACCGGCGGCGGGAACTCGTTCGCGGCCCCGAGCTCTCCGGTCTACAAGATCGTCAGCGCGGTGATGCCGGCGCTGCTGCGATTGCGGTTTCGAATGTTCGGTCGACCGCTGCGCGGCGAATCTCACACCCGACGATAACGAAACGGCGGGTCCGTGGTCGGCGGCAGGATGCCGAGGCCGCCGCGGCGGCGATCCAGGGCCGGGGGCTCGTGCGGCAGCAGCTCGGGATCGAGGTGCAGGAGCATGTACGCGACGATCTGCACGACCTCGTTGCTGGCCAGGAAGCGGCCCGGGCACATGCTGATGCCGGCGCCGAAGGGCATCAGGGCCAGCGGCACCCGCTTGCCGCGCTTGAAGAACTGGGCCGGGCCGTCGGTGCCGACGAAGCGGTCGAAGCGGAAGCGACCGGGCTCGGGGAACAGCTCCGGGTCGGTGTGATTGAGCTCGGGGGCCAGACACACGCGGTCGCCCTCGCGCAATGCGTAAGACTGACCATTGCCGAGCGTGAGGGTGAAGGGCCGCATGACCTGACGGATCAGCAGCGAGCTGCTGCTGAGGCGCAGCGCCTCCATCACGCTGCTGTTGCACAGCGGCATCTGCTTGAGCGTGGCGGGCAGGGCGAGGTCGCCGTCGACGGCCCGCAGCTCGGCGAGCACGGCGGCGCGGGCGGCCGGGTCGCGCAGCAGGTGATAGAGGGTCCAGAAGGTGGCGGGCAGGGTGTTGGTGACGCCGGCCCACAGCCCGGCGAGCTGGACGTGGTTGCGGTAGTGGCGGTCCGCGCGGGGTAAGAAGACGGCGTCGCGGCCGGTCACGAAGGCGCTGGCGTCGGGGCGTTCGATGTCGATGGCGGCGACCAGGCGCTCGCGCGCGGCCACGACCCCGGGCAGGAGGCGGGCCGGGATGCCGGCGATCAGCAGGGGGAAGGCGTCGTCGAGGGTCTTGAACGCGGCCTCGCTGTCGGGGGCGGGCGCGCCGTCGCCGAACAGGGTCTCCATATTGATGGCGAACACGTGGCGGCGCAGGAATGCATAGAGATCGTCGTGCTGCCATTGCGCCGAGCCGACGGCGCCGAGGTGGACTTGCACGCGTGCGTGGGTGCGGGCGGTCAGCGGCCCGAGGGCGGGGCCCTTGAGCAGCTCGTTGTAGAGGCCGTGAAAGGTGTCGGGGTCGAGCCCGAAGCTGGCGCTCGGGGCGTGGCCGAAGGCGCGGGTCGAATAAACCTCGGTGATCGGGCCGAAGGACAGCTGGTCGGAGGCCTTGAGCACGTCGGCGTAACAATGCGGGTCGAGCACGAAGTGCATGCGCTGGCCGGCGATCAGCAGCGTGAACACGTCGCCGTGGGTCTTTTGACAGGCCCGAAACAGGGCCCCGGGGTTTCGCCCGTAGGCCAGCGCGTGGCCGAGGAAGGGCAGCCGCGCCGGCACCAGCGGCGGCTCGCCCGGCCGCTGCGTGCCGCCGCCGAGCTTGACGAGGACGCGCTCGAGGGCGGGGCGAACGGCGGAGAGCATGGGCGCGAGCGTCGGCCGCGGCGCAGAGCCTTGTCAAGCCGGGTCAGGTCGCCGCGCCGCGACGCGGGCCCAGGCCCCGCAATTGTAGCGCCAGCGACGAGCGCAGCAGCGGATCGAGGGCGCCCTCGAGGGTCGTCAGCTTCGACAGCCACGCGAGCACGGCCATGAAGTACAGCCCGAAGGTGTTCTGCGCGAGCAGCATCGGCGGCACGTCGACGGCGATCTCCCCGTTCGCCTGGGCGCGCTGGATCAGGCCGCCGATGTGCGAGAGCAGGGACATCGTCAGCTGGTTGACGACCTGCGCGTTGGGGCCGTCGGCGCCCGGCAGCTCGCGGATGAAGGCGCGGGCGACCTCCGGCGCGACGGCATACACGCGGAAGAATCCGGCGTAGAGATGCATCAGCTGCTCGAGCAAGGGCGCCCCGGCCGGCAAGGTGCGCAGGCCCTCGTCGACCGCGGCCGCGAGCCGCTCGTGAAACACGAGGAACAGCAGGTCGGCCTTGTCGCGGGCGTATAAAAACAGGGTCCCGCTGGCGACGCCCGCCTGCTCGGCGATCGCCTTGGTGGTGGTCGCGTCGTAACCGGTGCTGGTGAACAGCGCCCACGCGGCGTCGCGCAGGCGCGCGCGCTTGTCCTCCTTGCGCGCCTCACGGCTCGGCGGGGCGCGCTTTTGGTTGACCGTGGTCACTTCCGGGAGGCTAACCAGCCTGGAGGGGGCTGGCAAGCGGCTTCAGGGAAACTTCCTTGACAAATATGACTGCGGTCATTATGACCATGGTCAGAAAAGAGGAGAGCCATGACCGCCGCCGCCACCGCCCATGTTCTTCGCTCCAAGGCCCAGCACCAGGACGTCTGGGAGCCGACGCTGACGCTCGAGCAGGCGCGCACCGAGTACTTCCGCTTCAATGGTTTCGGCGAGGACGGGGGCTACGGCGCGAAGTGGGTCGACTTCAAGCTCGGCCCGATCCCGTTCCCGATCCCCAACACGCCGCAGCGCGTCGAGGCGGTCCGCTATCACGACCTGCATCACGTGATGACGGGCTATCAGACCGACTTCCTCGGTGAGCTCGAGATCTCCGCGTGGGAGCTCGCCAGCGGCTGCGCCGACAAGACCGCGGCGTGGGTCCTGAACTTCGGTGGATATGCCGCGGGCATGGTATTGGCTCCGCGGCGCACGCTGCGGGCCTTCGTGCGCGGACGTCACTCGAGCAATCTCTATCGCCGTCGCTTCGACGACGCGCTGCTCTCGCGCACGGTCGGCGAGACCCGCCGCGAGCTCGGCCTGGAGGACGAAGTCCGGGCCAGCGCCGGCGACCTGGCGCTCGCGGCCGTGGCCTGGGTCGCCGGTCTGGCGGTCGCCCTGCTGACCTTTGCGATCGCGCTGCCGCTCGCGCCGATCGGGTACGTGGCGATCCGGGCGCTCAAGAAGTGAGCGGG